>Ga0082212_10009249_pt1 | contig 12723 bp, 9 predicted proteins | sample TergutNt197P3_FD_71548 | JGI IMG/M metagenome (GOLD analysis project Ga0082212, IMG submission 71548) | Neocapritermes taracua P3 segment gut microbial communities from Petit-Saut dam, French Guiana - Nt197 P3 | ecosystem: Host-associated > Arthropoda: Insects > Digestive system > Gut ... | reverse complement strand
CAGACCACATAGTTCGCTTGGTTACAGGCCTCCGGCGCCTGTGGTGAAAGTACCGGTCGGACTAACATTACAACTGGTATAGTTATTGGGGGCTGGTCAGTTCCACCCACTTTGGTAAACAACTCTTCAGACATTTGTTGTTCGTATTTGCTGCCCACGTACACAGAAAGCCACACATTGCTTTTGGCATCGCTTAATCGAATAGGAGGAATGATTAAAAAGACCTTGTCGTCTTCACGTAAAAACTTCGCCGTTATATTTTTCTTAGTAACTGCTTGGGCACCTCTATTATAAGTTTTGCGATCATTCCATACCACTGCCAGCTTGCTTTGCCACCATTCACTTATCAAGCCATCGTAATAGCTTTTTGCAACGAATGGTTGCTCATAATACAGCCTGTTTATGCTTTCAAGCGTTTTATTAAGTAGTTCAACAAAATCTGACTGCGTTGCAGGGTTTTGTGCAAGAGAACGCAAGCCTATTTTCACTGCATAAGTATTGGTACCAATAGCAACTGTCTTATCATTTCCAACCGAACTTTGTAAAATTTCACAAAAGCGTATCGCTATAAGTTCACAAATACCTCTGTCGCTTTCGGTATAATTAAAACCTAGATCTTTCCTGTATATGTTGTAATTTAAATCAAGAAACGCATATATACTTTTAATCGGGGCAAACGCATGCATCATAAGCGTCGTCCAATATTTTTTCGTTACATTTGCAACCAAAATCGTTTTTTGCCGACTGAGTGTATCAATAACAAGTCTAAATGATTCATACGTTTTTTGTGTTTTTTGTTCAGGTAAGTCGGCATCAAATATCGTCTTAAAAACAAACTGCCAAAAACCCTTATCATCATTTTCGTCGTCGTCATTTTTCTTCCATCGTTTTGCTATTTCAACAAGCGTAACAAATACCAACCTATCTATTGCAGCAGTCCTTAAAGTTCCACTTTTGCAGTTACGACAATCAATTGAAAATTGACGGACTTCTTCAAGCAGGACATCATATTCAGAATCAGAAAAAGCTGTATTCCCGACAAGGCGATTATTAGAAATAGCCTCCTCAACTTTTTGCGCTAACTCAACGGTTATTTCCATGTGCCCTCCGTTCTCTTCTACACAACGATTTGGTGGGTACCCTCATATCCTTACTAACATTTCAAAGTCCGCCAATAAGTAGCTAAGCAGACACACATCCATAGCAAAAAATACAACTACTTCTCTATATAAACCTCATTCAGCGCCACTATTCCCAGCGCATTCATGCGATAACCTTTAACGTAACTCTGCACAAGATACATATTTTGGCTTGTCCACAACGGTATGCAAGCCGCGTCACCAATCAAAAGTTGCTCCGCCTGCTGATATAGCCTCAGGCTGGTATTAATATCGGTTTCAGTCGCTGCCTGCGCCAGCAACGCATCCACTTGGGCATTGCTATAGCCTCCAACATTATGTGAAGTATCGCTGCGGAAGAGAACCTCCAAAAAATTCTGCGGGTTGGCGTAGTCCGCAATCCAACCCCATAAATACATATTGTCTTTTTCTTGTTTTAGCTCATAGTTGAATAACTGCGGGTCAAGCTGGCGTACCTCAATTTCAATGCCGAAAGCCTGTTCCCACTCATAAACAATTGCCTCCAGATCACCCGAAATGGCTCCTCCATACCCGCTTGCCGTTATCACAATTTTGGGCAGGTTTGCTGCTGAGCCGTACTTTGACTGTGCAATTAGGGCTTTGGCTTGCGCCACGTTGTAAGGCGTCGTTTCCAGAGCCATGTTATATCCCGGCATGCCCGGTGGCAAAATGCCTCCTGCCGGCGTTATTACGTCGCGGAACATTAGATTGGCAATTTTGTTCTTATCCACCGCCATGGAAAAAGCTAAGCGAATCGCCGGGTCATCGAATGGTGCCTCTTCAACGTTAAACCCAAGGTAGTACAGGCTCAGAGACGGCGTAATTACCAGCTGCGTTGAAAAACTGCCGGCGGGGTCTGTCACACGGTCGTAGTATGAAAGTGACACGTCGGCTACGTCGATTTCACCCGACTCGTATAAATTCATGGGGATACCGGCTAAGAGTTTGTATACCACCTTGTCCAGCTTGGCTTTGTTACCGTAAAACGATGCGTTGCGCTCCAGCGCCAATTGCCTGCTTTTTGTCCAAGAGGCAAGCTTAAACGGTCCCGTGCCGTCGGGTGCATCCCACCAGTAGGCACCCTTTTCCACGTTGCTTTTCTCAACGGCAAAAGCCGTTGGGTAAGTCAGTTTTGACAAAAATGCGGCGCTGGGTGCGCTCAGCTTCACCTCAAGCGTATAAGCATCCACAACCCGCACTCCGCTTAAGCTGCCGGCTGAGCCCGAAAGCATATCCTCGGCACCTGCGATATCACCCAGGTAGATTGCCGCCGTCTGCGAGGCAGTTGATGGTGCACAGGCGCGCTCCCAAGCATACTTGAATGTTTCGGCGGTTACTTTTTTGCCGCTGTGGAAGACCACATCGCTGCGTAGTGAAAAAGTATAAGTCAGCCCGTCCTGACTTACCTTCCAGCCGGTTGCGATGTCTGGTACGGGCTCAAGGTTGTCGCCTAAGCGCACAATCCCGCTGAAAATCTGCATGACATACCCGTTTGAGGTTGAGTCGCCCGCCAAGGCCGGGTCCAGCGTCAGGGGGTCCTGCCCATACAGATTAAGCGTTCCCGCGCCACCGGCGCTGCTGCGCCAGCTGCAGGCGCTCTGCAGCCCTGAGCTTGCCAGCACGAACAAACAAGTAACAGTAAGGATTATACGAATTAATTTCTTCACGACGTCACCCCGCTTGTTGTAGGCGGAGCATATTTTTGCATGGCGAAGGCGAGCCACTCCTGCTGCAGCCCATCCATATCAAAGCCGTAAACCGCCTGCAGTGCCGCATCATATGCGCTACCCTGACGGAATGTATCCAATAGTTGTGTCATTTTAGCCCTGCCGTATTGCGAAATTAGAAAATCCACCAGGCTGTAGCTTTGGGCATACTCCTGATGCGCCATGTCCGGGTCGGTAGAAAACGGGCTTGCCATACTTCGCACGCTTAGTAGTTTGCCGCTTGCCAGTGCCGATAAGAGCATGTTTTGATAGCTTGCATCAAGCGGGCCTTCAGCATACATTGCCAGCCCTTCATCAAGCCAAACAGGTATGTAATTATACGGATTGTTTGTCATCTGATGGTTCACAATATGCGTAAGCTCATGCACAAGTGAGCGCTCGCCCCATGCCAGGTTAAAAATATTAATACCGATGATAATAGTGCTGTAGTTCGGGAATGCACCCCCTCCCATCCATTCCTGCGCAAAAAGCATGCCACCCAGCATATCATCCGTGGTGGCATAGATATAGATGGATACAGGGCGGCTCAGGACAGCTCCCGTGTCGGTCTCAAGACTGGCAAGACCCTGAATTGAGGTATCGAGCAACCCCTGCGCAAATGCGTCAGTGCCGCTGTACCAGTAAAGCATGATTTTATCGCGCTGCAGGCTCTTCCACGTAAAACGGGCGTCGCTGAAACTGACCTTTTGCTGTGCCGTGGTAAGTTTTTCCCCTGCAGAGTTGGTAACAGTCCACCAGTAATCCACGATTGTCCCGGTCGGCAGGCTTCCGGTATAACGCATGTCCCACAGATAAGACGCGCTAATGCTCGTTGATGGTACAAAGCTAAGCTTTTCCTCTGTTACCACACGAACAAAACTGTCGCGTTCCACTCTGAAATGCAGTCTCACATCCACAATTGAAGTTGCGCTGTTTGCCTGCAACTCAAAAACAAGCGCGTTGGGAAATTGCGGCGTTGCCTCGCTGGAGGCGATATTGATGGATGATATGTCACTCTGAGCCCTCCAAACGTCCGCCATAGGCGGCGCGTAGCCGGCACCCGCCACGGGCACCAAGCTCAGCATCAGAGCTAATACTACTGTCAATAACGTTATTTTCTTTAGCATCGTCTTACTCCATCACGAATCTAAGATAGGCATTGATAAAACCGTCAATTTCCCCGCCGAGAACGGCATCAGTATTTCCGCTTTCAAAATCGGTTCGATGGTCTTTAACCAAATGATAAGGGTGCAGCGTATAGCTGCGTATCTGATTGCCCCACTCGGCCGAAATGTGCTTGCCTTTTAGGCGGGCGCACTCCTCGTCACGTTTGGCCAACTCAATTTTAAACAGACGCGCTTTGAGAATACGCATGGCAATTTCTTTGTTTTGGTGCTGCGAGCGCTCCGACTGGCTGGTAACCACAATCCCGCTTGGAATATGCACGATACGCACGGCACTGGATACCTTTTGCACGTTTTGCCCACCGGGGCCACTCGAGCGATAGGCCTCAACGCGGATGTCATCCGGTCTGATTTCAATGTCGGTATTGCCCTCAACCTCAGGCATAACCTCGGCTAATGCAAATGACGTATGCCGCGCATGATCCGAGTCAAAAGGCGAAATGCGAATCAGGCGATGCACGCCGTGCTCGCCTTTGAGGTACCCGTATACATAATCACCGGTAATCTCAAACGTAACGCTCTTTATGCCGGCCTCCTCACCGGGTGATTTCTCCAGTATTTCGACCTTATATCCGTGTTTTTCGGCCCAAGCCAAATACATGCGTAAAAGCAGAGATACCCAATCCTGACTATCAACGCCGCCGGCACCCGCATGAATTGCCAAAATGGCATTGCGCACGTCGTACGGCGAGGCAAAGGCAAGCTTAAACTCCATGTCGTCCAACGCCGCAACCAGCCGGGCTAACTCATCTGAAATCTCAGCCTCAATACCCGAGCCCGGAGTCTCCTCATCCAAAAGCAGTAACTCTTCCAACTCGGCCGCTTTTTGCTCAATGGCACGCCACTGCCCGGCCTTCTTTTTCAGTTCTGCCAGCTGGCGCATTGTACCCTGCGCAGCGCTCGCGTCGTCCCAAAAAGCGGGTGCGACTATTGCCTGCTCCAGCTCAGCTATTTCTTTTTCTACAGAGGTGATGTCAAAGACGCACCATATCATCGCTAATGCGACGCTTTTCACCCAGCAAACGATCTCTTATTTCTGACATTTCCACTCCATAATCCGAATGATTTTAAAACATTTATTATGCAATTATTTCATATTATAAGCTACAAAAATATCGAAACAAAATTCCGGCCCTCTACGCTTACAAAATGCTGTTTTGAGAGGTGTTTTTCAAGGGTGCAGGTAACAAACAGTGGACTGATCTGGTTGACGTGGCCTAGCAATAATTTGAGCCAAGCAGTGCGGCTATTAATCCCGTCCACAAATTGCGAAACCTCGTTTCTTATAAGCACAACCACCACTACAATACAATTTACTCAGTATACTTTACATTTTACTCAGTATACTTTATTTTTTGTAAAATCAAGCTCCTTCGGCGCCAATAATGATGCCTTTGAAACAGCGAATTGCTGATTATTCCCAAATTTGAAAAAGCATGTTATATTTAAATTGACGGATATTCGGAGGCAGCAAATACTATGAAAAAGCTTACAGCAATACTCGGGGTGTTCTTAATCCTCTCCTCATTCCTTTTCCCTCTGTCGGGATGCAGCATTGATGCCGGCAAGGCACCGGCACGCATTGTTGTTCCGGCTGAAGCAGCCGACCTGATGCTTGGAATCAAGCCAAACCGTGTGGACGTCACCATTGATATTTCTGAAAATTCCCTTGCGGCAATCGACTTTACCGTTAAGCTGTTCCAAAAAAGCGTCTCATCAAAAGAAAACAGCATGATTTCACCGCTCTCAGTATTATGCGCCCTTGCCATGGTTGCCAACGGTGCCGACGGCAACACGCGCACTCAGATGGAGAGTACCTTGGGCTTTTCCGTTGAAGACCTTAACCTCTACATATACGCCTATATGCAAAGCATTGCCTCGGAAAGCGACGTTATATTCAATATTGCCAACTCCATCTGGTTCAAAGACGATGCGCTGGCAGTAGAAAGGGAATTCCTCCAGCTGAATGCGGACTACTATGGTGCCGCCATCAACAAAGCACCATTTGACGACAGCACCCTCAAGGCCATTAACGACTGGGTGAATGACAATACCAACGGCATGATTAAAGAAATACTTGATGGGATACCAGATGACGTCGTGATGTATCTCGTCAATGCCATCGTTTTTGATGCCGAATGGCAGGAAAAATACAACGAGGACCAAGTGCGTCTCGGAACATTTACCTCCATCACAGGCGCAAAGCGCGACGTGCAAATGATGTACAGCACGGAGGGTATCTATCTCTATGACGGGCATGCCACAGGATTTATGAAGTATTACGAGGGCGGCAGATACGCCTTTGCCGCGTTGCTGCCGAATAAGGGCATGTCCTTGGACAACTATATCAAAACGCTGTCAGGACAGGGGCTTTATAACACCATCAGCAACGCACGCTATACCACAGTTTACACATCCTTACCCAAGTTTGAGAGCGAGTATGACATCGAAATGTGTGACATTCTCCGTAGTATGGGAATGCGCGATGCATTTGGCCCAGGCGCAAACTTTTCCAAGATTGACCCATCAACTGGCTTATGCATAAGCAGCGTAAAACACAAAACCTTCATTTCCGTTGATGAGCGCGGCACACAGGCTGCCGCAGTAACTATAATTGATATGAGAACTACTTCGTCAGGAGGACCTCCTGCCGTATATCTTGACCGCCCGTTCGTCTATATGATTATTGACTGCGAAACAAACCTGCCCATCTTCATCGGCACAGTAGTGGACTTATAAAAGAGTTAAGTTTTTCATTTGACACTTTCCGGCGCATAGTGATATATTTCACGGCAAGAGAGAAAAATGTTAAGCATAAACCCTCGTAATCAGTATGGCTATTACTATTACTTTACTGACGCCGTCAGGCGCTCGGGGGATATGGCGTTGCCATTTTAGGCACACAAAACACAACTGGAAATCTTGAAGTCCTCCCCGAGCGGGAGGGCTTCTTTTTTTATGGAGGATTAGATATGCTGGCGTTGCAAAAACAAACCAAATGGTCGGAACAAGGACATCTCCCGGCGCGTGAGATCTATTACTATTGCCCCAAGTTTACCTGCCACTTCTCCTAAGTCGGGGGAAGTGGAAAAACAAAAATATATTGAGGAGAAACAATCCATGATTATCATGCATAAGGATGCTACACAGGAAGAAATTAACCATGTCATTGCCGAGGTGCAAAAGCTGGGGTTCAAAGCAGACGTGTCGCGGGGTGAGTCAATTACCATCATCGGTGTAATAGGCGACGAGCGCAACATACCCTTCCATCAGCTTTCCATACTTCCCGGCGTGAAGGAAACACGTATGATTGAAACACCTTATAAGTTAATAAGTCGCGAATATAATGCAGACCACGCAACCAACCGCATAATACATGCGGGAGAGGTAGAGATAGGAGGCAAAACACCGGTCTATATTGCCGGTCCGTGTGCCATTGAGAGCAAGGCACAATTATTCCGCATCGCCGAAGAGGTCAAAAAGGCCGGCGCCCACATCCTGCGCGGCGGCATATTCAAGCCCCGCAGTTCGGCGCACTCGTTCCAAGGATTGGGTGCACAGGGTGATTCCGAGGCACGTGAGGCCCTTACGTGGCTGCGCGATGCCGGGCGCATGTTTGAAATGCCCACCATCACCGAAATAAGAGGTGAGACAAAGGTGGAACTCATCGCCGAGTATGTGGACATACTGCAAATCGGTGCGCGCAATATGTATGATCAGGATTTGCTTGGTGTGGTGGCACGTCAGGGCAAACCGGTGTTATACAAGCGCCATTTCGGCGCAAGCGTTGAGGAGTTTTTGTCATTCTCCGAATATCTTGCTGTTGAGGGCAACAAAGACATCATTCTATGCGAGCGCGGCGTACTGCCGACGGGAAAAGGCAAGAGTTTCACGCGCTACACTCTTGATCTTGCCGCTGTTCCGGCAATACAGGAGGAAACGTATCTGCCTGTGATTGTTGACCCAAGCCATGCCACCGGGCGACGCGATCTGGTGTACTCCATGAGTTGCTCCGCTATGGCTGCTGGTGCAAGCGGGTTGGCAATTGAGGTACACTATAATCCGGCAGAGTCTTGGGTAGATGCAGCGCAGGCCATCACAGCAGATGAGTTAAAAAATATCATCGATACCTGCAACCGCTTGCACGCCTTGGCTGTTGAAAACCGAAAGAAAGCCTTTAATAAGCCGGGAAGGTAAACACTGTGCATGCAATAAGAGTGTCACTTGGGGCAAGGAGTTATAACACCTACATTGGTGCAAGCGCGCTGGATGAGATGATCGTTCATTTGCGTCGCGCCAAGGCAGGCAACCGGCTAATAATCATCACCAACACCACCGTCCTTGAGCTTTATGGGCTTCGCCTGAAAGAAACCCTGCTGAGCGCCGGTTTTGAGGTGAGCCTCTTCTCGGTTCCTGACGGAGAGGGGTTCAAATCGCTTGAAAGCGCAGGCAGGTTGTATACTGAAATGAGTGAGGTGTTTGCCGACCGCAGCACCACCATGCTGGCACTGGGCGGTGGTGTCATCGGTGACCTTGCCGGTTTTGTGGCAGGTACCTACATGCGCGGCATTCCGCTGATACAGCTGCCGACGACACTGCTCTCACAGGTGGACTCATCCATAGGCGGAAAAACCGCCGTAAACTACGGCAGGCTCAAAAACCAAATCGGAACATTCTATCAGCCGCGTGCCGTTTTCTGCGACACTTCCGTTCTGAAAACACTTGCGGCAGAGCATATTTCCAACGGGTTTGCCGAAATAATCAAGAGCGCCGTCATAGGCGACCGTGAGTTGTTTGGCATACTGACGCGTCACACGGCAGAGTTGCAAGCAGCAGACGGACAACTGCTGGAAACTATCATCAAGCGCGCAGCAGCGGTTAAAGCGCGCATTGTAAGCCGCGATGAGCACGACAACGGCGTGCGCAATACGCTCAATCTCGGGCATACCATAGGGCATGCCATAGAAAGCGTTACCTCTTTCAGTATTAGCCATGGTGCGGCCATAGCCATGGGAATGGTTGCGGCAGGACGCATATCCGTAATGATGGAGTTGATGCCGCCACACGAACTTGAAGCCCTCATAAACCTAATCGATGGTGCCGGACTACCCACGTCCGTGACGGGAATAAACGTCGCCGATCTATTCAATGCCATCAAACACGATAAAAAAGCCACGAACGGCTCGGTAAAATTCATTCTGCCGCTACGCATCGGACGGGCTGTCGCAAGCGATAAGGTAACGCTTGATCTGATCGCTGAGGTGCTGACAGAACAATAATATGAAAACTTACCGCATCTGCGCCGTAATCACACGTCCGGATCAACAGGCCATACGTCAAGCGGAGCCGCTGGCTGATTTGTTTGAGTTGCGTCTTGATCTGCTGGGTGCGTCATGGGTGGAAATATCCAAGGATATGCGTAAGCCTTGGATAGCCACCAACAGGCTAAAATCGGAGGGCGGGGCGTGGGAAGGCAGCGAGGAGACACGCATCGCCGAACTGCTCAAGGCTACCACACTGGGGGCAGACGTCGTGGATATTGAACTTGCCTCTCCCGGGCTTAAGGAAATCGTGCCGCAAATCAAAAAGCACGCCAAATGCCTTATCTCGCATCACGACATGAAACGCACGCCAAAGCGCCCAATCCTGCAAAAAATAGTTGATGCGCAGCTGTCAGCCGGTGCCGACATATGCAAGGTGGTAACCACGGCTAATACGGCGAGGGATAGTCTGAATGCACTGGTATTGCTGCGCGAAAATCCCCGCGTGCAGCTAATCTCTTTCACCATGGGCAAGGAAGGCCAGACAAGCCGCATATTTTGCCCTTGTTTCGGAAGTTATCTAACCTACGGCGCATTGGGCGAAGGTCATGAATCTGCTGACGGGCAGCTTAGCGTTGCGCTGTTGCGCCGAGCACACGAGATGATGAGGTCATGAACGCTCATACCAAACTGTGCGGCATCATAGGCAGTCCCGTGCGCCATACCCTCTCCCCTGCCATGCACAACGCCGCCATAACACACATGGGGATTAACTACGCCTATTTGGCGTTTGAGGTGCCAAACACCAATCTGAAAAAAGCCATTGAAGGTATGCGTGCGATGGATATTACAGGGCTTAACGTCACCATCCCGCATAAGGTGGCTGTGCTGCCACTGCTCGACGAACTGGATACGCTGGCACAAGACGTCGGGGCCGTCAATACCATAGTCAATCAAAACGGCAGGCTGAAAGGCTACAATACCGATGTCGGCGGCTTTATTGAAGCGCTTAATGCCGTCGCATTTGATGCCAAGGGCAAACATGTTTTGCTGCTTGGTGCGGGTGGTGCGGCGCGTGCTATGGGCTTTGCTCTGGCCCAACAGGGTGCATGCATAAGCATGCTCAGCCGTCCGGCCCACATGGAGCAGACCAGATTGCTGGCGCAGAACTTGACTCATCTAGGGAAAGAACCCGTCAAAGCACTGAAGTTAAACGATAACAACCTTAAAAGTGAGTTGGACACCGCCGCACTGCTGGTAAACGCCACCAGCGCAGGCATGACACCAAACATCACAGAAACACCTGTACCGGCCTCTTTGCTCAGACCTGAGCTGGTCGTTTTCGATGTTGTATACACGCCGCTTGAAACACGCCTGCTGAAAGAAGCCAGCCGCATCGGCTGCACCACGGCAAGCGGTCTGGATATGCTTGTGCGTCAGGGAGCCCTATCATTTAAGTTATGGACTGGGTATGATGCCCCGCAGGACGTTATGAGATGCGCCGCATTGGCTGAGATGGGCGATAATAAAGAGACAAAAACCCGGGTAAAACGCAGCACGCCAAAAACGTCCATAGCCCTCATCGGTTTCATGGGAGCCGGAAAATCATCCGTCGGACAAGCGCTGGCGCAGGAGTTGGACCTGCCTTTTGTCGATATAGACCAGCTTATTGAAAAGGAAACTGGGCAAAGCATAGGGCATATTTTCGCGGGTAAAGGTGAGGATGATTTTCGTGCCTTGGAAAAAGATGCCATCCGCCGCGTTTCAGTCAAAAAGGGGCAGGTCATAGCCTGCGGTGGTGGTGCAGTACTTGATGCAACAAACATTGCTGCACTGAAAAAACATGCTGTGGTAATATACCTTAAGTGCAGCCCCGGTATTATTAAACGGCGGCTTGCAACGTCACGCGGGCATCGTCCGTTGCTTGCAGGGGAGGATTGGATGGAAAACGCAGGCAAATTGATGGCGCTGCGTACCACGCACTACGCGCAGGCTGCCGATATTACAATTGAGTGCGGCACGGAGGATTGTTCCGCCACTGCCAAGCGAATTATAAAAAAAATGGAAACGTATGAAAGTTTTAATTTGTAAATCGGAAGCACACGGCATACTTGATGCCCCGTCATCTAAAAGCTACACCATCCGCGCCCTAATGTGCGCGGCACTCTCACCGGGGCAGAGCTATATCCGGCATGCCCTCGCCTCAGACGACACTCTCGCCGCATGCGACGTTTTACAAAGCGTCGGCATAAGTGTGTGGAAAAGCGAGTATGGCTGGCGCGTCAGCGGAGGGACTTTCAAAAGACCCGACGGAGAGTTGTTCTGCCGCAACTCAGCCGCAACTTTGCGTTTTATGGCGGCAATCGCAGCGCTTGTACCGGGCACCATACGACTTGTACCCGGCGAGGGGCTGGCAAAACGCCCCGTTGAGCCGCTGGTATGTGCGCTTTCACAACTCGGCGTTGAATGCCGTCTTGACGGCCCGGTCGTGTTGGTTGAGGGAGGCAATTTCCCCGGAGGAAATGTTGAAATGCCGGGGGACATTAGCTCACAGTTCATCTCAGCAATCCTTATGGCAGGGTCGCTGTCGCAAAAAGGCGTGAGCATTAGGCTTTCCACAGCGCTTGCCTCCAGACCTTATGTCGACATGACCATGGAGTGCCTTAAAAAATTCGGCGTACGTGTAAGTGCTACGCCGTCCATGGACGAGTTCAGCGTGGCAAAGCAGGAATACCGCCCGACAGACCTTACAATTGAGGGCGACTGGTCGCAGGCATCCTATTTTATGGCACTGGGAATACTTTGCGGCGAAAGCATCACCACAAATCTAAATGCTGAAAGCCTGCAGGGAGACCGCGTGGCACTCGCGTTAATGCAAAGAATGGGTGCGCGTTTTAGTGTCAGGCGCAGTTCAGTTATGGCACAAAAATCCTACCTGCACGGCATCAATGCCGACTTAAGCAACTGCATAGACCTGCTTCCAACGCTGGCAGTACTGGCCGCTGTTGCCGACGGCAGCAGTTGTTTCAGTAACATCCAAGCGGCACGGCTCAAAGAATCCAACCGAGTGGAAGCATTGTGTCAGGAATTACACAAAATGGGCATCCGTACACGCGAGGAGGAAAACTCCCTGACCGTAATTGGCGGGCAGCCTCATGGTGCAGAAATCGACAGCCACGCCGACCACCGTCTGGCTATGGCCTTCGGTGTGTTAGGCTGCGCTGTTGGCGAGACGGTTATTCACGGCGCAGAATGCGTCGACAAAACGTATCCAAAATTCTGGCAGGCACTCGCGTCACTGGGTGCCAAGGTGGAAAGCAATGACGAATAGTATGGGAAAAGCCTTTCGCATCTCAAGCTATGGAGAAAGCCACGGGCAATGCGTCGGCATAGTGGTAGACGGATGTCCCGCAGGGCTGACACTGGCGGAAGC
>Ga0082212_10009248_pt1 | contig 12723 bp, 10 predicted proteins | sample TergutNt197P3_FD_71548 | JGI IMG/M metagenome (GOLD analysis project Ga0082212, IMG submission 71548) | Neocapritermes taracua P3 segment gut microbial communities from Petit-Saut dam, French Guiana - Nt197 P3 | ecosystem: Host-associated > Arthropoda: Insects > Digestive system > Gut ... | reverse complement strand
GCCGCGTCAATTCAAAAAATAATTTTCAACCAAATGTAGTGAAGATTTTTTGGCACCGACCTCGGAAAAACAAGAACGATATGGGCAAGACTGTCGAACTTGGGCTAACTGTCGGAAGAGCTACGGGGCGCAATGCTCTCTTGTATGAAAAAAAAATCAATCGTACTTTGGAAACCAACAAATTATGGGCGAAATCGCTTGTGGATGATGAAATGTACGACATTTGCCACTTAACATATTTAACCGAGATAACGTTACACTATTTGCTACAATACTACGAGCTATCCAAAAATCAAATACAAAATAATGTTCAGATGCTATTGCAAAAATTTTCAAACAAATTAAGAAATTTTATTTTAACGTACAGAAACCCTGTTGTCCAATAAATTTTACTACATTTTTCGTTCGTCCAATTCCGCCCGTCGGCGTCGGCATTCCTCATCGAGGCAGCCGAACGATATATTTTTCCGTATTCATAACACTCCTCCGTGAGTTGGGGTAAAATAACCCCAACAATGTAGGTATTGTCACGTTTTTAGTCAACTTCATGTTTTAGGTTTGACACGCCACTGGTGTGACAATGGTGATCATGCAAGCCGAACAGAGTAGTGGGGAAAGATATCCCCTTTCCAACAACACAATAATCTACAAAGTCGTATAGCACCAAAGGTCATTTTTTGTTAGAATTTAACGGAGTTAATGTCTTGGTGGAATCTTTGTACATCATGTCAGATTATTGTTATGATAAGGTATTGGACGGCAGGAGAATCACACGGGAAGGGTCACATCGCGTTTTTGGACTCCTTTCCCGCAGGTGTTCATGTCGATAAAGCGTATATTAACAAAGAGTTGCGGCGTCGCCAGGGTGGGTATGGACGCGGTGGTCGACAGAAAATCGAAACGGACGAAGTCGAAGTCTTGACCGGCGTTTGGCATGATGTGACCATTGGTTCGCCGGTTGTGCTTTGGGTTAAGAATCGCGATTTCAAAATCAATGACATGCCCGACCTCACCGCTCCAAGACCGGGACACGGTGATTTGGCCGGGATGATGAAATATCATACAGGAATCCGTCCGATTTTGGAGCGTTCAAGTGCCCGCGGAACCACCGCCGTTGTTGCCGCCGGTGCGTTGGCAAAGTTGTTGCTGGCAGAGTTTGATATTTGTGTCACGGCGTATGTCGTTGCTATTGGCGGACTTTCGCTCGAATCCGACGGCGCAGATGCCTTGATCGAATTGCGCAACAGAAGTGAATTTTATTCACTTCGCCCCGACCAAGACGATGTAGCGAAGCGGTTGGTCGATCAATGTCGCGAAAATGGCACCACTTTAGGGGGTGTCATCGAAGTGCGAGTTGATGGTGTACCCTTTGGTTTGGGGACACACGCTCAGTGGGACTTGAAACTTGACGGTCGATTGGCGCAAGCCGCAATGGCCATGCAAGCAATCAAGGGTGTCGAAATCGGTATCGGTTTTCAATCGTCTGCGCGATTTGGGCACGAAGTACATGACCCCATTGAGTTTAACGCGGATAAAATTAACACGCGGTCATTTGGTTTTTCGCGCACCTCGAACAACGCCGGCGGCATCGAAGCGGGCATGAGCAACAGTGAGCCGATTGTCATGCGGGCTGCTCTCAAGCCGATTGCAACTCTCAAAGAGGCACTGCCATCGGTCGATTTGAAAACAATGCAACCGACACAAGCCTCGTATGAACGTAGCGACGTTTGCGCAGTACCGGCGGCCAGTGTCGTACTCGAGGCGATAGTCGCGTTGGAAATCGCCAAGGCACTGACCGAAAAATTTGGTACCGACAGCGTCGAAGAAATGAAAGCGTTTTATCGGACATTTTGCGAACAAAGAAGGTCGCAGTTTTTCCTCGCAAAAAGCCCGTAAAACATAGCGATTATCGCAATAAAACAGAGACGTTTCCTTGCTTACGAGGGGAATGTTGCGGAAAGAAAACATTTGCTTTGTTTTTTGGGGCGTTCGTGCCGAACAAAATATTGATAGGGATTTGTACACAATACTTCCCAGACAGGGAATGATTTTTGCACTTCAAACATTCGTCTCCACGGGATTGTTTTGAATGTCATCATTGAAAACGGATGTTCAAGTTACATGACAAGACACGGCGTCTTTTGACGCTGCTGATATATCTTTTGCTGGGGCCGGCGTTGTTGCTTGCCGTCCTGACCAAAGTCTATACGCGACATTCGGTCGCAACGGTCGCCGAATGGGAAGTGCTCTTCAGCAACTCGTTGGGATTGCCGGTCGAAATCGAACGCGTGAGTTTCCCGTCGCCCGGTGTGGTGCGATTCTTACAGGTGCGCGTCTTTGACGCAGAAACCAACGGAGAAGTTTTACTGCAAATCCCTCAATGGGAGCTTTATGAGTGTTTCGGCGAAATGCCTCGGCAAATTGATCCCGTTTTGCTGCCCCAAGCCGATGAACAGGGCGACGATGATCAGAACGGTAACATTCAGAACGGTAACATGTCGCCAAATGAGAGGGCAACAACGTTTTTTTATGATGCCACCAAATCGCGAACGCCCTACAAACGGGGGATGTTCGCGTCGGTTGGTTTTGCCTGTTCGAGTCTGTTTGGCAAAAAACCGAGCTATTGGCACTGCGAAATCCCGAAGGTCACTTGTTATGACACGGCCATTCCGCAGGCCAAAGACGCCTTGCTTGAATTGACGGCCAAACAACCCGCCCCACAAACGAATCGCAAACAAACGGGAGTCGGTAGCAAACCGATGGTGTTGTACGTCGGCTCAATCGACATTTTTTTCAAGAACGGCGATTCAGGCGATATGACACTGTCAGCCGATTCGTTCCTGAATTCACAAATGCAAAAAGCAGATTGCCTGACGATCCGAAATGCCTGTTTTGAATTTCGCCCTGTCGAGGAGCAAACGACCTTTCTGGCGACTTTTCTGCCGGCAAATCAACCGTCCGATGTTCAGTCGTCAGACATGCAGCCGTTTCGATTAGCCGTGTCCCATCGGCGGAGCTTAACGACAATGACATGCGTACAATTTGCGTCCGGCGACAACGAAGTTCCCAACCGGTTACTCGTGAGTCTCGACCCGTTTTTCGGTAGCTTTGGCCGCGACAGCCGTTTCAAAGGCACGGCACTCTCCGAAAACAGCGTCGATAAGCACAAAAACCGGACTCGCTCGCTTGAGTTGAGCCAAGCGGCGTTTTTCGATGTTTCACTCGATTCGTTATTGAACAAATCATTCACGTTCCGGTTTGACGGAACCGCCGACAGACTGACGCTTGATTCGGCCAAGTTCCGCAACGAGTCAAACGACGGTGATGCATTACGGCTCGAATCGGCCTTGGGGTCGATCATCAACGCTAAGGGGCTTGCCTCATGGCCGGGGTTGCGGCAACTTGTACGGGGAACCAAACTCCAAATATTACCAGGGAACGCAAGTCCGCCCGAAACGGACATCACGTTCTGCGACGGTACGTTCGCGTTTTTAATCGATACAAAGGGTATCCAGTTGTCCCCGGCACTTGATCCGTCGCGACAGAGGATGCCGCTGTTCGTCGTTGTTAACCATTGTGCCGTTTTCTGGCCAACCCCGGGATATGTGATTGAGTACGCCGAATTGTTGGCCGCACTTGCAAAGCCGAACACACGGCAAATCCCGCTGATGTCCGAAACGCAACATCTGATTTCAACTTTGCCAATCCCGGTCGAACAGGACGCCAGAGCGATTAGCGAACCGTCCCGGCAAGAATCACAACAGGTACGCTTGATCGAAGCTGTAACAGTGATGCCGGAACCGCAATTTCAACCGCCTGCCCCGATCAACAACATGCTGCCGTCGCAACAGCCGCCGATGGCTTCTCAGGACAATGCTTCGTCGATATTTCCTGTTCCTCAGCTTATGTCCGCCCCTCCGCAGGAACAGTACCGGCAGCAACAACATCTTGCCATGGGAAACGTCACTCGACAGCCTGATACCCCGGCAACAACGCAACGGCCATTGCAAAATGATTCATACTCCCATCAGCCACGCACGGACGAATCTCCATTTTTGATGTTGCAGCCGGATACAACCGACCGAACAACGCCGGCATACTACGCATCATCGTCAAACGGGAATCCCGCCGCGTCACAACCTAACGTGCCGCAGCCCAATGGGGTTCCCTATAACAACAATTCCCCATTCATCGCGGCGAGTCAACCACAAAACCGGGTTATGATCTCTTCCATTGGCGGTTTATCCAACCAAGTCCAGACGAACTCCATACTGGCCGCAGGTTCTTTCAACAGTGACGCTCCGACTTTCGACCCGTACCAGCACCAAACGCAAGTCGCCTCGGTTCCGCAATCACAATCACAACCCCAGCCGCAATATCGGAACTACGACACGACGCCAACAATGATGCCGTCTGCTTCTCAGTACACAATGCCAACTTCGACGCCATCTGCAATGCCGCCCGCAATGCCGATGCCGTCCAGCCAGTTCGGGCTGCGGGAAACCAACTCTCGTCCGTAGTGCTTTACCAAAAATTCATTTTGGTGTATAGTGTTTTCAGCTACACTTCAATCCAACCGGGGGCGAGTCCCCTGTGCGCTAACTTTACACTGAGAGGAACCCCCCATGCAAGCCATCGTTTACCATGCCCCCGGTGACATCCGTGTTGAAGACATCCCGAAACCCGAATGTGGGCCGGGCAAATTGTTGGTCCGCGTTGACGCCTGTGCCGTTTGCGGGACGGACTTGAAAAGTCGTCAACACGGTAACCCCCGTATTAAAGCCCCGCTCGTCATGGGGCACGAGTTCACCGGCATTGTCGAGGTCGTGTCATCCGATGCGGTTGGTGATTTTGTGCCCGGTGACCGCGTTGTCATGGCCACCAGCGTTTCGTGCGGTCGGTGCTATTATTGCCTTCACGGGTGGCGAAACCTGTGCGAAAATCTTGCTCCGATGGGCTTTTCCTATCCCGGCGGCATGGCTGAGTATGTCGCCATTCCCGCACTCGCATTGCAAGGTGGTCACGCCGTCAAGGTGCCGCCGCACGTTGAGGCGAAATGTGCCGCGTTGGCCGAGCCGGTCAGTTGTGCCGTCAACAGTGTTCGGCAATGTGATGTTCGTCAAGGCGATACGGTGCTTGTCATGGGAGCCGGTCCGATGGGTTTGCTCAACGCACTTGTTGCCCGAGCTGCCGGGGCTTCGACCATTTTGCTTTCCGAACCCAACCCGCTGCGCCGCAACCAAGCGGCGAACTTCGACCTCGACCGCATACTTGACCCTGAAACAGACGACGTAACCAAAATCGTCCGCGATGTCACCGGCGGACGCGGGGCGGACGTTGTTATCGTTGCGGCACCGGCCATTCCGCCACAGGAACAGGCACTGTCACTGGTTCGAAAGCGTGGGACAGTTTGCCTGTTTGCATCGTTACCCATCGGAAACAATATACTCACCATCGACAGCCGCACGCTGCATTACGGCGAAATCCGGCTGATCGGCAGTAGCGACTCAACACCCGAGCATGTTCGCGAAGCCGTTGAGATGATCGCTACGCAACAAATCCCGGCGGAAAAAATCGCGTCGCATTGCCTGCCGCTTGACCAAATCGAACAAGCCTTCGAGCTTATGATCAGCGGTGCGGCACTGCGCGTTGTGCTGATGTGTTGAAGAAGGTTGGCCACTTACACCGTGGCCGCCGTTAGCCGTGCCATACTGCAATGCATACAGTCAGACTTTCGCCAGAAAGAAATATACTGGAAACGGGGACAAATTGCCGATTTTTTTCCTTACAGTATATCCCCACCATACCTTACATACCATTGGCCCCTCACAACGCAAGGACAACCCCATGAAACCCATACTCACAACGTTATTGTTTCTCATGTTGGTGACGTTCACCACAAATGTTTCATACTCCGAAACGCCGGCACCAGGCAAGCAGGTGACGCAAAGCGTCGAGCTTCCGGCGAATACGGCGGTTCGTCCGCGACAGTCGGAGGAAGAACGCGCTGCGGAAAAAGTCCGTCGTGATGCTCTGACGCAGGAACAACGCGATGCCGAAGACTTGGAACGCCGACTCCGGCAGTTTGAGGAGATGAAAAACCCCAAGCCGCTCAGTGAAAGCGAAACACAAACGCTCGGCTACTGGCTTTTTCTACCGGACGATTACGACGCGGAAACCGGAAAAACGTGGCCGCTTTTACTGTTCTTGCACGGATCGGGCGAACGCGGCAGCGACATCGACAAGGTGAAAATTCACGGGCCGCCAAAACTGCTCGACAACCCGGCTATGGCGGAAATCTGCCCATTTATCACCGTCTCGCCGCAGTGTCCCGAAGATTATTCCTGGTCACCGCTGCAATTGGGGTTGTTACTCGACGAACTGGAAAAACAGTACGCCATCGATACCAACCGCGTTTACGTCACGGGCTTGAGCATGGGCGGATTCGGCACCTGGGGACTGCTGTATCACTTTCCCGAACGCTTCGCCGCCGGAGTGCCGATTTGCGGCGGCTTTGACCCTGCGGCGGCGGAGCGGTTTGTTGACATTCCGCTTTGGGTCTTTCACGGTGCCAAAGACACTGCCGTCAAAGTCACGATGAGCACAGACATGGTCGAAGCGATCCAGGCCGCCGGCGGCAGCCGCGTCCGACTGACCGTTTACCCTGAACTCGAACACGATTCATGGACGGTCACCTACGAGAACATGGAAGTGTATCAGTGGTTGTTGGAGCAGAACCTCTTGAAAAAGCGCGTGAGCATTTACAATTTACCACTTATGCAATCTCGTTTTCGCTTGCAGGAACGATTTCCTTCCATTATGATTGCACACAATATGGCCTTGTACAAGGCAACGCATGATGGCCAAGCACCAGAAACACATGATGAGTTTATGTCGGAGATTATTAAGACCAATAATATCAAGTTGCCTGAATTAAAGGAAGGATACAGATACGAATACAATCCGAAAACGGAGGAACTTGAAGTCATCTTTCCACTTGATGTGACGCCATAATATGTTCCCTCTTTATTTTCATCTGTGTGAATCCTTATCATCTGCGTCATCAGCGTGCAAAAGAAAATAAGATCAACCATGAACCTTTTTGCCGATTTACCCGAAAACCTGCCGGAAGAGTTAACCGAAACGCTTGCGTCGTCGCAACACGTTCGTATTGAGCGCATTGTTTCGATGGGACATTCGAGTCCGCCGGGGTTTTGGTATGACCAGCCGGAATACGAATGGGTCGTCGTTTTGCGTGGGTATGCGATACTCGAATTTGAAGACCGAAAGCAAGACTTGGCAGTCGGCGATTACGTTTTGATCCCGCCCCATACGAAACACCGCGTCTTTGCGACCTTCAACCATGCTCCGACCGTCTGGCTGGCCGTGTTTTTTCAAGGAAGTGACCCACCATGAGTGATATGAGAAAAATGATCACAGCGGCGTTTGGCAAACCTGTCAATTTCCCGCATATTTCGCAAGTGGTTTATCCGGGTGACAGAGTGGGTGTTGCCGCCGATGCGTTTGTGGTCAGCCGACCAAATTTGCTTGCCGGTATTGTCGCGGAAATCGTTTCCGTCGGTCTTGACGCGAATGACGTGACGGTTTTGATGCTCGAACAAGAGCAGAAGATGCATGAACAAGGATTTCGGGATGCCTTGCCGAAAGAATACCGCAAGACAATTCGTGTTGTTACCCACAATCCCAATGATCCGCAGTGTCTGGCCATGTTGGGCGTTGCAAAAGACGACTCGCCGATTATGCTCAACCGCGTGCTGGTTGATGCCGATGTCGTCATTCCCGTCGAACGCTGTGAAGCGGCACCCGGCATGGGCTACTTCGGAATGCAGAGTGTGATTTACCCGCGGTTTGCCGACGCGGAAACGCAAAAACGCTTCCTTTTTTCCGAAGCGAAACGCAATCACGAAAAACTGCTCGCCACGCTCGTTGCAGAAGTTGGTGAAGTTGCGTACTGTCTTGGCATCACGATGACCGTACAGATTCTGGCCGATTATCAAGATGTCATTCAGCAGGTCATCGTCGGTGACGCAAAGGAAATCGCGGCTCTGACTCATCGCTTACTTCATGCGCGGCTCTGAATATTATTTCTTGACTTGTGGTTTGCGTTTTCTTGCAATTCCAAATGCGCCGAGGCTGCCCAGTCCCCAAAGGAGAAGGGTGGCCGGTTCCGGGACAACCGAATCCGTCGCGTTGGCCACGTAGAGAAAGTCCTGACCGTCTCGGCCTGATCCCCCGACTTCGGAATTGTTCATGACAAACACGCTGTAATTGCCAATGACGTCATAATACTGGTTTGGATCATACTCCGTCGTCCAAAAAGTCTTGCTGCCGTTGATTGAAAGCAATAAATCCATAAATGGGTTGTCCCAATCGAGTGGTGTGTAAATTCCCATGAGATAGCGAATGGCACTCATCAGATTGCTGTTGCTGGTTGTGCGTGCCGATGTTTCGGCGTACTCATACCCGTCCAGCGTTCCGGCGGCAAATTGCGAATAAAGATAAGCCGCTCCGATGGTCAGGAAATGCCCACTGGTTGTGGTGCTTCGGCCATTTTCATAATTCAATGTCGCCTGCATGTTTTGATAGGCACCGACATTCGGCTGAACGCAGAACGTTCGATAATAGTTGCTGCCGCCGGTCACGCCCTGCTCATACGCCGACGTATCGGCAAAGCCGGAACCGTTTTGGCTGATTTGGACTTCGTAGTTGTAGCCATAACTAAACGACATTTTGGTTCCGCCGGAAGCACTGTTGAACTGATCCACAATGGCTTGGGCGTTCATATCCGCCTTGACGGAATTCTGGAAGGACAGGGCAACGGCCAAAAATGCGATTGCCGGAGGGAGAAATCGGATTGTTTTCATTTGTACCTCATCATGAAGCGATCCACGTGTGAAAAGAAAAAGTCGGATGTCAAAATCATGCTGGTGCCATGACGACATCTTGCCGTAAAACAGTAACTGATACAAATGTCGCGCCAATCTAAGAGAAATGACCGGAAATGTAGCGACTGCGCAAAATACAGAGACTTTGCCTGATATACAAAAGAAGTCGCAACCCTTTCTTAATAACGGAGTTGCGGTCAATTGAATAAATAATGATTACTATTGAGACGGCCGTTTGACGCGAATAGGGAAGCGATTTGCGTTGTGCGGATTTTTTATTTATGTTGACAATGGGAAACATGCCGTGGTATAAAAACCACTCACAAAGGCCAGAGATCGCCCAGGGTTTCCTTTTGAAGATCAATCAAGTGCGTGATGCCGAGTTTGGCCAGTCGTAACATGTCGTGCAGTTCATGTTCGGAAAAAGTGGCTTCTTCGCCGGTACCTTGCAGTTCGATGAAGCGACCTCCGCCAGTCATGATAATATTCATATCGACTTCCGCCGCGAAGTCTTCCGCATAGCACAGATCGAGCATCGGCTGACCATCGACTATGCCGACGCTGATGGCGGCCACGCTGTCACGAATCGGCAATTTTTCGGGATTCGCAAGCAACTCACAGTTTGCGTGCAAAACCTCAACCACGGCGATGAACGCACCGGTGATACTGAGAGTTCGCGTACCGCCGTCTGCTTTGAGTACGTCGCAATCGACGTAAATGGTACGCGGCCCGACGGCTTCGAGATCGACGACCGCCCTGAGACTACGTCCGATCAGTCGCTGAATTTCCGTGGCACGACCGTCGGGACGGTCGCTCCGGTTGGAACGCGGCGACGTACTGGCCGGCAACATGCGATACTCCGCCGTCAGCCAGCCGGAGGTGTCATCCTGCTTCCAACTTGGCAGTTGCTCAACGACGCTTGCCGTACAAAGCACGACGGTTTCGCCTGCCGAAATGACAAGGCTTCCCGGTGCTGCCGTCGGAAAAGGGCGTTGAATGTGAATCGGTCGCAACTCGGCATTGTTACGTTGGTCAGAGCGATGTGTCATGGGAGTAGTGTAAAATGCGGGGTGAATAATGAATAACGAGCCGTGAACGTCTGTCAGCGGCGGGGCTTGCCTTGTGTTGAAAAAGTACCAGGGACGGAGTGTACTCTGTGCAGTTCCCGGTCAAGGTGATACAGCTAACCAAGATCACGCAATTGTTCCACTTCATTCCGGGATAGGCCAGTCGCCTTGACAATTGTTTCCAGCGGAACGCCTTCCAGTAAGAAATTTTTTGCTAAGACATGCCTCTCTTCGATCTTCCCTTCAATCTTCCCTTTCTGCATCCCTTCAATCCGCGCATGGCGCAATGCCTGGGCCTCGTCATGCCGAGCCTTGGATCGCAATCGTTCCATTTCGCGAAACTCCGATGAAGCGGTTATGCTGTTAAATGCGTCGATTGCCTGGTTCATGATCGGGACTCCCAATGCGTTGATTTGTGAAAACTCTTCTTCCGTGTCGGCGCGAAACAACGACAACCACAAGAGCCGGTGGTCGGTCGCGCTGATTTCAAGCGGTATTTTCGGCAGTTCGTAAAACTGCAAACTCATTTTATCGGTCAGCAATGTGTGACGCGAAATCTCAATAGCACAAAATTCGGAGTGATATTCAGCACAAGCAAACAGCTTGAAGTTCATGATGCTAATGATGATCGTACGCGGCAATTGGGAATAGTTTTCACCCTCGGCCAGTGCCGTTGAGTATTCCCGTGCCCAGTGATAAAGGACACGTTCCGGGTAGTCCCCTTCGTCACGCACCTGAATTTCCAGGTCCACCCGTTGACCGTCCACGGTCATGTTAATATCAAGCCGACAAAACTTGTCGCCCAGGCTTTCCGGCGGCATCTCAGGATTCGTGATCTCAAACCGCCCGATGCTTTCGACCTCGATTCGGAGCAGTTCGGCAACGAGATCTTTCAGCAGTTCAGGATATTTCACGAACAACATCTTGAACAGCGTGTCGGTTTTAAACGTGTTTTTCAGCTTCGCCATGTGCCACCTCTATCATACGTCTCATTGTACTCGCTTGGGCATAAATTGCAAGAATATTTGCTGAATCCGCTTACTACGTGCGAGGCTCTGATTGCGCAATCTTACGATTGCTACCCATTGTTTTTGCCTCACGCATCTCCAAGCGTTTGTTGTAACTTTTCATTCCGCTGTTTGACTTTTTTCACAAGTTGGCGTTTGAACTGTACGAGTTTTTCGGAAAGGGCCGGGTCGGACAGGGCGAGTATCTGCACGGCAAGCAGTCCGGCGTTACGAGGGCCGCCCATTCCGGCACCAACCGTTGCGACGGGAATGTCGCCCGGCATTTGCACGGTCGAAAGCAGCGAATCCAACCCGCCGGCCAGATCGGTCGGCACGGGAATGCCGATCACCGGCAAAATTGTATGCGCCGCACAAACGCCGGCAAGATGCGCCGCTCCGCCTGCTGCGGCAATGAGGACTTGCAGCCCGCGTTTTTTGGCCGACTGTGCATAACGCGAAACAAGCTCAGGTGTGCGGTGTGCGCTCATGACCTGGACTTCGTAGCCGATTTCAAATTCGTCGAGTGCGGCGGCCACGGCCTTGATCTTCGGCCAGTCGCTGTCGCTGCCCATGAGTATGCCGACGCGGATATTTTTTGTGTTTGCCATCGAAAAAGGGGTAAGGGTTGTGAAGTTAGCGCGAGGACTTGCCAACGGTTGGTGTAGTGGTAAGAGGATAGCATTATCAATATAACCTAAAAATGGATTATGGACAAGAGCGACGCAGCTTGATTGCAAGTGTTGCACAGAGCGAACCATATTGTCTTCACCGTGTCATTCTGGTAAACTTGAGTTTGTTCGGTGACATTCCGAAGCCCGAAGTCTGAAGCCACAAGAAATAAGGAGTTACCCCATGCGTTTATCACACACTCTGACCTGTTTGACGCTCATTACGTTGCTCACCATACCGACACTTGCCCAGAAACCGCCGTTGCCCTCAATGGTCGTACCCGACGGGTTGGGCTACAACATCCACTTCACCGATGCCAGGCCGGGCGAGATGGAAATGCTGGCCGAATCCGGGGCGACGATCGTCCGCATGGACTTCGGCTGGAACGGCACCGAACGCGAAAAAGGCGTTTACGATTTCTCGGCCTTTGAGCGGTTGACCGATTCGCTCGAAAAGCACAAGATCAGGCCGCTGTATATTCTCGATTACTCGAACCGCCATTACGACGAGGGGCTTTCGCCACACTCGCCGGAAGGTCGCGCCGCGTTCGCAAAATGGGCTGCGGCAGCGGCGGTGCATTTCAAGGATCGCGGCATCTTGTGGGAAATGTACAACGAGCCGAACATCAGTTTTTGGAAGCCGGAACCCAAGCCGGCGGATTACATTCTGCTGGCGTTGGAAGTCGGCAAGGCACTGCGTGAGGCGGCTCCGAACGAGCTTTACATCGGCCCGGCCACGTCGGAGATTGATTTTCCGTTTCTCGAACAGTGCTTCAAGGCGGGCTTGCTCGAATACTGGGACGCGGTGTCCGTGCATCCGTATCGGCAGCGTGCGCCCGAAACGGTGGTCGAAGAGTACGCGAAGCTGCGTTGGATGATCGACAAATACGCACCCGAAGGCAAGCACATTCCGATTCTCTCCGCCGAATGGGGCTACTCGTCCGCCTGGGGAAGCTACAACGACGACCTGCAAGGCAAGATGCTGCCGCGTCAATGGCTGATCAATCTGGCCTGCGACATTCCGATTTCGATCTGGTACGACTGGCACGACGACGGTCGCGACCCGAAGGAGCCG
>Ga0082212_10009247_pt1 | contig 12724 bp, 12 predicted proteins | sample TergutNt197P3_FD_71548 | JGI IMG/M metagenome (GOLD analysis project Ga0082212, IMG submission 71548) | Neocapritermes taracua P3 segment gut microbial communities from Petit-Saut dam, French Guiana - Nt197 P3 | ecosystem: Host-associated > Arthropoda: Insects > Digestive system > Gut ... | reverse complement strand
GGCTTGTCCGATACGGTCGGGATAATTTCCGGAGCATCGACGCCGGCGTGGATAATTAAGGAGGTCACCCAGAAGATGAGTGAGGAAATCATGGTAGACGGGGAGAATATCCCTACGGAGACGGAAGACACCAGCATCGATACGGCATCAGACGTCACAGAAACCGCGCCGGTTGCACCGGAAGCTGTTTCGCCTGAAGAACCGGAAGCGTCGGCACTGTCTGAACAGGCGGAAGAAACCGCTCAGGACAGCGTGGAGCCGGAAGACACAGGCGCCGCACAGCAGGAACCCGGTGAGCCATCTGAAGCCGACGGTTCCCCGGACGAACAGGCAGCGACAGAAGAAACGCCGGCTGAAACAGATCAGGCTGAAGACTTGTTTTCACCTCAGCCGGAAATCACCGCCATGCCTGAGATAGTTGAAGAAGCGCCTGCCGCCGAAATACCTGAGTCGGACGGAGCCGGAGAAGAGCAGCCTGAACTTGCCGTTAGCGGGACTGACGACGAGTCGATGGAGGAAATCTCTGGCGGGACCGAATCCTTCGAGGAAATGCTTGAAAAATCAATCAAAACTTTACATACAGGGCAAAAAGTGTCAGGAATCGTCACATCGATCACCGCTACAGAGGTATCAGTCGATTTAGGCACGAAACAGTCGGGCTATATCCCGATCAGCGAATTCGCGGACGACGCAAATACCGACATCAACGATATTATCAAGATAGGCGACTCGATAGAAACCTTCGTCATGCGGGTAAACGACGTTGAAGGCATGGTGATGCTTTCTAAAAAACGCCTTGACGCTATCAAAAACTGGGACGTCATCGAAGCCGCAAAAGAAGACAGGACCATAGTCGAGGGCGTCGTTACAGAGGAAAACAAAGGCGGGATCGTCGTCAATGTCAAAGGCGTCCGGGTGTTTGTCCCTGCTTCGCAGACCGGACTTCCAAAATCCTCGCCTATGACCGAACTCGTCAGGAAAACAGTCAAACTGAGAGTCACCGAGGTCAACCAGTCGCGCAGACGCGTAGTCGGCTCGATACGCGCCGTTCAGGCTGATGAAAGGCGCGAAAAATCCGAAGTTCTCTGGAATGAGATCGAAACCGGAAAGCAGTATGACGGCGTCGTCAAGTCAATGACGTCTTACGGCGTTTTCGTCGATATCGGCGGAGTAGACGGAATGATACACATTTCAGAGTTGAGCTGGACCAGGATCAAGCAGCCTTCCGAAGTCATGGCGGTCGGGGATGAAGTCTCCGTTTATGTCCTCTCATTTGACAAAGAGACGAGGAAGATCTCTCTCGGTTACAAAAAGAGCGAGGACAACCCGTGGACAAAGTTCACGACTCAAAACAATGTCGGCGACGTCGTCAATGTAAAGGTTGTAAAACTCATGCCTTTCGGAGCGTTCGCCGAGATCAACCCCGGAGTAGACGGATTGATCCACATTTCTCAAATCACCGACCACAGGATCGGCCTTCCGTCGGAAGTTCTGTCTGACGGGCAGCTTGTGGACGTTAAGATCACAGAAATCGATAACGATCGCAAGAAGGTATCATTGAGCATCAGGGCGCTGATAGATCCGTCGTCGCGCGAACTGACCGACACTGAAGCGGCGGAAGTCGCCGCCGACAATACCCCTGTTATAGTTTATGACACCGATGCGCCGCCGCCCGTCGACAGCGAAGACGATGAAGAGCCCGTCGCAAGCGAAGCGCAGGAAGATACTGCGGCAGAACCTGCTGAAGAAGTATCAGAAGAAACGCCGGCGCCTCAGGAGCCGGATGAAGCGGCGGACCCTGACGAAGCCGCGGAAACGCAGGCGGCTCAGGAGCCTGAATCAAACGAAGATCCGGAAGAAGCAGATAGTTCCGAACCGGCGGACGGAACAGACTAAAATTAGCTTTTCGCACAATAAGGGAGAGAACTGGTATATGTTTCGCGTCGGCGATATGATAGCCCACCCCATGCACGGAGCGGGCGTCATTGACAGTATAGAAGAGAAAAAAATGAACGGCTGCACGCGTCTGTACTATATCCTTAAGATGCCGACCGGCGGTATGGTAGTCATGATTCCCACCGAGAGTACCGAGCAAATCGGAGTCAGGCCGATCGTCGATTCGGACGAAGCTGACGCCCTGATGGACTCGATACCGCAGATCGACGCGGAGATGACTTCAAACTGGAACAGGCGATACCGGGAGAACATGCAGAGGATCAAAAGCGGCGACCTGATCGAGGTGGCGCGGGTTGTCAAAGGCCTTATGACCAGGGACGCCGATAAAGGGCTTTCCACCGGTGAACGCAAGATGCTGCATTCCGCAAAGCAGATACTCATATCAGAGATCGTCCTGTCAAAAAAGCTGACGTACGAAGAGGTCGAATCCCGCCTGAACGCTTCACTCGCATAGCTGTATAAGAATTGTTGCTGCTTTCCGGCGGGTATCCGGGGCGCTGAAAGGTTACGGAACAATATTGATTATCGCGGGCGGATGTACATCATCCGCCCATATGTTTATCAAAACGGCCGGAGGTCACGATCTGAACAGTAACACCCGGTGAAGGAGTTGATCCGGTATGGCTCTGTTATCAAAAGAAGGCGGCGCAAAAAAGAGATTCTCAAACGACAAGAAGGCAAGATCTTTCAGGAAGAGGCCGTTCTGTTCCGCGGTTATCGTCGGGGCGGGCCTGTCGCGGCGGATGGACGGCGAGGATAAACTATTCCTTGAAATCTGCGGCGCTCCCGTTTTGGCACACACACTTTCAGCCTTCCAGAACAGTTCATGCATTGACGAGATCATCGTTGTTACAAGAGCAGAGGCTTTTCAGCAAGTCGGCGCGCTTTGCGTCAGTCACAATATCGGCAAAGTGTCCAAAATACTTCTTGGCGGGGAGACAAGGCTTGAATCGGTTATGAACGGCATGCTGGGGGTCTCAAAAAAAGCGAAGCTGATAGCAGTCCATGACGCCGCCAGGCCCTGCGTCGGCGAAGCTATAATAAGCCGGACAGTAGGTACTGCCGCGGAGTTTTATGCCGCCGCGCCGGGTATCCCTGTCATTTCGACGCTGAAAAGAGTGAACGGCGGAACGATCAGGGAAACAGTCGACAGAACAGATCTCGTCGAGATCCAGACGCCGCAGGTATTTGACGCAGACCTGATAAAAGCCGCGCTTACAAACGCGGCGGACAAGGGCGCCGATATCACCGATGACTGTATGGCGGTCGAGTTGCTGGGGCTTCCTGTCCATATAACGGAAGGCTCCGCAAGCAATATAAAAATAACAACGCGTGAAGATATCGTCTTTGCGGAATCGATTCTTAGGAACAGCAGATGACTAATGCGTTGTTTGTTTATAAACTTGCAACTATACAGTACCGGTGAGGAAGACGTTTATTTTGTCTTCCCAGCGCCTTCTCAAGCGAAGGCACTTGCGGAGCATGGACGCGGAGCGGCGACCAGTGTGCGCCATGGATGTAAACTCTGGGCGCATCGGAAGCAAAAAAACGTCTTTCGAGCGCAAGGTACTGAACAGACACCTAAACATTTCCTGAGTAAGCGTAATTGAACGGAGGGCAGACCTTGACGGATGCAGGTTTCAGAATCGGGCATGGCTATGACGCGCACCGCCTGAAAGACGGGCGTAAATGTGTTTTGTGCGGAGTCGAAATACCGTGCGCTTTCGGACCGGACGGACATTCAGACGCCGATGTGCCGCTCCACGCGCTGATGGACGCCCTTCTCGGCGCGCTCTCGCTTGGGGACATCGGTAAATTTTTCCCCGAAACGGATGAGAAATGGGCAATGGCAAGCAGCGTTGAGATGCTGAAAATCGTTTACGGACACATACGCGGGAGCGGCTACGTTCTCGGTAACGCAGATATTACTATAGTTTTGCAGACTCCGCGTTTATCGGAGTATATTGGATCGATGAGGGCGCAGGTCGCCGCCGCGCTTGATACGCATGCCGGAGCTGTAAGCGTTAAGGCGACTACCGAAGAAAAGATGGGATTTACCGGCGACGGCACGGGAATTTCCTCGACCGCGGTGGTTCTGCTGACGCGGGATAGTTGAGTTGTGAAAAATAAACGTTGACGGTATGTTATACTGCGCCATCCCGGCTGAGTGCAGTATTTGTAAACGTTAAGGCTGATACCGGATATAATTAATAATTATTTAATTGTCAGGCGGACTATTTTATTATATACTGTACTGGATTATCAGCCGCGACGCGAAAAAGGACGCTGTTTCAAGGGAATATTACGATGGAAGCTGTAAGAAACTGGATCGAACTCATATACGGGCTGATGCTCACGCTGGGGCAGACAATCAGCGTCTGGGATATACTGGATATCATTATTATTGCGTACCTGATATACAGAATACTCTCCGTTATGCGCAAAACAAGCGCCAGCAGCGTTATCAAGGGGATCATTTTGATCCTTGTAATAGCTTTGCTTTCGTATATCCTGAACCTTAATGTGATGACATATATACTAAGGCAGGCGCTGCAGATGGGCATAATCGTGCTTATAGTCCTGTTTCAGCCTGAGATCAGGAAACTCTTTGAGCAGGTGGGAAGCACGAAGCTGAGTCAGATTTTCAGAAAGCGAAGCAGATATGAAGGTTTAGAGGCCGGTATTCTCAGCGTCGCCGACGCGTGCGCGGCAATGTCAAAAAGCAAGACAGGCGCTATCATCGTTTTCGAACGCAAAGTCGGGCTCAACGACTTTGCGGTGACCGGGATGAAGGTAGACGCGTTCATATCGGCGGAACTGATCCAAAACATTTTCTTCCACAACTCGCCGCTGCACGACGGCGCGCTTCTTATCAGGGAAGACAGGCTGCTCGCCGCCGCCTGTATGCTGCCGCTTTCAAATAATATCAATCTCAGCCGCGACCTCGGCATGAGGCACAGGGCAGGCGTAGGTATAAGCGAAAGGTCGGACTCGGTGGCGGTCATAATCTCGGAGCAGTCCGGCGCCATATCGGTCGCCGTCGACGGTATGCTCAAACGCCATTTGTCAAGAGACACGCTGGATATGCTCCTGAGAAGCGAACTATTATCCACAGAAAGCAAAAAGCGCCCGCAAAAGGTGAAGGTAAAAATATAATGATAAGGACAACGCTGAACAAAATATTCTCAAGCAAGGTGTTCTACATCGTGTTCTCCCTGCTTGTTTCTATAGCGTTGTGGATGTTCGTCGAGATAAATGAGAACCAGACTGTTCATCATCAGGTGACGGGCATTCCTGTCGTAAGCGTGAATGCCGAGATCCTCAGCGACCGCAATCTGCTTATTACGGATATGCGCCCCGAGACCGTGACGCTGACGTTTGAATGCCCGCGGTCCGTAGCGTCAAAACTTACAAGAGACGCGCTTTCCGCCGAGATAGACCTTTCAACAATTACCGAAAGAGGATACGCGACGCTCCCTTATGAAATAAAATACCCTCCGGGCGTTGATGAAGAATCATCGGGCATTCCGACAAGGCTTGTCAGCCGTATTTCGCTCTATATAGACAGGATGTCGCAAAAATCCGTACCAGTGGACGTCCCTTACACCGGCGGCGCCGCGGAAGACTACATATGCGATCAGCCCGAGTTCGGTCCGCGCGACGTCATCGTGTTCGGCCCGGCGGAGATCCTTGCTGAAATATTTTCGGCGAAAGTGCAGATAAACAGGGAAAGCCTTTCCACTACTCTTACAGAATACATGCCGTTTGTCCTGCTGGACAGGGAGGGGGAACCGCTTGATGAAGAACTGCTTGCCAAACTTACGTTCAGCGAAGAACTGATACACGTGACAATACCTGTCAGGATGGTCAGGGAAGTCGCGCTTGTCGTAGATTTCGCATACGGTTCGGGAGCTACCCCGCAAAACACCAATTACTATGTCGACCCGCCGATGATCACCATAGCCGGCGATCCGGAAGATCTTAGAGATTTTAACAGTATCAGCCTCAGTACGATCGATCTTACCAGGTTTGAGTATTCCGACACATATGTGTTTACGATACCGCTGCCGAACCACCTTACCAACATATCGGGGGAGCGGGAAGCGCAGGTTTTGGTCGAAGTCCTTGGGGTTGGTATCAAATACATAACAGTTTTGAGCCCGAGCATACATGTAACAGGCGAGCAGCCCGGTTACATAGTAGATATATGGACCCAGAGCGTAGACGTAAGGCTGCGCGGACGCCAGGAAGATCTCGACAATGTGACCGAAGCGAACCTGACTGTCGTTGCCGCTCTGCCGGCGGAGATGGGCATTGGCACGCAACGGGTAGTGGCAAAGGTGAACATAAACGGCATTGACGCCGACGTGGGCGCGATAGCGGCGACCAATTACTACCTCATTGTCAACATTCAGAGAGAATAGAGCGATGTTCGGATACATACGCCCGCTCCAGGGCGAACTGAGAGTTTATGAACTTGAAAGGTTCAAGGCGTGCTACTGCGGCTTGTGCCACGCGCTTGGAAAAAAATACGGTCCGGCGGCGCGGTTCATTCTCAATTATGAGTTTGTGTTTCTGGCAATGCTGCTGTGGGAACGGGAAGAGCCTCCTGGTATCAGGCGAGGCAGGTGCATAGCAAGCCCGTGCCGCGCTAAAAAATACTGCGCCCGTAACGCTGCTCTCGATACATGCGCCGGTTACAGCGTTATCCTGACATGGTGGAAACTGCGCGATACTATTGCGGACGAACGTTTTATAAAGACGATCATTCACAGATTTGCCTCACTGCTGATTTCGGGAGCGTATAAAAAAGCGTCCTCGGAGTTCCCGGAGTTTGACGGCCGGGTCAGAGAGGAAATCGCCGCTCTGGCCGGGTACGAATCCGGCGGAGAAAAGTCGCTTGACGGAGCGGCGGATAAATTTGCGAAAATCCTTACGGCGGCGGCGCCGGACCTTATGCCTGACGCGAGGCGGCGGATAATGTCGGAACTTCTGTACCATACGGGCCGCTGGGTGTATATCATCGACGCTTTTGACGATTATAATGACGACGTAATGTCCGGGAGGTACAACGCTGTAGCGGCGAGGTTTGAGACCGGGGGGAAGCCTCTCGCGGACGATATGGTCGAACGGGTCAAAACCACCCTTACGCATTCGAACGATCTGCTTTGCGCAGCCTTTGAACTTTTGCCGGAAAACGTATGGACACAGACGGTCAGCAACATAGTATACCTCGGTATGCCCTATGCCTGCGCGCAGGTCCTCAAGGGCGCATGGCCGCCCCGGCGGCGGAATAACGGAAGTGGAACTGATATATGAACGATCCTTACAGTATTCTCGGTATATCTTCGGGCGCGACGGACGACGAGGTCAAAAAGGCTTATCGCGAGCTGGCCCGTAAATATCATCCGGATAATTACCATGACAATCCGCTTGCCGATCTCGCGCAGGAAAAGATGAAAGAGATCAACGAGGCTTACAACGACGTACTTCGGATGCGCGGCAGCGGCGGAAACAGCAGGCGAAGCGGCGGCTACACGAGTTCGTCCGGCAGCAGCCCGGAAAGCACAAAGGTCCGCGCTGCCATAAATTCCGGAGACCTCAAGCTTGCGGAGGACCTGCTGAAGGCGTTTCCGTCAAGAAACGCCGAGTGGTACTTTCTTATGGGGAGTTTGTATTACCGCAAAAACTGGATCGAGGATGCGCTTTCGCATTTTCAGGCGGCGGTCAGGATGGAGCCGGGCAATAACGAATACAGGGAAGCGCTGGCCCGGATGAGCCAGAGCGCGCACCCGTACAGTCCGTTTGGCCGCGGTCCGCTCGCCGGCCAGGGCTGCGACGCCTGCGACGTGTGCACAGCCATGCTGTGCATGAACATGTGCTGCCGGTGCGGCTAGTGATTCTAAATGAGTAAAAAAACCCGTACAATAACTTTATCTGCGTTATTTTCAGCGCTGTGCGTTGTTTCGCTGTATTTTGCGTCCGTTTTCCCGACCGGGCAGCTTGGGCTCGCAGCGGCCGCTTCGCTGTTTGTCGCGGCGGCGGTCGCTGAGACAGGAATCAGTTCCGGCGTCAGCGTATTCATAGTCAGTTCCGCGCTTGGTATGCTGCTTGTGCCCGACAGGACCGCGCCGCTGCTGTATATAATGTTTTTCGGGTACTATCCCGTGGTAAAGCGCCTCGTTGAACGTATAATCAGTAAAGCGCTGCAATGGATAGTCAAACTGATCGTTTTCAACGCCTCCCTGACGCTTGCGTTTTTCGTTCTGAAGGAGTTGTTCACGGCGTTCACGAGCCGCTCGCGGGGAGTCATTATTATGTATATCGCCGGCAGCGCGGTATTCGCGCTTTTTGACTACGGGTATTCGAAAGTCATCCTGTTTTATACCGACCGCATCAGCAGAAGGCGCTGAAGTCTCAGCAAACTACCTATGAGAGGAAAACGACAGTAATGGTCAAAAGTATGACCGGGTTTGGCGCGGCCAGGGGCGCTTCCGGTAAAATGGAAATCACCGTCGAACTTAAGAGCGTAAACAACAGGTACCTCGACTGTTCCGTCAAAATACCGCGCGTATATATGTCGCTGGAAGAGCCCATCAAAGCCGTTGTGCAAAAGAGCATTTCGCGCGGTAAAGTAGACGTTTATGTTTCGATAGATACCTCAAAGGCGGACGATGTGGAAATCACGGTCAACCGGCCGCTGGCGGCGGCGTATATATCAGCTTTGAGGTCGATGGCAAAGGAGTTCAGCCTTTCCGACAATATCACAGCAATGGATCTGACCAAATTCCCCGATGTTCTGCAGGCGAACAAGCAGGAGGCCGACATAGAACAGCTCGCCTCAGATATCTGTTGTGTGCTTGAGGCTGCGGTCTCAGACTTTGAAGACATGCGGTCGAGAGAGGGCGCGAAACTTTCCGGAGATATTTCAGCCCGCCTTTGTGAGATCGAAAAGCTGGCTTTTCTGGTAGAGGAGGCGTCCCCCAGAAGTGTCGCAGAGTACAGAAAGAAACTGGAAACACGTATGAGCGAGATCCTGCAGACGGCTGACGTCGACCAGACCCGTATACTGACGGAGGCTGCTCTGTTTGCGGACCGGGTCGCCGTTAACGAAGAGATAGTCAGGCTGCGCAGTCATGTCGACCAGTTGCGCGAGCTGTTGAAAAGCCCTGAGCCTGTGGGCAGAAAAATAGATTTTCTCGTACAGGAGTTCAACAGGGAGGCGAACACTATCGGTTCAAAAGGTAACGACACTGAGATGTCAAAGGTCGTCGTCGACCTGAAAGCGGAAATAGAAAAAATCCGCGAGCAGGCCCAGAACATAGAGTAACTCCGGCTGCATGGTGTATCCGCAGGACTTAGGTCGAAAGACGTTGATTTGCAACTTTTGTTACGGAGGTGCGGCTGTTTGAAACTGATCAATATAGGGTTTGGGAACATGGTCTCGGCGGGCAGGGTCATAGCGATAATCAGCCCTGAGTCGGCGCCAATAAAACGGATAATATCCGACGCGCGCGAAAGAAGCCAGCTTATTGACGCCACTTACGGCAGGCGGACCAGGGCGGTGATCATCGCCGATAACGGCTGCATCATCCTTTCGGCTATCCAGCCGGAGACGGTAGCGGGCCGGCTGGTCGGAAAAAACGAACATGATACGGGGACAGACAGTGATGAGCAGTAAAAAAGGCAGGCTTTTCATAATATCGGCGCCGTCCGGCACCGGAAAAAGTACCGTCATCAACCATTTGCTGGGGCTTCGCGGCAATTTGGTTTTGTCGGTCTCGGCGACGACCCGTCCGCCGCGCGAAGGCGAGACTGAGGGGATATCGTATTACTTTGTCACCCACGATGAGTTTTCGGCAATGATAGAGCGCGGAGAGTTTCTTGAGTACGCCGAATACATCGGGGAGTATTACGGGACGCCAAAGCAGCCGATATTCGAATGCCTGGGAAAAGGCATGGATGTGCTGCTGGAAATAGAGATACAAGGCGCAATGCAGGTAATGGAAAAGGAACCGGAAGCCGTGTCGATATTCATCGTTCCTCCCGATATGGATGAACTTGAGCGCCGTCTCAGGGGGCGCGGCACAGATTCTGAGGAAAAGCTTGCGGCGCGGCTGGAACGCGCATGCAGGGAACTGGAAGAAAAAGACAGTTATTCCTATGTCATAGTCAACGACGAGATTTCCCGCGCCGCGGAGGAGATACTGGCAATAATAGGAACATAATAAACGTCTTCCTCACCGGTACTGAACAGTTACTATTATGATAATAAAACCGAAAGGATCGATATATATGCTTTATCCGTCACTTGGAAGTTTACTGGACCAGGTCAACAGCCGTTATTTACTCGTGAATATCATTGCCAGACGCGCAAGGGATATTTCGATAATCGCCAGCGAACAGGAAGTAACGCTCTACGAAAAACCGGTATCGAGAGCAATCGAGGAGATCGCGTCAGGTGAACTGCGGATCACGATCCCCGAAGAACTGTAATCAGGGTATGGTTCGACTCGCAGCCAGGATCGCGGTATCCGCGGCTCTGTATCACGCCGACAAACCGTACGATTATGAAATACCGGAAGAACTGACCGGGCGCGCCGCGCCGGGCATGAGAGTCATTGTACCGTTCGGAAGGGGCAATAAGAAGTGCGAAGGCTTCATCCTCTCCCTTATAACGTACGATGCGTTGTCGGATGACATTGATGGAACGCCCGCGAATAACAGCGGACGCCCGGGCGAAAGCGCGGCAGCGCGGGCCACGGAAGGCGCGCCTTCGGCCCCGGCAGCCGGCAGCCGCAGGAACCTGAAAAGCATTGAGACTATTCTTGACGACGAACCGGTACTCGGCGAAGAGAGCCTGAAACTAGCGGTATGGATGGCCGACAGGTTTTTTTGCACAGTATACGACGCCGCCCGCGCGATGCTGCCCGCCGGTATGTCGTCAAAAGACGGAAAGCGGCGTTTAGGTGACAAGACGGTAAATGACGCGACGTTACTGATCGACAGCGAACAAGCCGACGCGCTTGCCGCCCGCAAGGCGAAAAGCGCGCCGAGGCAGGCTGCGATACTGCAGCTGCTTGCCGCCGTCAGGAGTATGTCGGTCAGCGAGATATGCTACTTTACCGGAGCTTCCTCCGCGACTGTGAAGTCGCTTCAGAAACAGGGCATTATTGGTATCGAAAGCCGCGAAGTGTTCAGGCGCCCGGACACAGGAGCCCGCAGGCGGCCGGGCCCGGTCTCTCTCAACGCGGAGCAGCAGGAAGTTTTGGATAACGCCCTGCCGCTTTTAAGGAGCGGGAAGCCGGAGGCGGCGCTGCTTTTCGGCGTTACCGGCAGCGGGAAAACTCTTGTATATGTAAAACTCATCGAAGAAGTCCTGGAGCAGGGCAGGACGGCTATAGTGCTGGTGCCGGAAATAGCCCTTACTCCGCAGACAGTCGGGATATTTGCGTCATATTTCGGCGACGAGGTTGCCGTACTGCACAGCGCGCTTGCCGCCGGTGAAAGATATGACGAGTGGAAAAGGATCCGCTCCGGCGTTGTGCGGGTCGTAGTAGGCACCCGCTCGGCAGTTTTCGCACCGCTGTCGAACATAGGCCTGATAGTGATCGACGAGGAACAGGAACACACGTATAAATCCGAAAACAGCCCGCGCTACCACGCGCGTGATGTGGCAAAATACCGCGTCACATACTCGGGCGCCCTGCTGCTCCTCTCCTCCGCAACGCCCTCGGTCGGTAGTATGTACAATGCCTGTTCCGGAAAATACCGGCTCTTTCGCATCGATAAACGATACAATGAAGGCGACCTTCCCCCGGTCATGATCGCCGATATGAGAATAGACTTGAAAAGCGGGAACACCGGTCCGATAGGAGAAGTCCTGCGCAATGAAATAGCGCTGAATATTGAAAACAGGGAACAGAGCATACTCTTCCTGAACAGGCGCGGTACCAATCCGCTTGTAGCCTGCGGCCAGTGCGGGTTTACATACCGGTGCGCAAGCTGCAGCGTTTCGATGACGTACCATTCCGCGAGGGATCAGCTTGTCTGCCACTATTGCGGTTCGGTACTGCCGGTCCCGGCAAACTGTCCCGAATGCGGAGGAAAACTCAAATACGTCGGCGCGGGGACACAGAAAGTCGAGGCCGAACTTCTTGAACTTTTTCCGGGCGTCGACATTGTGCGGATGGACGCCGACACAGTCTCCCGGACAAACACGCACAGCAGGCTTCTGGCGCGCTTTCGCGACGAGAACGCGTCGATATTGCTGGGAACGCAGATGGTCACCAAGGGACTGGATTTTGAAAATATTACCCTGGTCGGCGTCTTATCGGCGGACGCGTCGCTTTACTCCGGCGACTACAGAGCGCAGGAGAGGACGTTTTCACTTATAACGCAGGTCGTCGGGCGTTCCGGCAGGGGTGGCAAACCGGGCAGGGCGGTCATTCAGACATATACCCCCGGACACGAAGTGATAACGCTGGCGTCGCGACAGGACTACGATACATTTTTTGAGCGGGAAATGATCCTTCGGCAGACGCTGGGCTGCCCGCCGGTCCGCGACTTACTGGGAGTCACCGTTACGGGGCCCGATGAGGCGGCCGTCATAACGGCTTGTGAAAAACTGAGCGGAGCGCTTACGCACTACTTCAGAAATGACTCCGGTATAAAGATACTCGGCCCCGCGCCGCCGCCCGTGTCAAAGGTGAAAAACAAATACAGGTACAGGCTGCTGATAAACTGCGAAAACACTAAACGGGTGAGA
>Ga0082212_10009246_pt1 | contig 12725 bp, 4 predicted proteins | sample TergutNt197P3_FD_71548 | JGI IMG/M metagenome (GOLD analysis project Ga0082212, IMG submission 71548) | Neocapritermes taracua P3 segment gut microbial communities from Petit-Saut dam, French Guiana - Nt197 P3 | ecosystem: Host-associated > Arthropoda: Insects > Digestive system > Gut ... | reverse complement strand
TAGTGCCGTTAGCACCGATATATACACAATTACACAAAAAGTGGCAACACCGATATCAAGCTTACCCAGCGGCACCTATTCCGGCAGCCAATCTGTTGCCTTAAGCTGCGAAACTCTCAACGCGACTATCCGCTATACAACAAACGGAAGTGAGCCAAATGTTAACAGTACTCTGTATAGTAGCCCAATTATTATAGAAAGCGCTACTAATCTGAAGGTGAAAGCTTTTAAAGCTGGGATGGTGGATAGTGATACATCAAGCTATAGCTATACGATAAAAGTAGCTACCCCTACCGCTTCTCCGACGGGAGGAACATATCAGGAAGCTCAGTTTGTGTCGTTGCAATGCAGTACTGCAGCGCTTATCATGTATACAACTGATGGCAGCGATCCTAAAACCAACGGCACCATGTATCTTACTGGCACTATTCCGATTGTTACCAATACTGTTTTAAAGGCCTATGCATTGAGAGCTAATCTACAGGATAGTGATGTCATGACTGAAATGTATAATTTTCAGACAACAGTTCCGGTGGCGTCCCCTTCAGGTGGAAGCTTTTCTAGCATTCAAAATGTTACCTTAACAAGCAGCACGGTTGGGTCAAGCATTTTTTATACATTAGACGGAAGCACACCAACCACTTCCAGTACGCCGTATGTTACCGGTACGACCATTTCAATAACTTCTACAAAAACCTTAAAAGCTATCGCTGTTAAAAACGGGTTGGCAAACAGTGAGCTCTTGAGTGAGACTTATACACTTAATTTGCCAAAAGTAGCTACTCCTACGTCCAGTTTACCTAGCGGCACCTATATAGGAAACCAAACTGCAAATATAAATTGCGCGACTCAAGATGCTATAATTACATTTACTGTTGATGGCACAGATCCAAATATTAACAGTTTATCGGTTGGTGGATCGGGGGCTATCATGGGGGTGAATTTATCAGTAACACTTAAAATGCGGGCGTTTAAAGATGGCATGGCGGAGAGTGATGTTGCGACATATATCTATGAGCTAAAAGTAGCAACACCCATAGCCAATCCCCCTGGCGATGTCTACAACAGCCCTCAAAATGTGAGCTTATCTTGCAGCACTTCAAGCACCCAGATCAGATATACAACAAACGGGGATGAACCTACGGAGTATAGTACCCTGTATGAGGGACCGATTACTATTTCCGGAGATATGATCCTAAAAGCGAAATCCTTCAAATATGGTATGACAGCAAGTGATGTTTTAAGTGAATCATATACAATTATGGGCGCAACAAAAACCATTTATTGCACTAATGGACAGGAATACCTAATCACCCCTTTGGGAACCAATATGGACTGCACAGAAGGGCAGTATACTTTGACTTATGACAAAAATAGACTGAAATTAGTGGATTTTGCAGCCCAAATTTTTGAGACATACCTTGACACACATACAGGTCCAATTCCAGGAACAGATGTGAATATAGTTTCCCACACAACTACTACAACCACGGGAACGATAGTGTTTGAGGTTGCAAAACCACTTCCCAGTACACTCAATACTCCTAATGGGAAAACATGGACAGGCATAATGACCGTGTTTAAGTTCAAAGCTATTGGTAATGGTAATGCCATAATAACCATCAAATAGTGAGAGTGGATTTAGAAAATAAAGGCTCAGGCCGATAAAATAAATGGAGGATCTACAATGACTAATAAAATTAAAAATAGAATTCAAAAATCAATCACAATTGTTCTTTTGCTTAGCTTCCTTTTCTCCAACACAGGCATTCTCGCTCTGGCAACAGAGCCTGAAAACATGGTGATTGATGATGTTGTTGAGAATGTCATATTACCTTCTGATGTAATAGCCGATTTGGAAGACCAATTAGGACAAACATTGGCGACGGAAGAAGAGGAAACACTAACCCTGCCACTTGATTTTAACTCAGATGAAGAGGAGATAGAGGAGGAAACTGTTGAGGATGCTCCGATTCCAGCTCCAGCTCTGGTTCCAGTTCCAGTTATAGGGGATGAGGATCCGCCAGATAGAGACTTTATTAACGCGCCGTTCCTTTACCAGTATGACCAGGGTGAATCAATAAGTTTAAACACCGGGGCTCTGTCTATTACGGTGACAGACTTAATACTGCCGGGAAAGAATGGCTTGGATTTAGTAATCAGCAGGAGCTATGATTCCAGTGAAGGTAGTGGTTCACCATATACATATGAAACTAATAATGGCAGTAAAAGCATCAGATTTAATAGTGACGGAGATGCTAGAGGCATCATGGACAGTTTTTTGGGTGACAAGGGTTGGAGGTTTAATTTTTCCTGGATAGAACAAACCGGCTCTGTAAATAGCGGAACCGATCGCTACTATTTACATCTTGCCAAGGGTGGGGTCTATGAATATAAAACATCTTCATGGGGGAATTTAAGCTCAAATAAGCGGGGGGATTATTATTATCTGGGATATTCTAACCTTAAAAACTATACTTTAGAAGATATAAGATTGGTTAAAGGCAGCAATTATTACGATGGAAGCAAATATGCATCCTGGACGCTTTCTTATGCAGACGGGAAAAAAGAATTTTTTGATGAAAAGGGCAGGTTGATGGCTATACAAGATCGATTTGACAATACCATAAAATTTGCGTATAGCTTAGATTATTATCCAAATGTTGAAATCACCGATACTGCCGGCAGGCAAATAACTATTTCCGGCCAGCGCAGCAATTATGATCAAAATAATCCCAATATGCTTATGAGTGCAACCATTCAGCGTCATGGAGATACAGATCCCTTAATAACCTATTCAATGACTCAAAAGCAGATTGGTAATACTACTGGTTCCTTCAGATCCGTATTAGAAAATGTTGCAATGCATCCGAATACCATCAATCGGGTGACAGAATATATTTATAGTGTGGCTGAAGGTGCGGTTATAGCGGGCAGCTATGGTCAAACAATAAACTATTTTTTAAACCTTACCAACATAATTCACCCCACCGAAGGTAGGTCTGTTTTCGACTATGATGACTTTGAACAAGGTTTCTCCGGCGGAACCCAAGTAATCTATAAAGTATTAAGCCGTTGGAATCTCCTTAATAACAGCATGACTAAGTACAATAAGCTTGATTTTGCTTACGCTGATCATTTTAACAATACCGTAAGCCCCAGCTATACTTATAACTACTCTACTTCGATTATAAATAGTGATGGGCTTAAAGAAGAACACATGTTTCTTAGGTTGGGTAGCAGCAGTACTGGTACTGCTGACAAACATCTCAATACAAAAACTGTATATTCCGACAATGGGACAAAATATGAAGAAGTAAATAAAGCCTACAATTTTGATACCCTGCCCGTTTGGGTGGAAAAAATTGCTAATACCGGTAGTTCGACAATACAATCTGTGGAAGTTTACGAATATGACAAAAAAGGCAATGTAACGGCTTATTGGGATCCACAAGCTAATGGAAACAAATTTGATGTCGTACATAAAAAAACTTTTATGTACGATTCGACATATAATTTGCCAACCAAAACTACCTACAGTCAAAGTGAGACAACGCATATAGAAGAAATATATGAGCTAAGCAACAATAAGAAAACCGTTACCAGTAAAAAGGTAAACACAATAACTGGTAATATACGGCAGCCTGCGTGGGGGGCGATTTACTCTTGGGGTTGGAATGGTTTTGGTCAGTTGGGGGATGGCGCATATGCAAACAAGCTTAGTCCAACTCTACGCGTCGGTGATTTCTGGAATGATGTTCAAAAAATAGCCACAGGCTATAATTTCACTATTGCCCTGAAAAATGATGGTACAGTTTGGGCTATGGGTGCAAATAGCTCTGGGCAGTTGGGGACTGGGAATTATACAATCAGCACAAACCCGGTGAAGGTTATTAACTTAGATGCTGTAATAGCAATATCAGCAGGGTACGGCCACAGCCTTGCTCTAAGAGCTGACGGCACTGTCTGGGCCTGGGGCTTGAATTCTTCAGGACAGTTAGGTAATGGATATACTACAAACAGTGCTGTCCCTGTGAAGGTCAGCAATCTGACTAATGTAAAAGCTATTGCAGCGGGAGGATATCATAATTTAGCCCTAAAAGATGACGGTGCCGTTTGGGCATGGGGAAATAATACTTATGGCCAGTTGGGTTATGGTACTAATATTTTAGGCGGCCCTCTACCGTCAAGTACAACTCCTGTGCTGGTTGGTAGAGGAGCTTGGGTCAAGGTTTATCCTACTTGGGATAGTGAATGGATTACAGTGAGGGACGTTACCTCTATTGCAGCTGGAGGCTATCATAGTTCAGCTATTTCAGAGGGAGGAACTATGATACGCGGCACCTATGTTTGGGGGGGGAATAATTATGGGCAGCTTGGACATGAATATACTTTTTCCCAATATAGGGATAGGACTACTCCATATTACTATCCCGTATACAATGGAACTCATGCTACTGCTGCAGGTGCTTATCATAGTCTTTCTGTTAGGTGGTTTGACAACAACGACACAACACCTACTGTAAATGCATGCGGTTCAAATAGTTTCGGTCAATTTGGCGATAGCTATTCATTTTCTTATAGTGCCTTTGATGATCGGGTTCTGGTTAGCAACCATTACTTGGAATATATGAGAGAGTATATAAAAGACAGTTCCGGAGTTGGGGTTTATGCAGGTGAAAATACTTGCTTTGCCATAAAAAGGAGTACTGGTGCACTATGGAGCTGGGGACAGAATAATTATGGCCAGCTGGGACGTGGTTCTGCAACGCCAACTGTCTTATTGCCAGCGAGTACAGGGTTTGCCGGTTTTGCAACAATGACAAGTTCATCGTTTGCACATCATAGTTTTGCTTTTAAGAACAATACTATCACCCCTAACCTATCTACGGTATTAGTTGAGCGGACGGATTTTATTTACGATACTGTGAATCCAGGAAATGTCAAGTATGTTGATTGCTACACTAATCCCTCGGTAAGCTCCAATTGCATACGCACAGAATACTCCTACGATAAGAATAATACTGATTTACCAGCTTCTTTCAACGGCCTATATTGCACCAGCGAAACCGTGACTGGCGTTAAGAATGCTGATGGAGGTAATGCTTCCGGGACGGTCACTGCGGGAACCATCAAGAAAACCTACAAGTACGATTATTATGGTAATCTATGTGAAAGCATGGACGGTAAATCTGCAAATGTCATAAAAAGAGATTATGATGACCTGAACCGTCTGGAAAAGATAACAAATCCGGATGGTAGCTATAAAGAAATGCAGTATAATGACACACTAAATACAACCACCGTTTTCTATGAGGATTACAATATCCACAAAGAAAAGGAAATCTACAGCTATGATGATTTTGGTAATCTGCGCACTGTTGAAGATGAAGCTCCCAATGGTGCAAAAACAATTGTCAAGCATCTTGAATACGATAACAATTTCCGAATAGTGAAGGAGCATACTCCCTTGGGTACGACTACCAATGAGTATGATAAAAGAGGAAGACTAAAATCAGTAGCCAAGAAAGTTGCACCAGGCGACCCAAGTAGCGCCGAGCTGTACAAGGAAAGCTATCTTTACGAGGATGCTGTAAAGCCATCATGGTCAAGTTCTCTGTTTGGAAGGGTTACCAAAACAATTGACGGTAATAGCACCACATCCCTTGTTTCAAGCACCCCGTCTCTAATTACCGTCAGTTATACAGATAAAATGGGCAGAGTGGTGCAAGCTGGGAGAAAATCCGGTACCACAGAATATCTTGACGAGTATACATATGACTACCTGGGCAATAAACTGACTGAAAAAACAGCTTTTACCAAGGCCAAGCATGGCAGTCAGCCCTATACCAATAAATGGGAATACGATTATGCCGGGCAGGTCACTAAGCATTTTGACCCTAACGCTTATACGGCTACAATTATTTATGACGGGCTGGGCCGAAAAATCTCCGCTACGGATTATAAAAACAACATGGCAGAGTATACCTATGACAGTTTGAACCGCCTGATCAAAGAAGTTACCCCACTGCTTGGAGCAGATGAAATCATTAAGAAATACTATTATGATGCAACAGGTAATGTAACCAAGGAATCTGTACGCAGGGAAGCCAATACCTGGGATATAACTGAGTATCAATATAATAATCGCAATTCTCTGATAAGCGTGCAATCTGGGAATGACTATCTTGTTTACAAGTACGATACTATGGGTCGTATCATCCAGCAATCTACCGGGGCTAGTGGCATAGATACATTAGGCAACCCTCTTGGTAGTCCTGCTATGACCAACTATGATTATGACTGGAGCGGAACTTTGCGCACTGTCACAGAAACCGACCCCTTGGGATATTGGGAAAAATCTAGCTTCAACGCACAGAAATTGCTTAAGCAGGTACAAGATCGTAATAATGCGATAACAGTTTGTGATTATGATGCTTTATCACGCTTAAAGCAAAAAACCACAAGTTCATCTTCCGATTCCATAACCTACAGCATCAACTACACAAAAACTGGAGATATTGCTTCGGAAGTTGATTGGCCAAGTAATGTATTGAATGCCGTTTGGTTAAATTATACATACGATAGTTTTGGACGAATGGTAGAAACTAGTGAAGCGTGTGCTAGTGAACTCAATTATGTTACCAAGGTCTATAATTATGATTTTTTTGGCGATCAATTACTTGGCTTTATTCTGGGGCTAAATGGAACTCAGCAGCAAAAAACCACTTATTCTGGATATGATAAGGCTGGAAGGCCTAAAACCGTGACAGAGGTAGGAAATTCCAATAACACTTTGTCCATCTGTGATTATGATTATGACAATAATGGCAATATCAAGACAGTGACCTATAAAAACAGCAGCGGCACTGTTATCAATACGGAGAGCATTGCGTATAACAATGCCAACATGGTGACCAGCGTTACTAATAGAAAAGGAACAACTACTACAGGCCAAGAGCTTTCAAAGTACACCTATGACTATTATCTGGATGGGAACCAGAAAAGCAAAACTGCAACTATTCCGGGAGAATCAATAAAAACAACAGTCTATGCTTATGACACTAAAGGCAGGCTGCAAAGCGAGACAGAAAAAGTTGGCATAAATCAAACCTGGAAAGCTGTATATGATTACGACGACAGAGACAACAGAACAAAATTGACGGTTACAGGCAGTGAGAACTACACCACAGAGTATGATTATGACAATAATAACCGGCTTTTGTGGCAAGAAAAAACCCAAGGTGAGCAATTAGGAGTGACTACATATACATATGACCCCAATGGAAATACTTTAAGCGAAAATGTAGTTACCTTTTCTGGCCCCCTTCTGGGTGATGTTAATATGGACGGTATCATTGATTGCAGAGATGCAACTATGGTGCTACAAGCCTATGTTGAACTTATTCCTCCTCTAACACTCGAACAGTTTATTCGTGCCGATGTTAATGAAGATGGCGTAGCGGATATTGTAGACGCAGCTCTAATATTTCGAATGGCTGAGGGGATGCCCCACTTTGGGGAGTGGATAGCATCTATAATTAATAGTAATATTCATGAGAGAAAGTGCGATTACTGCAAAAAATCTGAATCGCATCAGGCGGGTCAAGGTGGCGCTGATTGTCTGCTGTGTTGGGGACGCGGAACACCTATGGGATTAGGTAGTAAAAATGCGGAATCCCTAGAAAATGCTGAATTAGGAGAAAAAACAGAGAGAACCGAGATATTTGTTGATAATGAAAGCCAGCCTGAACCAGATAGTGCCACAGAAGAAATACTACTCAGCTCACTGGAGGATGACACAAAAACCGGCCTGCCAGAATTTGAAGTGGTAGTAGATAAAAATGAGAGGAGCCTGTTTGAGCTTATTGAAGAACTGCTTAACACTAGCGACAGAAGCCTGATTATTGATCAGCTAAAAAAAGCACTAACAACCCCGGATGGAGAAACAATAATGTCGCGGCCAATAGTGGAAGCTACATCCCAGCTGAGTATTGAGGTTATGGGAGAAGCAGGAAATCAGGGTGAACTGACCCTTTATACATATGACCTGTTTGGACGGCAGGTCGGGGTGCAAAAGTCCGACATGACAGCAAGCTATGCATATAACCCAAACGGTTTGCGTGCAGGAAGTACAATAACGGGTGGTATGGGTTCAAATGGTTCAGGGAGCGTAACGACGAAATATATCTGGAATGGCCAGAATATTGTCGCGGAGCTGGACGGGAGTAATAATGTTACTGCCACCTACACTCGTGGCCACAATTTGATTTCGCAAAGGCGGGGTAGTACCAGCCAGTTTTATCTTTACAATGGGCATGGTGACGTGGTACAATTAACTGACACTGATGGGAATATGGTAAAAAATTACAGCTACGATGCTTTTGGTGTTGAGAAAGACCCTGATCCGAATGATACAAACATATGGCGCTATGCTGGAGAGATGTATGATAAGGATACAGAAACGTACTACTTACGCGCCAGGTACTATACCCCTGGAACCGGGCGCTTCCTTACAGGAGATACCTATTGGAACTCTAATAATATGATTTATGGGGATGGTGGAAATGCAACCCCTAACCTTGCCGCAATTAGGCAAAGCAGTAACTTGTATATTTTCTGCATAAATAATCCCCTAATGTTTATAGACCCAAGTGGGTATAAAATAAAACTATCCAGTAATGCGACGGATGTAGAAAAACGAGAATATGAAAGGGCGATAGCATATTTAAAAAACTCTGAAGATGGGAAAAAGCTTATAGAAAAGCTAGAAAAAGCAGACGAAATAATATTAATCACATTTATCAGTAACCATGATGATGGCTATACTGGTAGCAAAGATGGTACGAAAAGAACAATAGAATGGGATCCCACTAGTGGACTTCTTATGAGTGACGGAACATCTATACAGAGCGCAGCGCTTGGGTTAGCTCATGAAATGGGGCATGCAGCACAACACTTAGACGGGGCATATTTTTCATTCAAAACAAATGACGCCCGGGAAGCAAATAATTTGGAGAAGTATGAAAAGCCCATTGCAAAGCAACTTGGTGAACCTATACGTGCGAGGTTTGAAAATGAATTAGGAGGGTATAGAATGAACAACTCTACGCACTACAGAACTACGCATACTCGTTCATGGTATGATTATATAGCGCCTTGGAATTGGGGTAAACCTAAGACTTATACCAAGGATCATAATGCGAAATAGAGGTTATGCTAACTACTTAGGTTTGTGAAATTTTCTGCTTAGGTGGCAATATTAAATCCTTTGAAGCACTGAAACGGTATACTCTTCCCGCCGAAAGCGGGGAGAGTATACCGGATTAAGGTAATTAACTTCAAGAAGGAGGAAAAAAGATGAGTGCAAAAAAATCTATAATCTTAGGGTCACTTATATGGATATTGCTTGCGGTTGCTATTTTAGCCAGTTGTGGAGGGGATTATATGCGTTCGGCGAAATCATTACTTCAATTTTCCGAATTGATCGAACAAGGAAAGCTCAATGATATTAGTTTAACAATATACTTTATGAACCCATTTACTTCTACTCGACGCCCTTTAAGTATTGATGATTTGATAAACTTCAATAGCGTTAATAAAATTGCTATTAACGGCAATCTCTTGGAAGAACACATTAATCTATTTAATAAAGTAAGCGATGCCGCTTTAATATCGGTAGAAAAAGTATCTTACTTAAATGCTCGGATATATTATGTGTTTGAAACAGAGAAAAAAGGTAAAATATTCGATGTTGCTATGTGGGGAGGGTACGACGATAATAGTATATTCGTCAATGGGCTTGAAGTTAAAGAAAATGATATTTTTTACGATCTCATAATGCCATTTCTGCCCAAAGACGCAGTTAAAGAGTTGGAGGAATATTTAGGTAGAAATTTTGATTCTGAGGCTTTTTGAAAAAAATCGTCATATGTGACCAGAGCTTTCCAAGCGAAAGATAAGCGGTGATTGTTTCTTCGGAAGTTGTTCGTTATGTCATGTTTCAAGAAGATACGAGGTGGGGATATAGATATAGTGAGTAATTCTACCTTACATCCACTGTCCCGATTTTAACCAATCCTCATACTCTTCCAGCGTCATCCCGCCCTTCATGGTTAAATCCCGCATATCCCGCGCCTTTTCAGCCCACACTTGAAAATCATCGCGAAGGATTTTCCCTGCCCGGATACGCGAAAAACGGGTCTTATAGTATTTGTTATACAGCAGCATTGCAGGGCTGGCCGCCACTTTCTCCTTCCATTTGGTTTGGGAGCCAATTTCCCGGCAGGTTCTCCCGGTATCCTGAAACAGCCTGTCGCAAAACTCTGTGTTGCCGTGAACAATCAAAGGAAAATACTTCCCACAATTTCTACAGCGCCTAAAGCTGGTTTCTCTTCTGATAATTTCCCGAAGTAAATAATCCACAATATCAATCATATCGCCGGGATACAGCACCTCAGCCATTGTGGAGCCATCCATGCGCTCAAACCCCAGCGACAAGGGGCGGAAGCCAAATGTCTCATTCCGGCTGGACTTGCCATAGAGATTGACTATGCCTTTTTGTACAGACTTTTCCTGGTTGGCATCCTTATCCAGCACTTTGTCAATCAAAAATCTGACCTGATGCTGCGCAGTGGTGATGTTCATAGGAACGTGGGTTAACCCTTTGTAACGCATGAATTCATGAACCTTGTCACCATAGCTGCCCGCTATATATGCGTCCAGTTTATCGAACCATTGCAGCCGTAAAAATTGAAAGTAGATATGCCTCTCGGCCAGCTTGTCCAAACTCATCCGCAAAGGGGCTGTAAGCCGCAAAAACATAAATTTTGGCAATTTTTAAGTGTTTTTGAAGTGAACTCGAAAACAAAAAGCCCGGATCTGCTTTTCAAAAATAGCAGGTTCGGGCTGTCGGGTATTGTGGTGTTAAAACAAGGGAACCTATGGGTACATCAAAAAAGCCGTTTTGCCGGCAGATGGCAATAAAGGCTATGCTTAATTAGGCAACTTTTTTGTTTTCGTGATATAAGCCGCCAAGAATTGGTTTGGATGAAAGTTTAGTATTTTTTGCCTCCGAAGGAGGTGGTGGGTCAGAAGTTATTGGTGTTTGTCCGCCGAGGGTTTGGTGGGTGCGGACATTGTTGTAATAATTGACATACTCAGCCAGTAATTTCTCCAAGTGCCGCTGATTTATGGGAATAGCAAAATCCAACAACTCGCGCCGAACTATGCCAATAAGGCGTTCGGCAACACCATTTTGCCAGGGGCTAAAAGGTGTAATGCTTTTAGACTTTATATTTATGTCGGCCAAGAATTGCTGAAAATGATTTTCTTTGAAAACCGGGTCATTGTCATGCACAAGATATTTTGGTTGTAGCCCATAAGGTGTAGCATTGCGAATTTGCTGGATCATCCATACCGAGCTTGGTTGCGTTGTTACAGCGAAGTGTTCTATTTTTCGGCGATCATGGCTGACAATAATAAGAACATACAAGACCTGAAAAGTAAGAGTTGGTGTGACAAAAAAGTCCATAGACCAGATGCTCTTAGCGTGATTTCTCAAAAATGTTTGCCAAGATTGAACTTGCTTTTCAGTAGGAGACCGTTGATTGTCGCGTATGTATCTTGCGATGGTATTAGGAGCCGGGGCATCGGTGATAGAAAGCGCTATAAGTCGCTCGTGAATCTTTTCCGGAGAAAGTGTAGGGTTTTCTTTATGGATGCGTTTTATGAGAGCAATTGTGGCAGGAGAGATTTTTGGCCTGCCGCCCCGGGACTTACGCCGCCAATAAAATTTAAATAAACACCTATGCCACCCGATAACAGTCTTTGGTTTAACTATAACAAGTGCATCTTGCCAATTTGGCAAGTTTTTAGATAGGAATATCCAGAGTTTTCGGAACCGATCTGTCAGGCGTGGTTTGGTTATTTTGTGATTGATGACATGTTGCTGAAAAACAGCGAGCTGGCTGCGCAGAGCCAGGATTTCCAGGTCTTTTTGAAAACTGCTTTTAAAGTGAGCCTTAATAAGACAAGTAATAATTTGGAATATGTTCATTATATGGGCAGCTCCTCACACCTGGCTTGTTTTAGTAACATTATACATAAAATATACGAAAAAATCAACAAGCTTGTTGCGGGAACTTTCGGGTTTAGATATGCTTGCATCAACAATGATTGCATTACCAAAAGCAAGGGCTGCTACTGATATTCTCCAGCAACAGCCCCTGAGTTTACTAATAATCTGGTGTGCCATATCCCATAATTACCTTACTATCCAGCCGATAGCTGCGGCGGGCACAGGAATCGTCCGTATTGCCCTCAATTGTATAAACATACTCACTATCGGCATATTCCACAAGGCCCACATGATTGCGCTTACATTACCATCCCAATCGAAGAAGGCAATATCCCCAGGTACAGGCGCATATCCACTTTCTTGCCATTGATTTTTGTCCCTAAACCAGCGGACACCATCATCATTATCTTATATGTGACATAATGACACTTATACGCTGAAGTCTGCTTTTTAACCATTACCTTCACTATTCGGTGTAAGAACTTGGTTTATTAGAAAAGTTGCTCACATAATTTCAACGTATGCGTGCGTTAGCAAGGCAATCGGGTAGTGGGTATTTTGCATTGGCAATATTTGGCGGTTCGCTTGCCAATCTGGGGATTTGCCGGTTAGTTAGCGCCTTAGTCACAGCATCTTGCCCAACACG
>Ga0082212_10009245_pt1 | contig 12726 bp, 14 predicted proteins | sample TergutNt197P3_FD_71548 | JGI IMG/M metagenome (GOLD analysis project Ga0082212, IMG submission 71548) | Neocapritermes taracua P3 segment gut microbial communities from Petit-Saut dam, French Guiana - Nt197 P3 | ecosystem: Host-associated > Arthropoda: Insects > Digestive system > Gut ... | reverse complement strand
AAGTTTTTTCTTGATTTTCTGTTTTTTCCTGTGTTTTTGTTTTTGAAAATAATTCGATTAGCCCCGAAAGCAATAAAAATCCCCCGAAAATCTTTTTTACGAGAACCGCGTCCGTTATATTCGCGATAATACTCCCCGCGATTGCCCCAATCGAACCGAAAATAACCATCACGATTATATTTTTCCATTCTAATTTTCGTTTTTTGATGTGAATAATAAGCGAAGCCGCTCCCGCAATTACAAAAAATAAAAGATTTATCCCCTGCGATTCGATTTGATAAATATTTTTCACCATAGTCAGGTATATAACCAAAAGCCCCCCGCCGCCGATTCCAAGCCCGGCAAGCATGGAGATTAAAATTCCCGCGAAAAAATCTATAAAAAACATGGTTTACCTACATAAATATCATTCGTACGCCGGCGTATATTATCATGACGGCAAAAAGCTTTTTCACTATCTTAAATTTCAGTTTGTCAAGCAATATTGCGCCGATTATACCGCCGATCAAAGCGGCTGGGAGATAAGTCAAAAGTTCTTTATAGACTATTTTGCCTTTTGTCATGTAGATTATTGAACTGATTATCGACGTCGGAATAACAACAGAGATCGTCGTCGCCATTATATCTTTTATTTTGTCTGGATTTTTATTAGTTTCTTGTTTGTTTAAAAATTTCAGAACAAAATATAAGATTATCCCTCCGCCCGTTCCCGCAAATCCGTTTAATATCCCCGAAGTTACCGACGAAACAGATAAAATTATATTGTTTTTATTAAATATTTTTTTCATATTTATATTTTTCTTCCCCTTTGAATATATGTCGGATATTATTATTCGCAGGGGTTGAAATATAAATACATTTTATTTTTTATTTGTTTATTTTACGCAAAAATACACCAGTTTACGCCATATTTGTCAATCAGACCCACCATTAATTCGCTCCAGTCGCATTTGCCTAACGGATATAGAATTTTTGCGCCGTCTTTTAATATATCGTATATTTTTTGAACCGTCGATTCTTCACCTTCACCGAAATGCAGACAAAACTGCATAGTATTCCCCGTGACTGCTTCGCTTTCGTTTTCGTTTAACTCGGTTATCGCGAATATCTGCCCGTAAACGTCAAGTTCTGAGTGTGATAACGTCCCGTCCTGATTGGGATAACTGCATAAAACCTTAGCGTCAAACGCTTTTTGATAAAATTCCAGCGCATTGCCGCTGTCTTTGACATACACCTGCATCATTGACCTGTACATTTTTTTATACCTCCAAAAATTATTTTTATGTTCTCAGCCGAATCAGATTCCCGTCCGGGTCGCGTAACTCCAGTACCCGTCCGCCCCAATAAGTTTCAAACGGCGGCTCGGAAATTAATCCTTTCTGGCATAATTCTTCGTATGTTTTATCTACGTCATCACACATAAAAACCAACTCGGCACTGCCGCTGTTGGCTTTTTTATTTTCATCGGCGCGCCAGATACAAAGGTGCGGCTCGGCGTTAAATCCAAGCGACACGCCGTCATAATACGGGTCAACCTCGCCCAGCACGGGCATACCAACGATGTTTTGGTAGAACTCCACCAACGCTTTAGGGTCGCTAGACGTTAAATTAAACCGAAAAAAATTTGTAATCATGTTACTATCTCCCTTTTAAATTATAAACTTTATTCATTATAATTATTATACCACAATAAATCTGACAGCATTATGTCATATTAAAAAAGAACGCTTTGTAAAAATTTTTACCCGCGTTCTTATTCTTATATTAATTCGTATATGATGAAAAAAATCCGTAAGAGGCATATAATTATTTAATTTCCTGTTCCAAATTATCAAACTCATAAGTGTTGAAAAATTGTCCAAGAGTGATTTCAAGACCATCGCATAATTTTTTAATAGTAGTGATTTTCGGGTCTTTGCTCTTTCCGTATAAAATATTTTTCAAAGACGAGGGCGGAACCGCCGAAATAGTTGCCAACTTGTTAATTGTTAAATTACGTTCGTTGCACAAACGTAAAATGCGGTTTCTTATTGCACTCACAGTATTAATCATTATCCCCCCCATAACCTATTTCTTAAATAATATAATAAATTACTTGACAAAATAGGCTATGTGTGATACTATTAGGCTATGTATAGTCTAAACATAAGATAAAATAAAAATTTTTACCCGCGTTCTTGATTATGGCTGTTGTTTCAATATTTGCGCTTGTTTGGACAGGGGTCGTCTGTCAGTCCTAAAATATAATCTACGCTTACGTCGTAATATTTTGCCAGTTTAATAAGCATTGATACAGGAATTTCCCTGATACCGTTCTCATAACGGGCATAAACCTGTCTGTTACATATCAACATATCAGCAATTTCTTTTTGCGTTTTACCTTTATCAATTCTTAAATCACGAATTTTCATAAAAAACATATCAATCACCTCTTGACAATGGTATCATTTAGTGATATGATATTTGCAAATGGTATCATACGGTATCTTTATTTTGAATAATTTATTATGTTCCCCAGAAGAATCCTGCAATCGCACACGCCGCAAATGCACAAAATAACTGCGTCAGCAAAGCCGCGCTTACCGCATACCCTGTCTTTTTGATTTTCACCGCCCCGAAATATACCGCGAATATATAAAACACAGTATCCGACGAACCCATTATTAAAGCCGCAGTCCGCCCGGCAAAAGAATCCGCTCCGTATTCCCTGAAAATATCGTTGAGCATAGCCGTCGAACTGCTCCCTGAAAACGGTCGCATTATTATAAACCCGATTATTTCTTTCGGGATATTTATCAGCGCGAAAAAAGGCGCGAGAAAATCAGAGATTATATCAAGACCCCCGCTTGCCCTGAACATTGATACCCCGACTATAAGAATTATAAGCGTCGGCAAAAGATTTATAAGAGTTTCAAGCCCGTCTTTTGCCCCTTGGATAAATTCGCTGAACAAATCTTTTTTCGACGTAAGAAACAAAAATCCCACAGAAGCTAAAATCAACGGAACAGTATAAGACGCTATACTTGTCAAAATATCACCCTTTTAATTCGTTTTTCTTTTGCTTGCTTTTCTTTTTTTCGCAAAAAGAAAAGCAAGTCCCAGTATTTTCGTTAAAATTACGGCGAAAACAGCCGTCGCCAGAGAACATACCCATACCGCCGGGATTATCTCAAAAACGTTCCGGCTTCCCGCCGCCGAACGCAGAGCGATAAGCGTCGTCGGGATTATCTGAACCGACGCGCAGTTGAATACGGCAAACATTATCATGTCGGGATTTGCTTTAAATAAATTTGACGGATTAATAGTCTTTGATTTGTTTTTTACGTCGTTTAGTTTTTTCATCGCGTCTATGCCAAGAGGCGTAGCCGCGTTGCCTATGCCGAGCATATTCGCGCTTATGTTAGCCGATACCGACTGCAAAGCGTGAGCGGCGTCTTTATCGCCGTGTTTTTTTAAGTTATAAGTATACGGCAGCATGATTTTCAAAACCGGCGATATAATTTTAGCAAGTATTTCCATTAGTCCTATGTATCTCATCACCCTGACAATCCCGCTCCACAGGCACATCATGCCCGCAAGCGAAATTATAAGTTTGACCGCGCTGTCCGCGCCCTCGGCGACCGACAAACCGACCTGTTCTATATTCCCCGTAAAAATTGCAATAATTACGGACAAAACAACAATAATCCCGAAAATTTTACTCAGCATATCATCTGCTCCCCTGTTAAATTATAAATTTGCTGTATTTGTTCCGAAAACATTTTCTGAAAATAAAGTTTTTTTACAAAATTTTAAAAATTACTGGAAAAATTACAAATATGGTGTTGACAAAACTTTCAATATGTGCTAAATTATAAGTATGCACCATAACCCATATATTACATATATACAATAAATATAAAATTCGGAGGAGAAAAATCATGAAATCTACAGGAATCGTAAGAAGAATAGACGAACTCGGAAGAATCGTCCTTCCTGCGGAAATGCGCAGAGTCTTTAATATCAACGAAAAGGACGCGGTGGAAATTTTTACGAAAGACGATATGATCGTTTTGAAAAAATGGGACGCCGTCTGCATTTTCTGCGGGTCCGGAACCGACCTGAAAACGTTCAGGGATAAAACTATCTGTTCCAAATGCGCAAAAGATTTAAAAAGCGAACTGTAAAGTTTGTAAAGCTTATAATTTTTTAAGCGCGACAATATAATTATATAGACGTTTTAATATTTTATGCAAAATATTAAAATAATAAATCAATAATAAAAATTTTACGGGATTTTTTATATAAAAAATGAAAAACCCGTAAAACTTTGAAGAAAGAGTGGATAATTTATGAAAATTACGAGAAATTTTGTAAAATTAATCAGCGTTATGCTCATAATAGCCATTATGTCTTTTGCGTTTTCGTCATGCGGGAGCAGCGATAACGGCAGCGGGAACGGGAACGATAAAGATAATGCCAAAGACGCTGATAATTCCGGAAATAAATCAGACGGCGGCGACGGTGAAAACGGGGATTCGGGAGACGCTGATAATCAGGAGAGCGACCAGCTTGACATTCTCTCCGTGCTTGCGTCCCTGCCCGACGCGGATTACGACGGATATGAATTCAGAATCTGGACGTCAAATCATTTTAACACTACTCTTGAAGGACGGCAGGCTCCCGAAATAAACGAGGCTGGTGAAATATATGAAATAAGCGACCCTGTAAACGACGCCCTGTACAGGCGCGACAGGCTTGTCGAGGAAAAATATAATATAAACATAAAATATACAGTACATGCGGAATCGGGTCCCGTTTTTACAAACGCAAAAAAATCAATCAACGCCGGGGACGACTCTTTTGATTACGCCATGGATAAAATGATGGACTCAAAAACCCTCGCGCAGGAGGGACTTCTGGTCGATTTCAACAAGATACCGAATATTGATTTATCAAAAGAATGGTGGAGCAAATATGCTATACGCGACCTGACTATCGACGGCAGGTTTTATTTCCCCACGGGTGATATAACCGCGAGATACCCCGGTTCTCAGTATCTTATGCTTTTCAATAAAAAATTAATCGAGGATTTCGGGCTTGATTATCCGTATCAGTCGGTGCTTTCAGGAGAATGGACGCTTGACGCTCTGTTTAATCTGACAAAAGAAGGCACTCTGGATTTGAACGGGGACGGCGAGCTTAATAAAAAAGACGACCGTTTCGGTCTTGTGGTTGAAACGATGGCGCCTATGTGTTTTCTCCACGCGTGCGGCGAGGGGCTGACGAAAATCGTTGACGGGAATCCGGTATTTAACGTCAAAACCGACAGGACGCTTGCGATAATAGATAAATTAGCTTCCGTCTGGACCGACCCGTATTACGTCTATCTTCCTAAAGGCTATAATACATACGATGAAGTGCCGATATTCAAAGAAGACAGAGCTTTGTTTGCCGCTATGACAGGCACTAACGCGTTATTGTTCAAAGACATGGAATCGGATTTCGGCATTGTCCCGCTTCCAAAATTTGACGCGAATCAGGACGAATATTATTCGTTCTGTCAGGCGTGGGGAAGCGCGGCGGTATGCGTTCCAATCACGACCGCGAATATAGAACGCACGGGAATGATTATCGAAGCTATGGCGGCAGGGGGAAGATACACGTCAACCCCGGCGGCTTATGATATAACGTTTAAGATAAAATACGCGCGCGACGAGGAAAGCTCGCAAATGCTCGACATAATCACCGACGGTTCTGTCTACGACTTCGCGTTTATTTATGACTGGGGCTCAATATACAGTTCGTTATGCACAACAGTCGCAAAAGGCGACAGTTATCTGACAAAATTCGAATCCGCCGAGGGCAAAGCCGAATCGGCTATGGAAAAAACCATTAACGCTTTTATAAACGCTGAATAAAATTAAAATAACCTAAAAATTTAATTATGTAGGGGACGCGCCCCTGCGCGTCCCGCGTAAACACATAAAATTCACATGGAATTAATTGATTTACACGGGACGCGCAGGGGCGCGTCCCCTACAATTTTATTACAATTCTTATGTTTTTTTAATCCAGAACCCCGTCCGTCAGTCCAAGAGGGAATAACGCCGGACGCTCAAAATCCGAATCGAGCGTTAATATTTTGTCCGAGTCGCTTGAATCGTGAATCGAACACATAATATCAAGCACGTGATACGCCATGTCTCCGTGCGCCCTGTGCGTTCTTTTGTCGATAATGCTCTGCGCCATGTCCGACACGCCTATGCCCCTGCTGTTTTCCTGATATATAAACTCTATCGGCAGTTCTTCCCATTTTTCCATGCCCGGTTTTTTATATAATACAGGACCGCCGAAACCGTTAGGGTCGGGTACTCTTAAAGAACCTTCGGAGCCGTATATTTCTATGTTAGGCAAATGCGAATCCCATACGTCGAACGTCGTTATAATAGTCCCTATCGCCCCGGACTGGAAAGTTAAAGTTCCTGTTACATAAGTCGGGACTTTGACTTCTATAACTTCGCCGTATTTTTCTTTGCATGTGCATGTTCTTGTGGGGAAAGATATTTTTGTCGCTCCGGCGACTTTTTTTACCGGACCGAGCATAGATACAAGAGCCGTGAGATAATACGGACCCATGTCAAACATCGGACCTCCGCCGAAATCGTAATAAAACGCCGGGTCGGGATGCCAGCTTTCGTGACCGTGACCCATCATGAACGCAGTCGCCGCGACGGGGAATCCAATCAACCCGTCGTCGATTATTTTCCTGCACATCTGCAAGCCGCCGCCCAAAAAAGTTTCCGGGGCGCAGCCCACTAACAAGCCTTTTGATTTTGCGAGTTCGATAACTTTTATGCCGTCGGCTTTGTTTAACGCGAAAGGCTTTTCTGAATATACGTGTTTGCCTGCATTTAAAGAGCGTAAATCAACATCGGTGTGAGATTGCGGTGTCGTAAGATTCACGACTAATTCTATTTCGGGGTCTTTGTAAAAATCCTCGAGGTCGTGGACTTTCGGCACGTTAAACTGTTTCGCCCTATGTTCGGCGCGTTCTCTGATTAAGTCCATAGTCGCGACAATCTCAACGTTTTTAAATCTGTGCGTGAGATTCTGCATATAAATCTCCGAAATAACGCCGCAGCCGACTATGCCTATTTTTATTTTTTCTGACATAATTAAATTTTTCCTCCAAAAATAATAATATTTTATGTTTTTGTAAAATATGTTCCTGTCTCTGATGCTTATACCGGGAATATCCTCCGTCACAACGGGCGGGGGATACTCTTTTCCGCGTATTATATAAATTACTTTCTTTATCAAATAGCTAAATACCGCAAATCGAATTTTAACCCGTCGCGTGTTACAAGAATATCATGTAAATATTGATTTTGAATTTTATTTTTACCCAAATAACAATCAACTTCATTAGAATCCTGCTCTATATACCAATGCTCTGTTACCTCACTGCTTGAATACAATTTGAATTTAAGTTCGCGGTCAATCTGAGAATTGTCTTTTGACCATACTTCGACTATCATATCCGGACGGCCTACTATCCTTGTTTCTCTTTTATTATGCAAATATTTATTTTTTTTAAAGAAAAAGAAATCAGGCTGAACATAATCTAATTCATATATAGTTGTTTTTAAAAATTCATCAATATCGTCAATTTCTTTTAAATCAATTAATTTTATTACGTCATTTTTATTTTTATTTCCCCAATGAACAAGAGCACATTCCTCTTGTAAGGCATAAATTTCTTTCTTTTCTAACAAATCTAATATTCTGCCGGATAATGTAGTAGTTATCCTATTGTGTCTGCCTGTTGTAGCCATCGGCATTATAATATCCATATAGTCGCTCCTTTCTGCCTATAATATATTATCTCAGTTTACACAAACTTCGCAACGAAAAATTCAGACGGGTCGGTCGTGCCGTTTTGCACGGCGATTTTTTTGCCCTCCGCCGCCCACAATAAACCTCTGCGTAAAAGTTCGCCCGCTTCGGGAATATCAAACACGTCGTCGTGATGTCCGAGCGATGTATAGAACACCCTGCCGAATCCCCACATTTTTGTCCAGACTACCGGCATATCGACGCTTTTGTTTAAGATATGCGGACCGTTCGCGACAGGGAATCTTGTCGTTGCCAATACTTCGACCGCCGGGTCAACGTGAAGATAATACTGCTCGCTCGCAACGTCAAAATCGTTTATGCCGAAAGTCAAAGGGCTTGACGTGTTCTTGATATTGACTTTGTACGGCGTGCCGTCGTTTCCGGGGTGCGCCACCCAGTTGCCGCCGCACATAAACTGCCATTCCGTGTTGTTTCTGAAAGCGTCGCATATCCCGCCGTGATTTCCCGCAAGTCCTACGCCCGACGCGACAGCGTGCATAACAGGTCCGCATTGTTCGCCTTTGATTTCGCCCATCGTCCATAACGGGAAAATCAAATCGAGGGTTTTAAGATAATCGCCGTCTAAAAACGCGTCCAAATTATCATGCACTTCAACGTCGAAATTTTCGTTTAAGAGAACTTTCTCAACGCGCTTCGCAACGAGTTCGGGTTCGTGACCGTCCCAGCCGCCCCAGACTACCATAGCTTTTAGTTTTTCGCTCATTTTAAATTACCTCCGTGAATTTATTTTTGTTTTTTATGTTAATTTTATTTCCATTCAATAAAATTTAAACCGTTTATACGCCCCAAATGAGATGAATTATTCGTAACTAAAATATAATCGTTAACAATACAATATGCCCCGATAAAAATATCCGCGTCTTCTATTAATTTACCTTGATTTTTTAAATTTGCGTAAATTTTCACCGCTTCGTTCCAAATTTTTCTGTTCATTTCCCCGACTTTAAAATTTACACACAATTTGTCAAATCTTTTTATCTTTGCCGTTGCGTTTACTGATACTAGTCCGCGTCTTACTTCATAATAAACGACAGGAGGAATATTAAATGTATTCCCTTTTTTCTGTTCTTTTTCAACTTTTTCAGCCAGGGAGATATTATTCTTTAAAAGATATGAGATAATATTTGAATCCAACGCATATTTTTTCATAAATCCAACTCCCTAGTAATATTAACGCGGTGACTCATAATCTCATCAAATTCTTCTCCGAGAGGCTCTATCCCCTGTTCGTTCATTTCTTTCATAGCTTTCATAAATTCATCAAACGCATCCATTTGCCCTTTTACAATATCTTCATCGCTTTCTTCTTCAATAACCGTTACGATTACTTTTCTTCGCTCCGGTATTTTTAATTTATCTTTAGATATAAATTTGCCCCTTTCAAAATATCCCTCATATGAATTTAACATAAAATCCCCCCTTTTCTGTTTTATATTAATTCTATCCTACCTGAAATATCTTACGCCCGACGTGAATATCATCTGGCTTTTGTTGCCCGGAACATTTTTCATGACGTTTTTGCCGCTTCTCTCGCTATGCCCCATTTTGCCGAATATCCTGCCGTCCGGACTGAATAACCCCTCAATCGCGCATACCGACCCGTTCGGGTTATAATAGGGGTGCATTGTCGGGCTACCGCTTAAATCGCAGTATTGCGTCGCGACCTGACCGTTCTGGATTATGGCGTTGAGTTTAACGTCGTTCACGCATAATCTTCCCTCGCCGTGCGATACCGGGACTGCGTGTATATCCCCGACTTTCACTCCCGCAAACCACGGGCTTTTTACCGACGCCACTCTTGTATAAGCGACATACGACTGATGCCTGCCGACTCTGTTTATACTTATAGCCATATCGTTTTCGTCCATTATATCTTTTATATCGCCGTATGGCAATAACCCCGATTTAATCAACGCCTGGAATCCGTTGCCTATGCCCAATATCAAGCCGCCGTTTTTAAATAATAACTCGCGCACGGCTTCCGTTATCTTCGGGCTTCTCAATACGTTTGTGATAAATTTTGCCGAGCCGTTAGGTTCGTCGCCGCTTGAAATCCCGCCCGGAATCGCAAGTATCTGGCTTTCTGATATTTTTCGTGATAATATATCTACAGATTCTGTTATAGCCTGCGGGGTCAGATTCCTGAATACAAACGTATCGCTTAAACCGCCCGCGTCGTTAAAATGCTTAGCCGTTTCAAATTCGCCGCCCGTTCCGGGGAATACCGGGACTAAAACTCTGGGTCTCGCGAAATTATTATAGTTATTCGCGTTATTATAAATCAACACGGGCTGTCCTGACGTCTGAACCGGCGGTGCTGAGATTACCGGTCGGTTATAGTACTCTATTTTCGGGAGTTTTACGGTTATATCTTCGTTGATTTTATTTAACTCAGTCGGGAAAACGTCCTCAAGAGGCAAAAGCCATTTGTATGTCAAATCGTTCAAATCAAGCGCGGTATTATTTACGGTTATAGTCGCGGACGGGGTTGTTTTTCCCAATAATTCGCCGTTCGGCAAAAGAACATTTGATTCTACTATAAACGCGCCGTATAAAGACGAGAATAATTCTTTTTGTTCTATAATATTATTAAACGCAAACCCTATGCCGCTCCCTACGCTCATTTTAAACACAGCCTCGCCGATTCCGCCGTAACCTATCGCGTATGACGACAATATCATGTTTTCGCGCGTTAATTTATTCACGTAGCCGTATAGATTTTTCAAATCGTCAAAATCAACTATGCCGTCTTCGTTATAATACGGCTTGAGAAGATAGACGTAAGAACCGGGTCTTTTAAACTCGTTTGATATGATTGTATCCGAGTTCGCAGTTCCTACGGCAAAAGAAACCAAAGTCGGGGGAACGTCGATATTTTTTTGTTCGCCCGTTTTGTCGTCCTCGTATGAATACGAACCCGACATGCTGTCTTTGCCGCCGATAGACGCGATTTCAAGATTTATCTGCGCGTCCAGCGCGCCCAAAAGAGCCTCAAACGGCAAACCGAAACGTTCGGGAACATCAGCTCTCGGGAAAAATTCCTGGAAAGACAAATACATATCCGATAAATCAACGCCCGAAGCGATAAGTTTTGAAACGGATTCTATAACGGCGTACATCGCGCCTCTGTACGGGCTTATCTCGCTGATATACGGCGAAAATCCGTGAGCCATAACAGACGAAGTGTCCGTGTTGCCGTTCAATACCGGGATTTTCCCGACCATAGCTTGAGCCGGGGTTAACCTGTGCTGTCCGCCGAACGGAGACATGACAGTCCCCGCCCCTGTCGAAGCGTCAAACTGCTCAATCAATCCTTTCTGCGAGCAGATGTTTATATCCGACAATAAATCAATATATGCCTGTTTTATATCGCTGTTATTATTTACTTTTTGATATAACAAACTTAAAATATTTTGTGTTTCTTCCGGATTTTTGCTCACTACTTTAACCTGCGTCTGTTTTTTCGCGCCGTTTGAGTTCAAGAAACTTCTTTCGAGAGATAAAATCTGGTTATTGTTCCATATCATTCTGAGTTTTTTATCGTCTGTCACAACCGCCACTTTTGTAGCGTCAAGATTTTCAAGATTAGCCTCGCGTATAAATTCTTCGACGTTTTCGTTTGCGATAACAACAGCCATTCTCTCCTGAGATTCGGATATTGCGAGTTCAGTCCCGTCAAGCCCCGGATATTTTACCGGAACAAGCGACAAATCCACAAATATGCTGTCGGCAAGCTCCCCGATTGCGACCGATACCCCACCCGCTCCGAAATCGTTGCAACGTTTTATCATCTGCGCGATTTTCGGGTTTCTGAACAGCCTTAAAATTTTGCGTTCTTCTATCGGGTCGCCTTTCTGGACTTCCGCGCCGCTTGTCTTTAAAGATTCTTTTGTCTGAGATTTTGACGAGCTTGTCGCTCCGCCAAGACCGTCCCTGCCGGTTTTGCCGCCGAGAAGAATTATAGCGTCGCCCGTAATCGGGGTCATTCTCTGGACGTTTACTTTCGGCACAGCCCCGATGACCGCTCCGAGTTCCATGCGTTTCGCGGCGTAATTCTGGTGATATATCTCGCAGACCAAACCTGTCGCCGCCCCTACCTGATTGCCGTATGAACTAAATCCGTTTGCCGCCGTTCTCGTGATTTTATACTGGGGCAGCCTGTCTTTTATCGTATCTTCGATTTTTTGCCGTGGGTCTCCCGAACCTGTAACCCTCATTCCCTGATAGGCGTAAGCGCGACCCGCGAGAACGTCGCGTATATCGCCGCCTAATGCGGTCGCCGCTCCGCCGAACGGCTCTATTTGCGTTGGGTGATTGTGCGTCTCGTTTTTGAACATCAAAAGATAATCTTCGTCAACCCCGTCAACGTTTACTTTTATATTCACAGAACAGGCGTTGACTTCTTCGGATTCGTCAAGACCATCGAGTTTTCCCTGTTTTTTCAGGTATTTCGCGCCGATAGTCGCAAGATCCATCAAAGTCACGGGCTTTTTGTTTTTATTATCGGCGTAAACTTCATTACGCAAATCTAAATAATTTTTAAAAGAGTTTTCTACGGCAGAATCGGCGATTTCAACGTCGGTTATTTCGGTTAAAAAAGTCGTGTGACGGCAGTGGTCCGACCAGTATGTGTCAATCATGCGTATTTCTGTAACTGTCGGGTCGCGTTTTTCCGTGTTTTTAAAATAATCCTGACAGAATAATATATCGTCCAAATCCATCGCTAGAGAATAATCTTTCAAAAATACTTCTATTTCGTCTTTGTTTAAGTTTATAAAATTACTGATTGTTTCGACTGTATAAGGAATGTCATATTCTATATTCAAA
>Ga0082212_10009244_pt1 | contig 12726 bp, 12 predicted proteins | sample TergutNt197P3_FD_71548 | JGI IMG/M metagenome (GOLD analysis project Ga0082212, IMG submission 71548) | Neocapritermes taracua P3 segment gut microbial communities from Petit-Saut dam, French Guiana - Nt197 P3 | ecosystem: Host-associated > Arthropoda: Insects > Digestive system > Gut ... | reverse complement strand
AGCTAGTGCAAGACGTTGACAAAGCATTGACAAAGCGTTGACAAAGTTTGTGCAGAGTTTAATCAAAGCTTAATCAAAGTTTGAGCATTACCGACGATATGCTCAAACTTTGTTCAATCTTTGTTCAATCTTTGCGCAAACTTTGTCAACGCTTTGTCAACGTCTTGTAAAAAACCGCGTCCCGGCCACGGGGTATTGTGTCTATGTCTTTGGATGGGTAGGGATCCCATACAAAGACTAGAATTCCCAGCACCACGCGCGGCGTCCCGAACGACGCGATTGCGGCGGTTCTACGCAACCGCCGCGACACTGGACAAAATACAAGGGGGTTTTACGCCCTTGTGTTTTATCCAGTGTCCTGAAAATATGCCCGGCTATTATTCATATTCGCGCTCAATGCCGCTTGCGGCTTGCGGGGTAATCGCGATATGGATAATGCTTGTAATAAACGGCACGTCTGCGGTTCATGGCGCACGGATCGAGCGTGAACCACAAAACTCACGGTTAAGTTCGTAAATAGGTCTTGTGCGTTTCACAACCTTCCTTGCCTGATTCAAACAGCGACGTATTAAATATTTTTTTCCCTACGTATATAAGTGCCTAAAAAGGGGGTTCAAAATTACCTTCATGATTTTTTCTTGCGTTTTTTCGTCATTTACCTTTTGTTTTGCAAGGAAAGTTTGAAATTTCCGCGCGCATGAACATCTTAATCACAAGCACAGAAACCCACACGGAGGGGTAGAGAGAGAAGAGGAAATTAGCAGGAATATTTTTGAAGCATTAACAGGCAAGCAGCATTAATGGCCGGACGCTTGAAGGGTATAACGTCACGAACCGTGCAAAAATCGGGAAATTCTCTTTAGAAACGAAAAATGCTTTCATATCGTTGTATGTTGTATAATACAACATACAACGATATGAATGAAAAATCCGTTATGGCAATCACCAAAGAACTGGTTTTTGCGGGGTTGGCGGCGCGCGCCCAACAAGGCTAAAAACCAACAATGGCTAGAGTTTTTGGGAATCGGCCATTAATCCCTTGCGTTTGATAAACAGGTCGCCGCGTTGATACGCCGCTTCCACTTTATCCGACAGTCCGCGCGCGAGAGCATGTCACTGGCTGTTACCTTCCAAAGATACCTGTTTGCGGCTTCTGTAAAGTTCCAGAATCGACTAAAAGAAAGCGGGAACGGTAGAATAGAAGCCGTCCGTTGAATTGAATGAATACGGAACACGCATAGCGTAAAACACCCGTGAAATATGGTCAAAACTACATGAAACACATCAAATGCTCGTTTATCGCGGGTTTTGTGAGTTGTTGGAATTTACGAATTGTACCGTGTAATGGGCAAGCTGGAAGTCTTGCCCATTGTCTAAAACCGCCCTAAAATATTCAATACAATCCATTTTTTTATAATGTACATTATTGTATACAGAATTATAAAACGGCTGTAACATATTGATAATAAAGAACCATTTAGGGATGGTGTCTGTAACCCAAGTTCCTTGCGGCGCGGCCTTACAGTTTTGGCGAAATCTGAAAAATGGGCGATTTACCGCGACGGAAAAACGCGGTTAGGAACTATGAAAAAAAGGTATGAAGCAGACACGCGGCGGGCGGCGCGCTCACAGGCGATACGTACAATCTCCGCAGAAAGGGATGTGATATGCTTTGACAGCCCTTCCACGACGGTTATAGTGAAAATAACGGCAAGTCTGGCGGGCGCGGCTACGCGGATGATGAACACGCCCGCCCGTTTCAGAAAATCCCCTTCCCTCTGTGGTTTAGTTTTCAATCATTTCCGTTTCTTTCTTTACTGCCGGCGCTTCATTGCTTTTTTCACGGGCTTTCAAGGCATTGCCACAAGCCCACAACAACATTGCCACAATGATGCCACATGTGGCAATGTTGTGGCATTATCGCGCAATTCCGAGATTTGTCAGCGAGGTATTGCGTCTGTCTTTTTTGAGGGTGGAACACCCGACGAAAAGACAGAATTTCCATCATCAGCGATTCGCATTTTCGGAAACCGCTACTTTTGCCATGCTCGCCGGCGTTCCAATAGTAAAACCGTATTGAGCAGCTAGTTTCCGCCCTTTATCATTTACCCGTTTTATTTGTTCCTCTATTGTCAAATGCTTTGTTTCCTCGTAAAGTTTTAGTCGAATCGCGTCTATTTCCGCTTCACATCTATTCATTTTCGTCATTGTCTACCACCTCTGAAGGCGAAGCTATAACTATTGGTTTATAGCCTTGCATGATATTGACGTTGCCCGTCATAGTCTTAGTCTTTATTTTGTTAATGTGTTTGAAGTTCAAGCTAAAGACGTACTCTAAATCATTTATCGCTGATATTGCAATATGTAGAGCATCATATCTGTATCTTGCCGGAATTATCCCCTCATTCACATATACATCGGCCAATCGTCTTGCTTCTTCGCTATCTTCAAGCACCTTTATATTATACTCAACGATCAAAGCAAGCATGTTTGACCGTTTAGGCTCATCAGCGTCTTCAAGCTCGTCGGTAACGTAGAACGATGTATACGCTTCATATTTACCCGATTGTATTTCCTTAAATAACTTTACCGTGTCGGCGTGCGCGTCCCTGTCTTCGTCAAAATAATAATTAAACATTGTTGTTTCAAGATATATTTTAGGTTTGCGCATGATGATTACTATTTCCTCTCATTTTTGAAGCCATGCCGATTATACCGCTTTCCTTTTCTTTATGGAAACCACGTTGTTTCCTTTGGCGGCAGGTATCGTATCGCAATACCGCGACCAGTCAGCCATTAACTGTGTACGCTTCATAAACATATCGCCGCGCTGGTACGCGCTTCTTACCTTGTCTGGCAGTTTGTGCGCCAGAGAATAATCAATAGCCTTGTCGTCATGCGCCGTCGTTTCCGTCGCCCAGTCGTCAAAGCATGACCGGAAGCCGTGTACGGTGATTGTACGGTTGTTCTGTTTCGGGTCTATCCATCCTGCTCCGTCCGCCGCAAGTTTTTTTGCGTGCATACGCCGTATAACCATCAGCAACGCCATATCGGATAATTTTACCGCTCTTTCAGCCGGAAAGATATGATTGTTTCCTTCTTTGCGCGGCAACGATTCCAGAAGCTTCACAGCGGCGTCAGACAAAGGAACACAGTGCTCTTTCTCCATTTTCATCCGCTCCGCCGGGATTGTCCACACACGCGCCGCGAGGTCAACTTCATCCCACGTCGCGCCGCGCACCTCGCCGGAACGCACAGCCGTCAGAATGGCAAATTCCAACGCCCGCGCCGCCATGCCGTCGCGCCGGCGCAAATCCGCCATGAACGCGCCGATTTCGGCGTATGGAAGCGCGGGAAAGTTTTCTTCTTTGTAAACCTTGCTTTTCGACGGCAGGGTATATTTCAGGGTTTTCCAGTCCGCAGGGTTTTCACCCGTCCGCAATCCGCGAACCTTCGCCCATTGCAAAATAGATTCTATGCGCCCGCGCACACGACCCGCCGTTTCCGCTTTGGCGTTCCAAAAAGGCGCTTTTCCATCCGGAGTATCGACGGGGCGCTGCAATACTTCCAATACGAGGCCGGTATCAATATCGGCGACTGGCAGCCCGCCAATGATCGGGTATACATGCAATGCCAGAGAATTTTCATATCTCATGGCGTGTTTCTCTTTCCATCCGGCGCGGTTCGCCATAATGTATGTTTCGGCGCACTCCCTGAATGTTTTGATTTTTGCCGCTTCCAGTCTGGCGCGAGCCTTCGCCGCCCGGCGCTCTTCTATCGGGTTTACGCCGTCCCTGATTTGTTTATGCAGTTCGCGCGCCTTATTCCTCGCTTCGGCAAGCAATACAAGCGCACAGCTTCCCAAGCCTATTTCCCTTCGCCGCCCGCCAATACTCACGCGAAATAACCATGAACGTGAATTGCCGATGATTTGCAGATACAACCCCGGCACGCCGCCGACGGCGTGAAGCCCGTCCTTTTTGATTTTTGATACCGCCATTGCGGTAAGCTCTTTAGCTTTCTTCGGCATGACTTCGAGTCCTTTGTTCTCGTGAGGGTTCGAGTCCCATTTATTTATGGTGGGTAGGAACGCTTACTTGGCACCTAAACCTTTTGTTGATAAATAACAAAGCGGTAAGTTAATCGCCATATTCATCCTACCCGCCAACACACCCATCAATAAATCGAAAATATTATGATACTTTATCATCCGTCCTTAGACAAGTCATTTTGACAATGCCCTTTATTTAATAGGGTATAAGCGACGTTCATGGACGTCGCTGGACTGGTCTTTGGTAGCCCCCTTCGGCACCACATACAAGTCCAAAGCAATCCAACAAAGTCCAAAATCACCAATAAAAACGCGGGTATTACCTGCTTTAGTGTCCATGCCAATCCAAAGAAATCCATTGCCAACCAGCCGGTTTTACTGGTAGATTTGTTGGTAAACTGTGATATATAAAGGAGTCTACCAACAATGAAATAAATGAGTTTGTGGTATTTTAGGTTTTCTCATCTTCAGATACAAGGTGAAGAGGTTGGTCTGGGGCGCAATGGAATTGCTTTATATCTGGTTCGGGTTGCGTCTGATGCTGTTTATTGCCTCAATTCTTTCCGTCTACCCGGTAGCTGTTGCGCAACAAGCCATATGGGTTCTTGCGATGCGTTTGTATTTCAAGGTGGTACTTTGTGCCGCTAATTGCCATATCAATAACCCTCTCATTACAAGTATGTCCGCATTATATGCGAATACAACGCATATCGTCAAGGGATATTATTTCATATGTATGGCTACAATTTACAGTCAAAAATGACACAACCCTTTATATTACATATGATTGCGACAAAAATGCTCTGGAAGATGCGTTACAAATCAAAATATTTTTCGGACTGCCATCTAATCAATAAGGATTCTTTGTATTTGATGCGATTATTCTCTGGTAAAATGACGATGTTTTACAGAGTTAAAAAAAATATGAGCGTTGCGACTGTTTACAGGAAAATTCTGACGCCGGAAACACGCCGGACGGTTATTGACATTCCAGAGGAATTCCGTGGGCGATCCGTTGAAATAATCGTTTTGCCAGTTGTGGAAAATCATGAATCGAAACAAACGCCGGATGCGTCCAAAGACGCGCTGCTCCGGTTCACGAAAGCGCAAATTGAAGAATGGGCAAAATCGCCGGAAATACAGGCGCTTTCTGGAGCCCTGAAAAACACCGGTCTGCCGGAAGATATTGATATGAAAAAAAACCGGGCAATGCGGACGGCGGAAAAATACGGCGCATGAAAATCCTTATGCTTGCGGAGAAGACCTGAACGTCGATTACGTCGTTACGCGAAACAAGGATGACTTTACATATAAGTATGTTACATGATTAGTTCAATTCTGCCCCCCATCCTTTTCTCTGGATACCCCACCATTTATCTATTGATTTTAAAACATCTACGGGAAAAAACAGCTTGTTTTTACTGACCATAGCTCCCATGACCACCACACAACGAAGCATAATTTCGATTCGCAGCGACTGTCCGTCATGCGGTTCGTCCGGCGACGTTAAACTCTTTGTCCAGAGAACCGATTCCGCATGGGCGTTATGCCACTGCGGCCTGGTCTACCTGCAAACCGCATACCCGGAGCCAAAGCCGCCGGCCGTTCATGCAACCGCTGAAAATCAAACCGCTTACACTGCATATGAACGCAGACGGCGACGGCGCGTTGCGAAGTCGCGGCATCAAATTCTTGATGTGCTGAATCATACGGCTCCCGGGCCGCTGTTGGACATCGGATGCTCGTTTGGCTATACGCTTGAGGCAGCACAGGATTTAGGTCTCAAGCCGGCCGGTGTCGAAATCGACGCGATAGCTATTGAACGTTGCCGTCAAATGGGGTTTCAGGTCTATAGCGCCAATATGAACCATCTGCCGTTTGACGATAATCAGTTTCAAATCGTTACAATGAAGCATGTGCTGGAGCATACCCCCGATCCGCTTACGGCGTTGCGGGAAGTACGCCGCGTGCTTAACCCTGGAGGCGGCCTTTTTATAGCAGTACCGCATCTGAGTTATCACAAAGCTATTCGTCATCCTGAAACGTATCATTACTTCCGCCTCCCGGGTGACGGCAAAGGCGACGGGCACTATGTGTATTACACGCCGGACTCACTGAGCCGGATGCTGGAAAACCTGGGATTTACGGTTGTCAAAGTTAACCCCCATCTCATGCATAGCAGAGCCTCCATACCGCTACGGATTGCGCAAGCGGCAATTTCACCGATACGCCGGCTCGCCCAGCAGATGCTGACGGCGCTTCATCTTCGCAAGGAATTTTGGCTGGTTGCCGTTCGTACCTGAGCGCTTACGGTTCCAACCCCTTTCTCCATTCAACGTTGGCTTTTATTATTTCCGGAATCGGCAGACCGTAAGGGCAACGCGTCACGCAATCGCCGCATTCAAGGCAATTTCCCGCCTTACCCCAAAGGTTGGCGAACAAGGGAGTTTTCAGAGCGCCGATCCCCATTCTTTTAACGAAAGTCCGCGCGCCCATAACGAACTGAATCGGAATTTCGGAAGGGCATGGGAGGCAATAATCACAACGCCGGCAGAATTTTTTGTCCTGTTCCCGGTAGATCGTGTCTATTGTTTCCTGGTCGGATTTGGTCAGTTCCCAGTTTCCCTGAAAGACGTTCCAGTTCTGATCAATCAGCTCCCTGCTTTCGACGCCGACCAGCACAAGTATGTCCTCGTGTCCGAACGCCCATTTCAGCGCGGCATCCCCCGCTTCGATAACGCCGCCGGACAACGGCTTCATGGCCAGAATGCCGACGTTTTTCGCAAGGGCTTTTGGAAAAATTTTTTCCTTCGCCTCCGGTTCCAGGAAACTGAAACAAACCATGATTGTTTCAAAAAGATCGTCGTCGAGCGCTTTTGCCAGCACGTCCTGGTTGTGGCCCGTAATTCCGATATGACGGATAAGCCCTTCTTCCCTGGCTTTGACAAGACCGTCGTAAGCTCCGTCTTTAGCCGTAATTTTCCCATATTCTTCAAGCGTGTTTATGCTGTGACACTGGTAGATGTCGATTACGTCCCTTTGCAGCTCACGCAGGCTGATCTCCACATCCTTGCGGATTGCGTCCGAGGTGCGGCCGAAAGATTTGGTGGCAACCACAGGTTTTTTAGCGGTTTGGCTGAGAGCCTTCCCGATGCGTGTTTCGCTCGTGGTGTACATGCGGGAAGTGTCTATAAAATCCATACCTTTTTCCAAAGCGTAATAAACGGTGTCAACCGCCTGTTCTTCGGTAACGCGCTGTATGGGAATGCCGCCGAATCCCAACTTCTGCACTTCTATCCCTGTTTTTCCCAATACTATTCGTTTCATATAAGCATTTCTCCCGTTGTCCTATTAAATATTCACTGCGGCAATCAAAGCCGCTCCCAGGGCACAGCCATATACAGCGTCCGCAGGAACAACAAAATCAATTCCCGACCGCGCCTTTATCGCGTTAACAAACGCCTTGTTCAGCGCGACGCCGCCGGTCAGCACAGTCGTTTTTTGAGCGGGTACTATCTTGTCATTGAGTACCATATTCGCCCGCACCGTCATGGCTTCAACGATGGCGGCGGCGACCTCATCCTTTGGAACGCCGCGATTCAGCAATTCCAACGCGTCGAGTTCGGCGAACACAACACATCCGTCGTTTACCAACGAGTCCCCGGCCTTGCCGGGCACCAGTGCGGACATCTCGTCCAGCGTCATTTCAAGCCTGCGCGCCATATACTTCAGAAGCGTGCCTATCCCCGCCGCGCACTTCTGGTTGAGCGCTATCTCGACAATCCTGTCACCTTCGCTCAGCGTCACAACGCGCGTTTGGTCGGCTCCGATATCCACTATTGACGTAGCGTCCGCGAGGAAATGCCGCGCCGCTTTCGCGGACGCTACAGGTTCGGTGACCATGCCGTTTGCAAATGGAACATCGTGTTTTCCCGCCCCCGTCGCGATTACCTTTTCCACGTCGCCGGCCGCAAGCCCGGCGTTTGCGAGTGCCGCATCCAACAGCGTTTTTATCGCTGCCGGCCGGCCGGATCCGCCGGATAGCCTCGTGCTTTTGCCGACGACAGCCCCGTCCTTCATGATTGCGATCTTTATGGATTCAAACCCCGCGTCTATTCCGGCTGTTATCATCTTATTTCCTCCGGAAACGCCGATTAAATGGCTGTGTAATACTAGGGCGTAGCGTGCTACGCCCCTACACGTTTCGCACAGCCATTTACCCGGCATTTCCTTAAGCGATTTTTTGCAATCCCTGTTTTTCCATCCATATGTCAAGCCTGTCAAGGAAGGCATGTTCGTCAAGATCGGTGCGATCGCCAGGCTGCGCTCCTTCGATATGCAAAACATTGACGCCAGCCTTGCTCAACATATGCCCCTGTTCCTTGCGGAACATTGTGCAGCCGACGCCGCTGCGCCATATCGGCAATATCGCGCCGTCGCACTTGTAAAGTTCCGCAAACTCGACCAGCGATCCGGGACGCAGGTATTCGTCGATCTTGAAGTGGTGCGGCGCACGCGCGTCCCTTGTGATAACGGCGCGCACGCAGTCCTCGCGCGTCTTAAACGGCATATCTTCCGGGTATTCGAGCCGTTCCCTCGGCGCCCATGTTCCGTCTTCCTTTTTCTCGCAATAGCTGCCGCCTATCGCGTGTGTATAAGGCGAACCAAGGCATACCGCGCCGTATTGCTCCATATATCTATAGTAGCGCAGATAGTGCCAGGCGGGCGGATGCACTTCCATCCAGCGGTAACGCTCGTTGCCGACGGCTGCTATCTGGTTGTCCGCGCGCCACTTCACTTCGTCGCGCAGCGAACGCCAGAAGTCCATCGTGGTTTCCGGATCGACCTTCGTCAAAAATCCCATCGTATAGAACGAGTACATATCTTTGACTGATATCGGCGTCGGGATGTTAGTCATCAGCATCAGGATCTCCTGCATGTAACCCTGAAGCTTCGAACGGTTGCGTATCTCCGCGGCATAGCGCTCGTCGTCAAACTTCTGCCCGAATACGCGCTCGATGTCGTTTATTTCCTTTAGCAGACCGTAGACGCGATGATTGACCAGTTCCTCGTCGCGCTTTTCGTCGCGCGGCCCGATATACATCGGGTAGTCGCCCTGCCAGCGTGGAATCGGCGAAAAGTCCATCGCCTGCTGGCCGCGTTTCGCGTGCTGGTCGCAGACGTCAGGGAAAGGCACGACGAAATCGCGCAACGGAAACGCGCTGCCGTCCATCTGATAGCCCAAAAATTGCGAGCCCCAGCAGTTGAGATGATAGCCGCATATCTCGCGCCCCCATCCGCGGCATTCCATCGCCAGTCGGCATTTGCGCGAAAACTCGTCGCTCATGCTCGCCAGCTTTGCGCCGACGGGATTGTCTTCTATGACGTTCACATGCGGAAAACACGCGGACCAGTCGACTTCGCCCGTCTGGCCCTGACCAACAAGCGCCTTTTTATCTTCAATGGAGTGCTCCCACTGAGCTCTGAGTTCCTTTGCCCTCCGCCACATCTCAAGAGGCCTGGTCTCCCATAATTGCTTTGCCATTATCCTCCCTCCGATCCCTTGCCTTACAACTCAGCCTCAATGACCTTCGAGAATTCACCTATTTGATTCAGGCCCGCCAGACGGTTGACGCCCGGTTTGACCATGGCCAGCAGCGCGTCGATCCGCGCCGCCGTCTCCGCAGGCGGCAGAGTCGTGTCGCGTTCAAAAAAGTGATATGGTATCTGGCGTTCACGCAGCAGCTTCCAGACCATATAGTTGTCCGTGCCGTGCGGATGGCAGTAAATCTGTTTGGCTATGATCACCGCGTCGGCCTGCCAGTCCTCATAGAGGCGGAAGATGTGATCGGGGCGTCTTCGCCAGTTGTTGTCCTTTATCGCGTGATGCGGCCGTTCAAGGTAGCGATGCGCTATCGCCAGCAGGATGTCTTTTTGCGGTATTATTTCGTTCAGAATATACGAAGTGCCGTTGTCGAGTTCGTCTATAACGACATTCGCGCCGGCAGCCTCGATGTGTTTTTCAAGCCCGGCGTCCCATGTCTCGCTGCCGACAAGCATGAGACGTATGCGATCATTATACGGTTCGCGCTTTTCAAGTTCGGCAAGGAACGCCTCAAGCAAATCGTTCGCCTCGGCCTTGTCCATAATCTGGCACGCCAGCATCACCTCCATGGCTTCGGAACCCAGGATGGGAGGCGTGTCGGACTTCCTTAGTTCATAGATCCTGCGGAGCAGCCGGCGGTTTGTGTTATAGACGTCCACGGCGCGCAGGATGGCGTCATCCGTAATTTCCCTGCCTGTCCACGCTTCGAGGTGTTCCCTGAAGACTTGCAGTTCCGAGCGCAGCGCGGATTTGGAAGTTCTCGCATCTGGATAATCCGGCACAAAGACATAGTGATCAAAAAATTCCGGCCTGATATTTATTATGTTTTGATGACAATGGAATGCCCATTGGCAGCCCTCCGCGTGTACAAGACCGTCGATATAGCCGTATCCGCCTTTTGCGAACGCGCGCAATATATCTTTGGTGGCATAGCAGTTGCCGTACATTTGCCTGTCGGTATAGTCGTCGGGCTCGTGTTTCGCCAGGAGGCGGACGGGAAGAATCCCCGCCGCGTAAACAATCTCCTCCGGCATATATGTCTCAATATAGCCTATGATTTTACCGCCGGTGCGCGCCTTCCATGCTCTGGCGTATTCATGTCCGTTTTCGAGAATTTCCTGGAATTTATTCATAGCCGCATGTCTCCGGAAACCATCAGGGGTAATCGCAAAACCTTGACACGGGAGCGCGGGTGTCCCGCTTGTAAAACAATTTTTAACACGCCAGTCCGACGTGTTAAAAATTTATCGCGCACCACCCTTAAGTCGCCGGCATTACCTTACTCTAATACGGTAATCTTGCCCCAGTCTATCGCGTGGCCTGCCGCTGTGGCGGTAATGGCCGCCGTCTGCCGTTCGGTCAACGCCGCGGCTTCCCTGGTCCTTAATTGATATAAAAGACCCATCAACTGGATGACAATAAGCGGCGTCATGGCGACCATCGCGATAATTCCGAAAGCTTCCAGCATCAGGTTCCCCTTTACGCCCTCACAGGTTCCCATGGCCAGGGGCAGGAGAAACGTGGTGCACATCGGCCCCGAACACACGCCGCCCGAGTCAAAAGCAATACCGGTAAATAATTTCGGCACTATAAAGGTCAATATTAAGGCAAAACCGTAGCCTGGAACTAAAATCCACATAAGCGGAATATGCAGGAGTATCCTCGCCATGGTGATTGCCACCGCCGCGGCCATGCCGATAGCAAGCCCGCGGCTCATCATGGATGCCGTTATCGCGCCAGAAGAAATTTCCTCAACCTGCTTGTTAAGCACGTGAACCGCCGGTTCGGCCGCTACTATGAAATAGCCGACCAGAACGCCGAAGGGGATTGATATCCAATTAAAAGATGAAACCGCCAACTGTGAACCCAAAAGCTGGCCGACCGGAATAAAACCAACATTTACTCCCGTTAAAAAAAGCACCAGCCCTATCAGGGTGTATATAAAGCCTATGACGATGCGGCCAAGCTGGTGGCGGTGATAGCGGTGGGAAACAAGCTGGAATACAATAAAAAATAATACTATGGCACCCAGCGCGTAAAAAACTTCCATAAAGAAATGCGGCATTTCAAGGGCAAATGAACTTGCCACATCGCGTGAAGTGACCGCATCCTTTAACGCGTAAGCTTCCACTTCTATAGCGCCCGGTTTATAAAAAATTCCCAACAACACCACCGCGAGAATCGGCCCGACGCTGCAAATTGCGACGAGGCCGAAACTGTCGTCCTGAGAATCCCTGTCGCTTCGAATGGCCGCCACACCCGCGCCCAGCGCCAAAATGAACGGAACTGTTATAGGGCCTGTAGTAACGCCCCCTGAATCAAAGGCCACCGGGATAAAAGAGTCCGGCGCGAAAAAGGCGACGCCAAATGTAACGATATAAAGAACGAACAGCAATACCGACAACGGGATTTTCAACAAGGGGCGCAAAACCGCGATTACAAGAAAAATCCCCACTCCCGTGGCGACGGCAAGGATAAGGCTGATGGCGGGAATGGAAGGAACCTGTCTTGCAAGAACCTGTAAATCCGGCTCGGCAACGGTGACAATTACTCCCATTACAAAACAGACAATTATTATCAGCGCCAGCTTAGAGCTTTTGGTAAGGTGAATCCCGATGCCTTCCCCCATCGGCATCATTGCCATATCCGCTCCCAGTGTGAAAAAACCCATTCCGACAATTAAAAGGGCAGACCCTGCCAGAAACATAAGGACGGTTCCGGAAGGCATGGGCGTCAAAAACACGCTGGCCACGAGCACGATTATGGTAATCGGCAGGACGGATGCGAAGGCTTCCCTGATTTTTTCTTTCAGTATTTTGTTCATAAAAAACAGCTTAAATTATAGAGAATATGGGGATTTCTTGCAATTCCTATCCGCTGACATGGGATCGCGGGCGTTGACATGGGATCGCGGGCGTCCCCGCCGGCGTGACATGGGATAGCATGCGTCCCGCATGCGTATTAATAAATAAAACGGGCGCGATAAATCGCGCCCTACAATTGAAGCGGGCTTTGCCCGCGATCATTTATTAAAGCGCGGACGGGACGTCCGCTACCCCATGTCACGCCG
>Ga0082212_10009243_pt1 | contig 12727 bp, 8 predicted proteins | sample TergutNt197P3_FD_71548 | JGI IMG/M metagenome (GOLD analysis project Ga0082212, IMG submission 71548) | Neocapritermes taracua P3 segment gut microbial communities from Petit-Saut dam, French Guiana - Nt197 P3 | ecosystem: Host-associated > Arthropoda: Insects > Digestive system > Gut ... | reverse complement strand
CCTTCGCGCAAACTTGGTCAATTACAGGCGGAAACCATCACAGATGCACTGCGCATAGTATTCGACGAAAACCACATGCGCGGCGCGGTAAAAATCGGACTGGAAGCAAACGACGGCCTGCATTACTATTCTTCGCTGAACATTCTCGGCGAAATAATTAACGCCTTTCCGGACAAACAGTTCGTCGATGGTTCGCTTGCCGTGCAGCAGGCGCAGATGATAAAAACTCCCTGGGAAATTTCCCGCATACGAGCGTCGTGCGAAGCTGCAGAAACTGCCATCCTGGAAACCTGCCTGGCGATACAAGCGGGCAAAACTACCGAAAAAAATGTTTCCTGCGGTATTGCAAAACGTATGGCAGAAAAAGGCGTAGACAAAATTTCTTATCTGACGGTAATAAGCGGCAGCGAAAAGTACAAGACCTTTAACGGATATGCAACAGATCGCATTATACAGAAAGGAGATATTGTGTTGGTAGATATCAGCGGGCACATCGACGGATATGCCTCCGACCTGACCCGTGTGTTTTGCATTGGACAGGCGCCCGATGAAGTACTGCGTATGTCACAGACTGCCTTCGACTCGGTACTGGCCGGTGCAAATGCATTCCGGCCGGGAATAACGGCGGGAAAGATCAACCGCATTTGCGAAGAATATATCGAAAAGCAGGGGTATCCCGGTTTTGTTGTCCACGCCAGCGGCCACGGCATTGGCCTTCATGTTGTTGAATATCCTATAATACAGGACAACAGCGAAGTAGAACTCCAGGAAGGCATGGTGTTTGCCGTAGAACAGGGAGTATATCCTTTTGACCCGGAAAAAGGTGCGGAACATATTACCATGTGCGTGCGGTATGAAGATCAGGTTATGGTAACCGCTGATTCCCATGAATTCCTGTCCGGGCCCGGAAAAGCGATATACATTGTAGAATAATAGATGTCGGCTTGACATTGATGTCATTTTTTGAGCATGGTTAAGTATGCTGAATTGTTCCAGCGGCGATCGAAAAACCCTTCCCAAAGAATACCGCAAAACAGCGGAAGCCCTTTTTCCGCCGCTGCAGAATGTCAAGCCCGGCAGCAATACATGGCAGCCGTCCCAGTCGGCAATCCTTGGCTTTGCCGATAAATTGGGTGTCGGAACAGATTACCGGCGGCTGGACACAGGATGGAAAAACATAAATGAACTGGAAAATTTCCTCTATTCATTCAGAAATAATCTTGACCTTTTAATTCAGAAAACCTGGGTGGAAAAAGCAGACGAGGACCGCAAAGAAAAACTTCTGGACAGAGTCCCCGGTTTTATTGACATTATAAAAAAAGGAGATTTTACAAAAGCTCTGGGAGAATTTGGGGCAATTTTGGAAGAGCTGGCCTGGCTCCTCTTTGGTTCCCAAAGCCACAAAGAAGATTTTTTTGACTATGTTTTCCGCATTGATCATCAATTAGGACTTTTCTGGTGGTACGGGGGGCAGCTGGAACAGTTTCTTTCCCTGCAAACCAATGATGAAAAAACCCTTAAGTCGGTTTTGCTTCTAGGGCTCTGTTACCTAACCGATTTTTAGTTAATAATAATTATTGCATGAACGAAACAAACAATACCGTTGATCCTGCTTTAGGCTCGGATTTTATCAGCGAAATAATCAAGGAAGATCTTGCATCCGGCCGCAGTACGTATGTACATACCCGCTTTCCGCCCGAACCAAACGGCTGGCTGCACATAGGCCACTGCAAAGCCATGACGGTGGACTTTGTTATGGCTGAACGCTTTGGCGGAAAGTGCAACCTCCGTTTCGACGACACCAACCCGGAAAAAGAAGACATCTCCTATGTGGAAGCAATTAAGCGTGATGTTAAATGGCTTGGTTTTGACTGGGAAGACCGCGAATACTATGCATCGGATTACTATGAACATCTTTACGATTTGGCCGTTAAGATTATCAAAAAAGGCAATGCCTATGTTGACGACCTTACAGAAAACGAAATAAGCGAATACCGCGGCACGGCAGTTTCCGACAAAAACAACATTACCAATACACCGCCTGGCAGGAACAGCCCTTACCGGGATCGCAGTGCGGAAGAAAACCTGGAACTCTTTGCCGGAATGCGCGAAGGAAAATATGCCGACGGCGAAAAAACCCTGCGGGCAAAAATCGACATGGCCCATCCGAATCTGCTCATGCGTGATCCGGTAATGTACCGTATCCGCCGTGACTCTCATTACAGAACGGGAAACAAGTGGTGTATTTACCCCATGTACGATTTTCAGCATCCTCTGTCTGACGCCAAGGAAGGAATAACCCATTCACTGTGTTCGCTCGAATACGAAATTCACCGGCCCCTGTATGAATGGTTTATTAACCAAGCGGAAGTTTTTCCTTCGCGGCAGATAGAATTTGCACGCCTCAACCTTACCCATACAGTGCTTTCCAAACGCTACCTGCTTTCTCTTGTACAGGAAAAACATGTATCCGGCTGGGACGATCCCCGCATGCCCACCCTGGCCGGCCTTCGACGGCGCGGTTACACCCCCGAAGCCCTGCGGAATTTTGTTTCGCAAATCGGCATTGCAAAAACAGACAGCACGGTGGACATTGCCTTCCTGGAATACTGTCTGCGCGAAGACCTTAACAAAACAAGCCGGCGGGTAATGGCGGTGCTGCGTCCACTCAAACTAATCGTGGAAAACTGGCCGGCGGACAAAACCGAAGAACTCGAAGCGGTTAACAACCCCGAAGATCAAAACGCCGGAACACGCACCATACATTTCGGAAAAGAGCTGTGGATTGAACGGGACGATTTTGAAGAAAACCCGCCGCCGAAGTACTTCCGCCTTTTCCCCGGCAACGCAGTTCGGCTCCGTTACGGCTACATTGTAACCTGTACCGGCTGTGACAAAGATACAGACGGGAATATAACTGCCGTTCGCTGTACATACGATCCGGAAACAAAGGGCGGCAATGCCCCGGACAACCGCAAGGTAAAAGGCACGATCCATTGGCTTAATGCAGCGGATGCAATCCCCATGGAAATCCGCCTTTACGATTATCTGTTTACCAGCGAAAAACCAATGGAGGCATCGTCTAAACCCGACGGAACTCCGGAAACATTCCTCGACAAGCTTAACCCTGCCTCACTGGAAGTAATTTCCGGTGCGTACGGAGAAAAATGCCTGGCAGAAGCAAAACCCGCAGAACGTTTCCAGTTTGAGCGGCTCGGTTATTTTGTAAAAGACTGCCCCGCCATACCATCAACGGATAAAAATACCGATAATGCCGGTGTCCCGGTGTTCAACAAAACAGTCGGCCTGCGTGATACGTGGGCAAAGATTGCAAAAAAAGGATGAAATGAAAATGTCTAAAGTTTATTTTACCGACATGAGGACCAATATAGGAGAAAGCCTCCTTATTAAAATGGACAGGCTTATCGTTAAAGCGGGGATAGGCAAAATCGACTTTACAAAAAAATATGTTGCAATAAAAGTACATTTCGGTGAGCCGGGGAACCTGTCTTTTCTTCGCCCCAATTTTGCAAAAACCGCAGCAGACCGGATAAAAGCTTTGGGAGGTATGCCTTTCCTTACCGACTGCAACACACTCTATGCAGGCGGGCGCAATCATGCACTAAACCATTTGAATTCCGCAGCCGAAAACGGCTATTCTCCCGTAACTACCGGCTGTCAGAATATTATTGCCGACGGCATTCGCGGCACTGACGATATTGACGTGCCCATTAACGGCGGGGAATACTGTGCCGCTGCCCATATCGGCAGGGCGATCATGGATGCGGACATTGTTGTTTCACTTAATCATTTTAAAGGACACGAAGTTACCGGTTTTGGCGGCGCAATAAAAAACATCGGCATGGGTTCGGGCAGCCGTGCAGGCAAGATGGCCATGCACAACGAAGGCAAGCCTCAGGTAGACAAAAGCGGGTGTATAGGCTGCAAAATCTGCCTGCGTTTCTGCGCCCACGACGCGATCAATATTGGCAAAAGCGGCAATGGCGGGAAAGCTTCAGGAAAAGCTTCAATCGATCACAATAAATGCACCGGATGCGGGCGCTGTATCGGCGCATGCAGCAAGGATGCAATTTCCAACGACTGGGATTCCAGCAGCGCTGCGTTAAGCTGCAAAATTGCCGAATACACAAAAGCCGTACTGGACGGACGCCCCAATTTCCATATTAACGTGGTAAATCAGGTATCGCCCTTCTGCGACTGCCACGACGAAAACGATGCGGCCATTGTTCCCGACATTGGGATCTTTGCCGGTTTTGACCCGGTTGCCCTGGATAAAGCCTGTATAGACGCAGTAAACGCCGCGCCCGCACTGCTTTCCAGCATACTCGGCGAAAGGCAGCGCAGCCACCGGGACAAAGCGGGAAACACCGATCACATGACCGATATTCACCCCACGACCGACTGGCGTATACAAATTGCCCATGCAGAAAAAATCGGTCTTGGCAGCAGCATTTACGAGCTGGTTACGGTAAAGTAAATACTTCCCGCGCACCCACGGCAAACTTTAACTACATGGATACATCGAATGCCCGTTGGCTGAAGATCAAGTAATAGTTCTTCCCGGCTACAAGGGTAACTGTATATGTTCCATCCTCACTAATAAATATAATACCGTCTTCGGTGGAATTAAGATAAACAACTTCATAATCACCGGTAGTCTTTAGAGCTTTAATGTCCTGCCATTTTTCAATATTGTCAAACGATGGCTTAAGGTCGACTAACAGAGTGTACCCTCCGGGCTCCTTTGCTTTTACAATAATTACGCCGTATTTATCTGCCGTTCCGCTTACTTTTTTGCCGTCCCAAAAAGTTACCCGGTACTTTGCATCCGGCATTAACTCTCCAAAATCAGTAACCAGTACAACAGAGCCATTATTAATACTTTCAGTAGTGCTTTCAGAAACACAGGAACAAAAAACAACAACGATAAAAAACAACCATATTTTTTTCATTTACCTACCTCCAAAGTGTTACTGTATTGTACGCTCCAGCTCTTGCCGTCCCATGTGTAGGTTCCGGCCTTTTTTCCGTTTGAATTGTAGAATTCATCAAATCCATAACCAAATACATTATACTGTGAAACTGTAAGATCAACATTACCGGGAATAGTAATACTTTGAATTCGAATTCTTCCCCTTTGTAAAAATGCCAACCCGCCAATGGAAGAAACATTGCTGCCTATTATTACACTGGTAAGTCTATTATCCTGAAATGCCCAATTGCCGATATAGGTAACGCTGTCCGGAATTATTACGCTGGTAAGGTCATTATTGCTGAATGCTGCATGGCCGATATGTGTAACGCTGTCCGGAATGATCACATTGGTAAGGGCATTATGACTGAATGCTTCAATACCAATGTTCGTAACGCTGTCCGGTATGGTTACGCTGAGTAAGTGGTTTCCAAAAAATGCTTGTTCTCCAACCCCGGTGACAGGCAAACCCCGTATTCGCGTCGGAATGCGAAGAGTTGCTGTGTTTCTTTCCTTATACCGGGTAATGGATACTGATTCACCTTCATCTATAATCTTAATATCAAAATCTTTCGGATCATCGTACTCGGAAAAAACGACACTCCAGGACGCACCGTTCCGGGTGTAAGTACCCGGTTTTGCCTTGTTTGAATTAAAGAAAGCTGAAAAGCCATAGGGAAAAGAATCGTCAGACAAATAAAATCTGCTGGGGATAATTATTTCGGCAAGCTGATTGTCCGCAAAAGCCATTTCTTTAATATCCGTAACAATGTCCGGAATGGTTAAGGCGGTAAGTTTGTTATTTGCAAATGTTCTCCGCTTAATTTCCTTAATTGAGTTATTAAGCGTTACACCGGTAAGCAGGTTGCCTTCAAATGCACTCTCCCCTATTTCCCAAACATTGCCGGGAATGATTATATCGGCAAGCCGGTTCCCCTTAAATGCACCTGCTTCAATGATATAAACGCTGTCGGGAATAATAACACTGGTAAGCTGCCGGTCTGCAAATGCATTTTCTCCTATTTTTATAACAGGCAAGTTTTGAATTTGCCGGGGAATGTGAATTTCCTTTTGGCTGCCCTTATAGCCGTCAATGGACACTGCCCATGGCTCACCCCAATCATCAGGTATAACTGTAAAGGTAAAGTCATCTTCGTCGTCGTATTGTTCCGGGTTGTTATCAGCGTCTAATGCTTCCCGAAGACTGTTGTTGGATAAGGATATGCTGTTTTCTATGCCGCTGTCGTTTTCAGCATTCTGTGCCGTATTACTGCTGCGTTTACAGGAAAAAACTGTAATCACCAGAACCAAGGCAAAAAAAACAAGCTTTTTATCAGACATGATGTTTACCATAGATCTTATGATGGATTAAATGCCTCTATCAATTTACCCAGCCTGTACTCCGCCTTCTTTTCCGCATTGCGGAATTCTTCCGCAATAGTTTTTACCAGGGCAAAATCGCCGCTTTCCATGGCTGCAAAAACTGGTACATACTTTAGTGCGCGGTCAAAGGCTTCTTTGTTATACCAGGTAACATCGTCAAAGACATTAACCCCCAAAATCTGCCGGAAGTCGTCGGTGCTGTAGTTTTCCAGGAGTATGTTCTGAGCTGTTTCCTGTAAGGCTTTTTTTGTCAGCGGTTTTTTTACCGCCGGTTTTTCAGCCGTTGTTGTACCAGGTTTTTCTACGGCAATTTCTTTGGTACGAACAAGCAACGCTTTCATAATTTCCACACTATGCCAGGCGCTTTCGCCGTCTACTCCCAGCCGGTAAAGAATTTCTTTGAGTTTACGGTCCAGCTGCCAGTGATACATCAGCGACACAGCGTCCGTTCCGTCTCCGCCGGCAATCAGTTTAAGCAAAGCCAATGATGCGTATGCATAGGCAATTGCCGCCAGCTTGTTTCCCGGCAAAGAACGATCGTTCGGCAGTTCCGCAGCTTTACTTTGCTGCTCCGGCATACTCTGCTCCGGAAATTCGGCGGGTATAGACCGTAACCTTGTCAGGTACGGGATAAAATCTTCCAGTACTTTTGCCGGTTCGGGCAGTGCTGAATTTGCTAAAGGCTGTTCTTTTTTTGATCGGGTCTTTTTTGTAATTTTTGCACCGGCTGTTCGTTCAACCCTGCCGGCGGGCTTTGTCCACGGTACGTACACACCGGCGCCATCAACAAATTTTCGGGCAGTCTTTATATATTCCAAAATTAATTGTTTTAAACTTTCCGGCTTAATGCCCGGTTTAAAAATTTCGCTGTACCGGTAGTACAGTTCTCCCAAAACAATATCCATTTTGGCGGCATTCAGATCATGCACACCCTTTCCGCCCAGATCGTGATGAACACGGGCCCAGGTACCCTGCTGATCATCCTTTACTTCGTGTATTTCGATAAAAACCTGGGCTTCGTAACCATTCAGTGTTACAAAAAGACCCCGCTCGGCAATGTCTTTGGAAGAACGGATAAACCAAAGGCCGCTTCGCTGTTCACGGGATATGGCAAAACAATCGCTTTCACCATGGAAGCCCAGAGCATAACACAGACTGTCCCGCCTGGCAGTTCCGTCTTTTTGCGGAATTGCAACGGCGCCGTCCTTTATCCAGCCCGAGGTCTGATCATAGCAGTTGTTGTAAAGGATTAAGGCGCACTCACTGCCGGCGCGGTTTGAATAGGCGAACACGTTTTCGTTTACCTTTCCATTAACATAAAAGTCGTAAAGGCAAAAATCAGCGCTGCCGGAAAAAATATACCGTCTTTTTATCAGAGGAAAGATATCCCGTTCATGGCGGTCTACAAGATAGCCGTCGGGCTGTTCGTCTTTGTATGAACGGCGGTATTCCATGCCGTACTTTTCTTCAAAGCCTTCGATCTGGCCGTGGCCGAACATGGGAAGCCCCGGCATGGTTACAAGGAGCGTACATATCCCGAAGTATTTATCGCCTTTTCCAAACTGGGCCACGGCGGTTTCTTCGTCGGGGTTGTTCATAAAGTTAACAAAACGTTTTAAAATCTCCGGGTCGAACTCCAGGGTATTTTTGATTGTGTCCCGGTATTTTGCATTGTCTTCGTTCTTTAGCATGTTCATAAAGGCCGAATTGTACACCCGGTGCATGCCAAGGGTGCGGACAAAATAACCCTCCATCATCCAGAAAGCTTCGGCAAGCAGCAGGGTATGCGGCGCTTCTTCGGCGCAGCGGTCTACAACTTCGCGCCAGAATTCATTAGGAATACGGCGGTTAAATTCTTCGGTGGTAATGGCATGCTCCGCACGGCTGGCAATGTCGCCGCCGTGTCCCGGTTCAGGAAACCAGAGCCGTTGTATGTGGCGTTTTGCCAGCGTCATGGCAGCATCAAAACGGACAACGGGGAACTGCTGGCATACTCCCACAATTGTCCTGATTACCGCTTCCCGCGCTTCGGGATTAAGGAAGTCGATCTGCGCGGTATCGTTCCACGGCATGGAGGTACCGTCGTTCCCGTGGTAGATAAACCTGGTTTCTCCGGTGTGGTTGTCGATACGGCGGAACACCACCGCCGCATCGGTGCGGTTAAAATAATTTTCTTCTATTTGAACGGTTACATCGTCCCTTCCCGAAAGGTTTCCGCAGTTAAAACTGTATTGCGGGTAAGGTGAATAAGGCAGCTGAAGAAAACGCTCCGGATGTTCGATCATCCACCGGCTGTCGATGCCGGTATGGTTGGGAACCATGTCGGACGCAAGCCGTATTCCCCTGCGGAAGGCCCGTTCCCTTAACCTGGCAAGCGCGTCCCAGCCGCCCAGCTCCCCGGCTATATCATAGTCGTAAAGACTGTAGGCGCTGGCCGCAGCTTCGGGGTTTCCTGTCCACTGTTTGATAGTTCTGGAAGCATTGCTCCGCTCCCACAGCCCGATAAGCCACAGTCCGGTAAAGCCCCGCCGGGCAAGCTCGTCGAGTTCTTCGTCGGGAACCTGATCCAGCTGATTGATTTCCCTGCCGTATTTTTGCGAAAGCTGAAAAAGCCATACAAGGGTACTTTTGGCGATTAACACCGTGCGGGGCATCCACTCCTGGTCGGGGCTGAACCGCTCGTACTCGTTTTCCAGATAGCCGTAAGTATATGCCTCGCTGGGGCCCGGCCCAAAGAACGAAGGTTTTTCTTCTTCTTTGATAACATCCAGGCCCGTCAGAAGCCTTGTCATATATTTACCCAGCAAAAGCCCCCAGCGCTTCCGCATAAAGTCCAGCTGGCCTGCCAAAGTATCGGATGCCAGAGCCGGAGACCGAAGCAGTTCCCACAGGGTCAGGCCATCGGGGCCGAAGGGGGGTAGTTCAGCAAAGTAACTCTGCAATTCCTGAATTGCCGCAGGGTACACTGTTTCTTTGGCAAGGTCTTTGTCGTCGAACAAAAAAAGGAACGGTCTAAACGCAGGGTTTAAATTGGCCAGAGCCAGAAGCATCATCTCTTCCAGAGAAAGGGCTTTATTGCTTTCGCCTCCTTGACTGGATTTCAGGTACGCTTCAACAGAACTATTCCCTGCATAAACCGCTTTTGGCGGAAACCGGCTCCCGAAGTTTTGGAATAAATCTTCTGTTCTTCCGCCGCCCAGCTTTCCTTCCAGACGTACAGCGGCCTGCTCAAAAACATCAGCCTGTACCTGTTCCCGGTACAAGGCCGCCATAAAATGAAGTATTTCGTCGATAAGCCCCATGGCATTAAGATCACCCGCCTTAACGCGCTGTTCCGGGGGCAGCCTGGTATTTAACTGCGCCGCCAAAAAACGGGATTGCCGGAGGTCAGCAAGAATTACATTTCCTGTCAGAGAAAACAGCGACACCGCCATTTCATGCATATCCCGAATTTCCCGCCTAATGTGAAATTCCATCGTTGCTTTTCGGTCTGCCGCACAGAAGGGAGTTTTTTTTGGCGATTTAGCAGCTGTTTTATCCGGAGTTTGGAGCGGTTTTTCAAATGCAGTAAGACGAATCGCTATTTTAATCATGGAATTTAAGTATACTATAGAAAAAAAGCAATGTCACGGATAAAAATCGCGGATAATGTATCGGGGCTAAAATTTATAACATTGTCACAAACGTAATAAGCAAAGGCAAAGTAATCATTGATAATAAGGTGCTTAAAAACGTATACCCCGAACCCCAATTGGCATCCATTCCGTTGCGCTTGGCAAACACCGGCATTATAGCAACAACTGGTGCACCGGTAATGATGAGCAAAGAAAGCAATAACGTTTGATCACCGCCAAACAAACGCGCGATCAGAAAAAGCAGTAATGGTGTTGCCAGCAGCCGGATAACACTTAATATGTATTTTTCAATATCCCCGAAAATAGTTTTCCAATGGCATTGACACAGCATGGCGCCAAGGACAATCATAGCCCAAAGCGGCGTTGCCCTGCCGATAAGTGACAGCGTCTGTGCTGCAGCACCCGGCAGCTGAAGCTTTAAAATATAGCAAATTACACCCAACAAAAACCCAATTAAAGGCGGGTTAATCAGGATTTGACGAAGATTCGGCTTGTTCCTGTCGGCCTCATCAGGTGCAAACCAGGTCATTACTAAGTTACCTGTAAAACCAATGAATAAGTTATTAATAATAATGGCAAGCGTATTGTAGAGTAATGCTCGTTCGTCTGCATACATCGAATTGGGACCAGAAAACAGTGTCTGTACAAGCGATAGTGAAATGTATCCTGAATTTAGAAACAAACCGCTGAATAATAATGGCCCCATGATTAGGGCTGGGGTTTTCCGGCATTTTCCATAGACTAAACCAATTGCAAGGGCAATAACCAGCGAAAGTACAAAAAAGCAGACAAACCTTACAGACTCAAGCAATATTTCCAATCTAAAAGATGTATAGAATGAGTTAAAAATTACAATCGGAAGCAAGATACCGTATAGGCTATCGGCCATCCATTTAAGCAACGATGCTTTAAGCAGCTTGAAATAAGATAAAATAAATCCAGTTGCAATAAAAAGAGATAAAAAAAACATTCGCTGGCCGGCTACAATAAAAACATCCATAACTGCCTCTCAACTATCACTCTGCATAAGGAAAATCACCGGTTATCTCCATCCTTAAAGAGGTTACGGTATAAGTACTACTTTAATGGCTTCCTTGTGTTCAACCATCATCAGGGCATCATTTGCTTTTTCCAGCGGAAATTTATGTGTTACCATTTTTTCCAGCATGGGCTTATAACGGGAAAAAACTTCCAGTGCCTGCCAGGTGTTTTTACTGTCACCCACCCATACACCCTGTATACGGGCATTTCTCCTTCCCACATCTCTGAACCAATTAATGGATACTTGTCCGACATCCACTGCAATGCCTGCCGATATATAAGCGCCTCCGTAAGCCAGGTATTGGATACCTTCTTCAACGGCAGAAGATGTTCCGGCAAATTCCAAAACAGCATCTGCACCCCGTCCTTCGGTAGCTTCCGTTATTAATGCACGGCGCTGTTCAAGTGATGTTTTGTTCCGGTTAATAATGTGGGTTGCTCCTGCTTCCAGGCATAAATTCAATCTATTTTCTGTACCTCCTATAACAATGATGTTTTTTGCACCGCACTCCCGTGCAAAAAGCACCGCATAAATTCCAAGCGGCCCCGGCCCCTGAATGACCACCTGATCACCCGATTGCAGCCCGGCTTGTTCAAAGACACAAGCCGTAGTGGTTCCGGCACAGCATAAAGAAGCATAGACAGAGTAATCCTCGTTAGAATCGATATTTTCCGATGGTTTAACGCGGATTATTTCCGTTTCCGGCGTCAGCAGAACGTGAGAAGAATAACTGCCGTTCAGATACGGATAGTCATTTATTGATTTTGAAAAACCGTAACTCCACCTGTTTGGACAAAGATAATTCCGCCGCTTAATCAGGCATGTATAGCATTTTTTACAGCTAACCCCCCTGTTCCAGACAATCAGATCTCCTGCCTGCAGAGTGTTTCCAAAAATATCCTGTTTGTTACTGCCGCTTAACGATTCGATAAACCCAACGCCCTCGTGTCCAAGTATCATTGGAAGGTGAGCACGCTTGTCCTCACCCTTCCAGATATGAATATCCGAACCGCAGATACCGCAGCCGGCGATTTTAACCAATACTTCGCCATTTTCAGGTATAGGTTTTTCAAATTCCATGCATTCAAACGGTTCATTAAAAGATTTTAAAACCATGGCATGAACTTTATCCATCAGAAACCTCCCCTTGATAATTGGTATGTATTACAGGCGGGCGCCTGTATCTGCCCGGCCGGCAATACGTGCATAAATACTTAGTATCCCTTTTTCTTTATGCTTCTTTGGCTCAATGGGTTTTCTGTTATCAAAATCATGTGCGTTATCCTTGATTAACCCTGCCTGAGTATCAATAACAATTTCATCTCCGTCATGGACACGGGCAAGCGGTCCGCCTACAGCTGCTTCAGGGTTGATCTGGCATACGCCGACTCCTCTGGCAAATCCGGAAAACCGTCCGTCCGTAATAACAGCTACATCTTCTTCCAATCCTGCCCCGACAACCGCACCGGCAACACCGAAACAATCAGGCATACCCGGGCCGCCTTGAGGGCCCATAAAACGCAGCACCAGTACATCACCTTTTTTAACATTACCCTGAGCTACTGCTTCCATAGCAGATTGCTGACTGTCGAAAACCCGGGCCTTTCCGACAAATTGGTTTTTGCTGTGCTTGAACATCCTTACCACCGCACTGTCGGCAAGGTTTCCCTTTAA
>Ga0082212_10009242_pt1 | contig 12727 bp, 11 predicted proteins | sample TergutNt197P3_FD_71548 | JGI IMG/M metagenome (GOLD analysis project Ga0082212, IMG submission 71548) | Neocapritermes taracua P3 segment gut microbial communities from Petit-Saut dam, French Guiana - Nt197 P3 | ecosystem: Host-associated > Arthropoda: Insects > Digestive system > Gut ... | reverse complement strand
AAAATACAGGCAGAAGTAGGTAGATAATAATCGGGACTTTGAGTGCATAAAAGGATAAAATCAATACATGATCGCGCTATGTTATGTTCTTTAAAAAAAAGATTTCCCGCTTTTTCAGCTATATCTAAAGCTGTTTCTTCGGAAGAAGCAATATGACGTTTTTTTATGCCAATTTTTTCAGCGACTTTTTCTACCGTCCATTCCGGAAAATCTTCGATCAAAACCTCGTTGGTAAGCGTATTCTCAGGGAGATAATATGATATTCCTTTTATTAAAACGTTCATAATCAAATTATTAAAGCAATGTATATCCTCCGTCTATTACCAAATTAGAACCTGTTACCCAACTACTTGCATCAGATAATAAATAAATCGCAGCATAAGCAATTTCTTCCGGTTTCCCATAACGCTTTAACGGATATTTTTTCATGTCTTCTTTTAATTGTTCTTCTGTAACAACTCCGGATGCAAAAATATTGGTATGTACCATGCCCGGGTTCACAGAATTTACTCTAATCCCCTTAACCGCCAACTCAATAGCTAAATTTTTTACAATACCGTTGATAGCTCCTTTTGACGCCGAGTATATACTACCTGCGGGAGATGAACAAATAACGCCGGAAATTGAGGATATAAAAACAATAGAAGCCGGATTGGCAATTTTCTTCTTTTTCAACAGGGCTTGCGTTAGTAGAATGGGCGCTTCAAAATTCACAGTCATCACATCGTGAAAGTTCTCTCGAGAGAGAAATTGAAACGGTTTTGGAATGGTGAATCCCGCACAATGCACAATTCCATCTAAATTGTCTGAAATAAACGTTATAAGAGTTTCCAGATCCTTTTCATTAGATAAATCGGCTAAAATCATTCGATGTAAATGCGTGTTTTCCATGGATGACCTTGTGTCGTTTAATTTTTCTTCATTGCGAGCTGTTATTATTAATTGCGCTCCCATCCTTGCGCTTTCAACAGCAATTGCCCGACCGATTCCGGAGGATGCGCCGGTCACCAATATTGTTTTTTTTGCAAGCGAAAAGGGATTATACATAAAAAAATTTTTGAATTATATCTCAATCAATTCCGAACAGGTAATTTTTTCAGTTTTAAAATAAACGCTTCCCCACGAAAGTCCCACGCCAAAACCGCATGCAATAAGGCTCAACGATTTTGATTTGAGATTATTTTTCAATTCTGTAACCATTGTTAATGGAATAGAAGCGCTGCTTGTATTTCCGAAATTTTTCAATGAATAAGGCGTTTTTTCAGGTGGCAGTTTCAATTTCTTGCGGATTTGTTCATTCATAAAAAGATTTGCTTGGTGAAATACGAAAAAATCGATTTGATTTTTAGTCAACTGAAACTCTTCAATCAGCTTATTGACGCTTTCCGGCACTCTTTTAATTCCAAAAGCAAAAACGTCCATACCATCTAAAATCAACTGCAAATTGTTATTTTCAACGCCATTTTCTCGTTTTATCGGTTCAAATGATGATGGAGAAGCCTGATTTCTATAACCGCCATCATTGATAATGATTGCCTTGTAACCGCTACCGTCCGAATTGAAGCTAAATAACAAAGGCGCAACATTTTCTGCATACGTAAAAGCTGCCGCTGTTCCCGCGTCGCCAAAAAGCGGATAAGTACTTTTGTCAGTAACAGAACAAGATTTTGTAAGCGTATCGCCCATTAATAACAACCCTTTCCCTTTTTTGCATGTAGAAAGTAACGAAGAAATAACGCTCATCCCATATACCCATCCACTGCAACCCAAAGAGATATCTAATGTATAACAATCATTCGACAAGCCCAATCGGTTTTGAATGAGGAGCGAAGTAGCCGGTAAAATATAATCTGCTGTTTGAGAAACAAATATCAAAAAAGAGACGTCTTCTCTCTGCCAGTCTAAATCGCTCATTAATTTTTCGGCTGCCGCAACACACAAGTCAGAAGTGCAAACATCAGCTACAACTTTCCGCTTGCGTTCGATTCCCGTGGTGGCAACGAAGTTTTGCAAGGCTTCATTATCAAAGAAAGGGAACATACTGTTTTCTTCAATTTGTTTTGGCACGCAAGCCGAAAGTCCGCATATTCGTACGTTTTCAATTTTCAAAAAAGCCATTATTTCAACTTTTTAACAGCATTGAACAAATCTTCAATTATTTCCGCTTCACGAATGTCTTTACCTTTTATAGTAACGCCATATTCTTCGTCAATCATTGCAATAACCGACAATGCCAGTAATGAAGACCATTCGTCCAATTTTTTAAAATTGGTGTCTGCTTGAAAAACATTAGCATCAGTTTCGTCAAATAGAGATGAAAAGTTTTTAATAAAATCTGTTAGTATCATTTGTATAAAAAAATATTATGTTAATAAAAAAGTTTGATTTTAGGATGTATGCATGGATTAATAAACATTTAACAGGTTTACAAATTGACAGGCATTTACGGGAGAATAGTGAACAGAAGCGGAAATCGAATTATTTTTATATTTTAGTATAACATCATCCCTATCTTTTAAAGTGGAAATAAATTCGGAAATTCCTTTAATATTATCTTTGGAAAAGCAGGCGCCAATATCATATCTTTCAACAAATTGATATATGGCTGAATCATTATCGGATATTCCTAAAATGGGAATCCCCAGAAAAATCAAATTATAGGTCTTACTTGGTACGCAAACATGACCTGTTCCAACAGGAGCAGAAACTACGCTGATATCCGCAGCAGATAACGAATGAGGTAACATTTCAAAAGTCTGATATGGTAATATCATACAGTTTTCCAAATTCATATTTTGAATCAAATCCGTAATATATTTTTTTTTCCATCCTTCGCCTATAAACACAAAAATAATAGTTTTATCATCTTTCAATTCATTAGCTACATATACTAAAGTTTCAATATCATGGCCTTTACCCATATTACCGGAATACATGACAATAAACTTGTTTTGTAAACCGTTTGAAATTATGAAATTATTTGAAATTTTATCCTTTGGAACTCCTTTCAGCATATCATGCCAAATGGGTATTATTTTCACTTTAATATTTGGATAATAAGTCTTAATTCCAACTGCTATTTCATCTGTTATTGTAAATACATGCCGAGCTTTTCTATAGAATCTGCGATTAAATCGACTCCAAATTTTATTTATCAAAGAATTTCTCGAAATAAAACCTCCAAGAATTAGGCCTTCAGGATATACATCATATATTAATGTCGAATATGAATTTCTACATAATAATGTAATAAATGAAATAGTAGGAGGATTTGAAACCAAAAACAATTGATACCCTCTATATTTCCATAATATGATAAACAAGCATTGAACGGTACCAATAATCCAGGATGCTAGCCTGCTTCCTGTACTATTTCTATTATAACGTGTGATATGTGAAATCGTTATTTGTTGATTCAATCGTTCTACTCCGCTTACATCTCCGGCTATCAAAGCGATTTTTTCATAATAACCGGATTCTGCAAACGCATTGAGGATATCAATCATCAAATAGCCGGAACTTTGGTTGACAAAAACAATTTTTTTCATTAAAAATTTACCTATAAAATTGCATCTCAAGAAAGTGAAATAAAATCGCCTAACTCTTCCGAAGTCATAAACTCCACTTCAGGCCAACACTTAATAATTTGTGATAATAACAAATCTAATTTTTTTAAACCATTCGACCTGTTCTCCGGATTGATAGAACCGGCATAATTAACCCTGTGCGTACTAATTGTTGCAGGTTTCTTCCATCTGAATGCAGTTTCAATCTCTTTTAAACAGTCGTTATTCCAATCCTTGTTTTTTGAAAATTCCCAACTGGAAGGTTCAAAAAAGCAGTTCAGGGTTAAAAATAGTTGTCCGAAACGATTTCTTTTTCCAATATAACGGAATGCCTTTCCATATTTACCGCCGCCTAAGGGCTCGATATTAATTTTACCGGTTCCGATATACTTTATTCCATTCTCATACAATACAATTTCCAATGAATTATTGAAAGGTCCGTTAGTAGGAATAAAAAATTTTGACCGAAACCCATATAAGTTTTCAAATTCGTGCAATCCGGTAATAATGACTTCTTTCAAATATGGTAAATCCTGAACGTCATCAATATCAAAAGCAGCTCTTAAATCCGGGATTTTTTCGCCATGAATACCCTTATCAACAACAGGAATACCATATTCAAAAATAGTTTTTATGGATTGATTATTCATTTTTAACAGCTTCATCCATCGTTGGACGTTCAAATGTTCCCTTCCATGGAAAACCGGAAAAAACAACCGTTTCCGGATTCCTTCTTTCCATAAGTCATAAACCCGATCGCGTCCTTTGTATTTTTTACAGGTTTGCGTAAATAATTCATATTCATATTGACTGAAACCATTTGCCTTGATTTTTTCAAAATCAGGGTTAGCGATCACATTAACCCCGGTCATCACAGGCGTTCTTCCGGTCGAATCCTTGTGTTTGGATAAAACATCATACAACATCTCCAGATCATCATTCGATTCCAGACAATCGAAATTCAGAAAATGATTATTATTCAAATTAAATCCCAACGAACTTAACTCAAACAACGCCTCCCCTGTTGACATATATACAGACCCCCAATCGTCGCTTTCAATTACAACGATCTTTCGGTTTGTTCTAAACCCCGGTATATTACTTGCATGTCGAAAAATGTTCATCTTCTCCTGCAAATATACACCCTGTTATCATCATAATTTACAGGACCTATTACGCCGCCAATTTGAGTCGGAAGCATATCGCCATTAACGACTTCAACCAAGAAACCACAATCATTCAATATCTTATCAAAATCGTTTCCGAAAATTCTTAAGTGATCGGCTTGTCCAAAATGTTTTATACGATCTTTTGCTGAAACGATCCCTGCGTCTTCATAAACTGTCGCAAAATTTCTATCAATGGGAACAGTTATTACTAAAAATCCATCTTTGCTTAATACCCGCTTGAGCTCTTTTAACGCCAGTATAAAATCCGGCACGTGTTCAAGTATATGATTACATAGAATTAATTTCCAACTTTCATCAGGGAAAGGAATATTTTGTATATCAACTTTAAAGTCAGCGCTTCGATCAAATAAGTCAGCCGTTTGATAATGGAAACCATTCATATCAAACCATTTTTTTATTGAAAATTCAGCTCCGAAAATTAAAATATTATTTTGTGGAACACTCTGAATATTCATATTCAAATAATAACAAATAATTCTTTGTCGCGGCATGGAAAAACAGGAGGGACACACTGTGTTCTTATAGGTATTAAGGTATCGTTCACTGTTATTATGAATAGTCGAAGAAAAATCCATAAATTTGCTGAATTTTTTCTTGCAACATGGACAAAAAACGGCGTCGCCACGAAATTCTTGTTCATTTTTTCGGCCTTTCATTTCATGGTATTTATCTTTAATTTTCAACAAAATACCTTTGGGCAAAAACCTCTTTACTAAATATTTGCTATAAGTTTTCATAGTCAATTTCATTATATAAGTTGATATAATTCATGTATTTTTCATCTTTATTAAAATATTTGACAGCATATTCTCTACACTTTAATCGTCTGTCCAATGTGTATTGAGGATGCTCATTCCGTATATGTTCAATCACATGTAATATTTTTATAAAATCTCGAACTTCGGTTACCCAGCCTACATCATCATTTATTATTTCAGGTAAAGCCGTCTTATTATAAACCAAAACAGGCGTACCACAAGCTAAAGATTCTAAAGTTGTTAATCCGAAACTTTCTTGAATTGACAGATTCAAGAAAATATCTGCAACCGAATAAATTTTAGCTAGCTCCATTTGATTTTCAGTTCTTTTTATTCCTGCCACATTGAAAGGTAATTTCCTGATTTGTTTATCATTTAAGCCAATTAATACAATGATGTGCGTATTATCTATTATTTTCGACAGTTCAAGAAAATCCTCAAATCCCTTTCTTTCATCCCAAACATTTGCTACTCCCAAGATTACGAACTTTTTATTTAGATTATACTTTTCTCTGAGTAGAGCACTATCGGTTGCAGGCTTAAATTTATGAACGTCAATCCCATTATGTATGACAACGATACGGCGGTCTTTTAAGAATGATTTTTTCAAATGACTTGCAAGCCAGTTCGATACTGTAACCAATGTCATATTGTCATTCAATGTAAACAAACGCTTTTTCCTGTTGAAATTGTTTTTAGAATTATCAAGAAAAATACTACGTGGATATTTTCTTTTCTTCTCACAATGATGACACCCGTCAACCCATTTCATGCAATGGATCGAATCGAAAAACGTGCAATGTCCCGTAAATCCCCAGCAATCGTGCAATGTCCAGATAGTAGGTATTTTATGTTTAATTAAATAGTGAAATAAAATCTCAATATGAATGTAATAACCATGTAAATTATGGCAATGCACAATAGTGGGTTGGATGGCATCAATGGTTTTAATCAATTTTTCTGTTTGTTTTGTTGACGAAAAAGCATGATTGTCGAATAACCTTGTTTCAACTATATGTCTGATCTTATCCCAATTGTTGCCAATTTTAATCAAATTGTTTTTACTGTTTGCAGCCGCTCTTCCATATGCAATATAACTTTCCCAATTTTGTTCCATGGCCAATAGCCCAATTTCTTCTGCTATTACGCCGGTAGATCCCAAATTGGCTGAAACATTGATTTGAAGAAGTTTTTTCATTGCAAATTTATGTAATAATAAAATTCAAGTATTTTGTTACAATCGTATCGACATGAAAACTTTCTCTTACTTTCATAGCGTTTTTTGAGATAGAACACCTGAGATTTTCATTTTTTATTAATTTGTCCATCCCGGTTGCTAATGCTGCAACATTTCCGGGCTCAACCAATAGTCCATTATAATTATTTACAATGATCGAACTGTCGAGAATACAATTGGTGGCTATGCAGGGAAGTTTTAACGCCATCGCTTCAATTAACGCTTGTGGAAAACATTCGTAAAGCGAGGGTAAAACAAAGATTTTCGCTTTGGCGATAATTTCCGAAAAATCAAGTTTATATCCGTGAAAAACAATTTTATCGCTTATATGCAGTGTTTCAGACAACGCCCTCAATTTCTCATATTCAGGTCCATCCCCAACAATATCCAAAATCCATTTGTTTTCTAATTTAGCAAAAGCGCGAATCAAATATTCGTGGCCTTTTTCTTTTGAAAGTCTTCCAACAGAAATGATTCTGTCTTCTTTCAATACATGAGGCGTTTCAATGATTCTGACAGAATTTGGAATCACTTGTATATTGGATACTTTATTTCTGTTCTGATGTTTTTTTTTAGCATATTCCGTTAATACGATCACTCCGCATACTTTTCTATATAAGCGACCGGTTAGAAATCGATATATAAAACCCATATTAAGATCGGGACTCATGTGGTCCTGTAAAAACATTTTTTTTCTGTATTTGTACAAGGCTAAAATAATAAAAGGATTTATCCATTCTCCATGGCTAATAATCAGGTCCGGTTGTATTGTACTCGTGATTTTTCTCGCAAATGCCATGATACTGAGCGCCCGAAGGTATTTGTTTTTCTTATTAGCCGCCGGTTCGTAAAACTTGATTTTATCATTTAAAGAATAAAAATGCGGCCTGTTATAAACCGAAAGCAAATGGACGTCATACCCTTTTTCTGCAAAATTATTCGCAAATATTGTGGATGAATTTTCTATTCCTCCACAAGCTAAACCATTATTAATAATTAATATCCTTTTCATCCATATCATTTATTAAGTCGCCTAAACAGTCAGAAGTGATAAATTCAACATCAGGCCAATTTGATACAATACTTTTCAATAATCGCTCCAGTAAGATCAGGTTTTTGTCTCTGTTTTCAACAAAAATACTTCCAATAAAATTAAGGCGGTGCATGGAAATGATAGCAGGTTTTTTATGTTTAAAAGCGAACGCAATCTCTTTCAAACAACTGTTTACCCAATCAGCTTGTTCATTTTGACCGGGTTCAAAAAAACAATTTCGCACCAAATAAAGTTGTTTGTTCGTATTTCTCTTTCCAAGATAATTCAATCGGCTTTTATGTTTCGTCTCGTTTTTAAAATCGGATATGGATTGAAAATAATTTCCTTGCAGATATTTAATATTATGACGAGACAAGATATTCTCAACATCGTTATTCCATACATAACAAGGCGCTATGAACGATTGGGGATAATAGCCGAATAAATCATAAAACAGTTTTACGCCTTCGGCAATGATTATTTCAATTGCTTCGGTTTGTTGTACTCCGCTAAAAGCCGATAAAAAATTTTTTTTGATCAGGTGTGAAGTGATAGGAGTCAGACCCCAGCAAAAATTATCAAATTGCAGTCTGGCAGCATAGTCGTTCTTTAAAAGTTCATTCATCCATCTGTTTACGTTAAGATGTTCGCGTCCATGTAATTGCAGATGGAAAATCCCTGTTTTCTTCCCTTCTTCCCATAAATTGAACGACTGCCGGCACTTTGGATAACGTTTAAATGTTTCCGTTATCGGTTCATAGTAATATTGCATGAAGTCGGCGCCCTTAATTCTTTCAAAATCAGGATTTGCCATCACGCAATTGGCAGTCATAACCGGATAATGTCCATTTTTATCCTTAACAGTAGTTAAAATCTCAAACAAGCTTTCCAGATCGTCATGCGACGCTAACGAATCGTACTTGCAATACGGATCTGCATCTACCGCAAAACCGGCCTTTAGCAAGCGATTGTAAACATCTTTCGAAGGCATACGGATACTACCCCAATCATCGCTTTCAATAACGACTATCCGGCGATTGGCGCGCCAACCCAGCGTATTGACTACCTGTCGTATCAGGACATGTTTTAGGTTTGAGAACATGATCAATTGGCCGCTAATGCAATAAATTGTTTCGTCGCATTGGTAATATTATAATTCTCGATGTTATTAATAACTGTTTGTTGCGAATAATCACCTTTCAGAAACTGCAAGAATTTTTCTTTATCCATTTTTTGAGGATGTATGGATAATATGGGTCTTCTTGTCAGGGAATAATCAATCAGTTTACTTGGGATAATAATGGTAGTGGTAAATTCAAAAGCCAGCAAAAAATCCATTTTACTCAATTCAAATAAGAGTTCATACCGGTCAACATAGGGTTTCAGAACTATTTTTTCTCCTAATAAGCTTATATATTTATCAAATAAACCCTGTTGCTTTGTGTAAATGATAAATCGAAAATCAACAGACGCGTTTATGAGAAAGTCAAGGATGGGACCGGGTTCGCTTGTACCTTTAATAAATGTACCGGCATAAGCGAATGTGATGATTTTATTCGGGGTATATGGAGTCTTGATTTTTACTTCATCAAAATCGTATGCCTGAGGAATTATTCTGATTTTATCGTGAAATTCCGGATAATATCCTGCTTTTGCCGATTCAAGCGGAACGGTAATATAATCGGCTTTTTTACAGAATGATTTTTCAAAATATTTGAAATAAAAAGGATGCGGTTTGTTTAATAGTGGGGTAAACATAAAAGGATCACCGCAATCGGCAATCCATTTTTTAGCCGGTTTTTTTTTCTTTTTCATTGATCGCATAACCCCCCAGTGGATGGAATGTGGAGCTGCAATGGACAATAACAGGTCATAACCGCTCTCTTTTCTTAACACTTTTGGTAATGTAAAATAATATTTTATTTCGGGATATTCAAACAACAATCCGACTATTCTTTTAAGGAGTATGGACCAACGCGAATCGGAACTGAGGAATTGCCTTTCATAATGGGTCAAAATATTTTTCAGTGTTACACCCTTGTGTTTTATAAGAAATTGAGTATAATCAGCTTCAAATTCCGGAATAAGCAAAACAACTTCATGTCCTTGTCGGGAAAACGCTTTCACGAGTTCGGTTGTCCTGTGAGAACGGGGAGTAATGTGGGGATAAAAATAACCCGATACAATTAATATTCTCATCTTAAAATATTGATTTAAAAAAATGAATAATCGGCTGATTATCATCCACAAATAAGGCAGCAACAGGATTTAGAAACAAACTGATTCCATAATAGTCACATCCCACTCTCAATGAATAGATAATAGGAAAAAGTATCAATGCAGGCACGGTGTTGAAAACGAAATTGATCTCCTTTTTTTTGATTTTACCTTGTTTGTAAAAAATATGAAAGATGAGGAATGAGACAAAAGCAAACATCTGAGAAAGAGGGATAAAGCGACCGGCAGATGGTATAAATGATATAATATTAGCGATTGAATAGATAAACAGTGAAAAACAAAAAAAACGTTTTAGAGCTTCGTTTGCATGGATGATTTTGTTGCCCAAGATACCTGAAACAAGAAATAAAACAGTAACTACCCACCTGACAGTCAACTTTGAACCTTCTACATAAAAATTTAGATTACTTTTCGCTTCCATATAATGTTGAGCATAACTTTCATTTGTGTACCAGTCTACCCTGCGTAATAAAAAGGAAGGCAAATACGAAGATAATAAATCTCTTACGACCTCAAGGTTCAGATTCATAATGAAGATCGACAGTATATAAAACGAAAGCAAGAGATAGACAGATTTTGGCACGAAATAGTAAACCAGTAAAATGGCGAGCGGTAAAAACATAGAAAAATGAATAAAAAGAGAAGCAATGCACCAAATCAATTTTGATTTATCCGAATTATACAAATAAGGCAATGCGCCAAACACAAAAACTTGAATTGCTGTACCCATGCGACCTCCGTCTATGATCCAAATCGGACAAATAAGTATGTAATAAATAGTTATTACAACTAAAGGCAGACCAATCGTCGACGGAAACTTTTCCAGCACAAACCAAATATTACGGGAGAAAAAAAAGCCGAAAATAAGAGCAAAAACAAAAAAAAGAAAACGAGGATTACCTGTTACGATTGACAAGAAATAGGTGATCACAGGTAAATAGAGATCAACAAACATACCATCTTCCTGATAGAATAATGACAGAAATTCGTCAAATGACAGCGTGTTTTGATGAAAGGATATAAATTGTTCGACAATGCGATAGCCGTCAAATTCATCTACCATCATGTCTGGGGAATAAATATGAATCAATCCCAAAAAACAGCAAAAAAGCCAAAATAAATTTTTAGCTTGCGGCATTCGAAAATGCTTGAAGCTTAAATAGATTGTCCATAAAGGATATAACAAAACCGAAAGATATATTCGGTTTTGCCGGATTGTTTTATTAAAGTTTTCTCTCATCCGGATAACATTGAATGAAAGTGTCTGTACATCATTGAGATGGATTCCATATAATTAATTTTTAACCGTTTACCTGTTGTAACCAGTAAAAGCAAAAACACGCTCCCGCAGATCATAAGATTTGTAATACTGCCCAATTCATTAAAATAAAAAATTTTAATCAACAAGACGATGCACGCAATACTGACAGTATGCGAACTGATGATTAGCAAATGTTTTTTGATTGGCTGTATAATTCTGAAATTCAGAACGTAATGAAGATATAACTGTACGGATACAACAATAATAACATGCGCCGCGCTGGATACAACTGCAATAAAAACCGGATCAAGTTGATTGTAAACGATAAAAGCATCAACGACACAAGTTACAGTTGCGGCTAATAAATAAGCATAAAAATAAAAACCGCTATTACTCCGCCGACAAGAGCATAAAGCCCCTGGTTGATTGTGTCTTCTCCCATAGAAGCGCCGATGCTCTGCTGGCTCGCTACTTCAAGCTCTACAGGCAAAGCGGCTGTTCTCAGGACAAGAGCGAGATTCTCCGCTTCTTCGGAGCCAAACCCTGAAATCTGCCCTGAGTCGCGAATTGCGTCATTAATAGTCGCGTTTGATCTTACCTTGTCGTCAAGCACAATCGCAAGATTATTCCTGATGTTAGCTGAAGTAAGCCTGTAGAAAATATCTCCTCCCTCACTGGTCAGCCTAAAAGAAACTCTTGGCTTTCCGTCCATGTTGTCGCGTTCAACAGAAGCTTCCTGGATATAGTTTCCGTCCAGACCCACTTCTTTTTTAACTGCAATGTAGCGAAGGCTTCCGTCAGGATTTACCGCCTGCTCGTCAAGCCCATATTGATCCTTAATATAATAGCCAAGAATCATCGCGTCAGAAGGGACAATGGAAGGATTGATTAATCTTCCGCCCGCATCAAAAGTGGTCGTTGGATTTGCTCTGTAATAATTGTTAAAAATTACAGTCGCTTCAGCGTCTTCAAGATGAAAGGCAAGACTTCCTTTTCCCATAATGATGTCGTTTATTCTTTCGGGGTCGGCAGTTCCTGGTATCTCAACATAAATTTGATCCGTTCCCTGACGGCGTATAACAGGCTCTGTCAATCCAAAACGATCAATGCGGCTGTTCAATACTTCCAAAGCCCGGTTCATCGCGTCTACCCGATCATCCTCGGTCAGGGGACGGCCCAGCCGTTCCTCAAGCGCCACAAGGTTGGCCTGTAACACGATGCTTAAACCGCCTGAAAGATCCAGCCCAAGCTGGACTGCGCTTTTCTGAAGATCCTTCAGCGCAAAAACCTTATCCCTGTATTCGGACTCAACCGCTTCAAGGGCTTCCTGGCGGGATGCAAATGTGCCCAGAACTGTTCTGGCATCCCATTTTTCAGGGGCGGCAATTTTGGCGTCCTTATAGGTTCTTTTTGCCTTGTTGGTTAAAAATTCCAGTTCAGGAGG
>Ga0082212_10009241_pt1 | contig 12728 bp, 2 predicted proteins | sample TergutNt197P3_FD_71548 | JGI IMG/M metagenome (GOLD analysis project Ga0082212, IMG submission 71548) | Neocapritermes taracua P3 segment gut microbial communities from Petit-Saut dam, French Guiana - Nt197 P3 | ecosystem: Host-associated > Arthropoda: Insects > Digestive system > Gut ... | reverse complement strand
CCCGCGCGTGTTCTACGCGAAGTGGGTGCTCACGCCCACGCCGGAAAAATTCTCGGTGACGTATTATTTGAACTACACCGGGACCTACGACCTGCTCGGCACCCCCGAGAACATCAACCACGAGATCGGCGAAAAATACAAATTCCCGCCTTACGAAATGCTTCGCCCCGGGTTCACCTTCCTGGGCTGGTTCACACCGTACGGCCAGGAAATCACGGCCGACACGGAGTTCACGGCCAACTCGCCCATCGCGCTCTTCGCGGTGTGGGACGATGGAACCGACGACATCGGCAACTGGAAGAGGATCACGTGGTACGGCAACGACGGCGAACCGTTCGCGCAGGTGACGGCCTCGCAAATCGGCGGCCCGTATGTGTTCCCGGCGGCCGAGCCCACCCGCGCGGACTACATCTTCACCGGTTGGTTCGCGGCGGACGGCTCCGCCATCGGCACGACGCTCATGCCGGACTCCCCGCGTGAATTTTACGCGAAGTGGACGAACGAAATGGACCCGGACAAGGTCGCGGTGATGTTCTACAAGAACCTCTCCAACGCGTTCGACGTGGACGACCTGCACGAGGCCATTGACCGCGGGTACGGCGAAACCTACAAACTGCCCGCGACGGATCCTGTGAACGGCGCCTGTGAATTCCTCGGCTGGTACACGCAAGGCGGATTGGAAGTCACGACCAGCATGGTCTTCACGGCCTCCTCGCCCTTCGTGGTCTTCGCGCTGTGGGACGACGGCACCGACAACCCCGGCAACTGGAAGAAGATCCTCTGGTACGGCGGCCACGACGCCACGCCGTATGTGCAGGCCACGGCCTCGCAAATCGGCAGGCCCTACGTGCTCCCGGCGGTCGAACCCACCCGCGAAGGCTACGACTTCTCCGGCTGGTTCGCGGGCGACGGCGACACCATCGGCGCGATGCTCACCGCGACTTCCCCGCGCGTGTTCTACGCGAAGTGGCGCAACGAAACGTACCCGGACAACGTCTCGGTCTCGTTCTACATGAACTACAACGGTTCGTACGAACTGGACGAATTGTATGAGTCCCACGAGATTACGGAGGGCACCCCCTACCGGTTCCCCACGCTGGATCCTGAGAACGAACCCAAGACGTTCCTCGGCTGGTTCACGCCGTACGGCCAGCAAATCACGACCAACATGGTCTTCACGCCCTCCTCGCCCTTCACGCTCTTCGCGCAATGGGACGACGGTACCGACAACCCCGGCAACTGGAAGAGGGTTTGCTTCTACGGCAACGGCGGCACGCCGGAGGAGCAGGCCACGGCCTCGCAAATCGGCGGCCCGTACGTGCTCCCGACCACCGAGCCCACCCTCGCCGGCCATGTCTTCGCCGGCTGGTTCGCGGCGGACGGCGGCGCCATCGGCGCGACGCTCACGGCGACCTCCCCGCGCGCGTTCTACGCGAAGTGGCAGGATGAGACCGGCGGCAGCGAGCCGTATCCCGTCACGGTCACGTTTTACACGAACAGCAAGCGCGACACCATCCCGCTGATCTCGGACATTTGGCACGCCTCCGACCTGACCCCGCCCGTTGCCTACGACCTCCCCGGCGACCCGACCCTTTCGGGTTACACGTTCCTGGGCTGGTACACGGCGGACGGCCAGGGCATCCCGGCGATGTTCACCACCGGCGCCCCGTTCGTGTTCTTCGCGATGTGGGACGACGGCTCCGACGACACCGGCAACTGGAAGAAGATCACCTTCCTCGGCAACGGCGGCACTCCGGCCACGCAGGCCACGGTCGCGCAAATCGGCGGCCTGTACGTGCTGCCGGCCGTCGAGCCCGCCCGCGGCGCGTACACCTTTGACGGATGGTTCGCGGCCGACGGCAGCGCCATCGGCGCGACCTTCACCGCCACCTCCCCGCGCGTGTTCTACGCGAAGTGGAAGGACGAAACCGGCGAAGGCGGCGAGCCGTACCCGGTCGCGGTGACGTTCTACGCGAACCTCAGCGGCATGTACGACCTGGGCTACCTGTACGCCACCATTGACCACGACCACGGCCAGCCCTACGAACTGCCCGGGTCCCACCCGCCCAACGGCGCCAAGATGTTCCTTGGCTGGTACACGGCGGACGGCTTGGAAGTGACGGAAGACCAGATCTTCCTCGCGGAAACCTCGCCCTTCGTGCTCTTCGCGCAATGGGATGACAACACCGACAACCCCGGCAACTGGAAGAAGATCACCTTCCACGGCAACGGCGGCGATCCCTTCTCGCAGGCCACGGTCGCGCAAATCGGCGGCCCGTACGTGCTGCCCGGCGTCACGCCGTCCCTCGCGGACCACGTCTTCCTCGGCTGGTTCGCCGCGGATGGAAGCGCCATCGGCGGGACGCTCACGCCCACCTCCCCGCGCGTGTTCTACGCGAAGTGGCAGCAAAGCGAGTCGCCCTACTGGGCCACGGTCACGTTCTACGCGAACTACAGCGAGACGTACGACTTGGACGACCTGTTCGCGACCATTCCCAGCGAATACGGCCAAAACTACGTGTTCCCGTCACCGGCCCCGACCCGCGACACCTACCGGTTCACCGGCTGGCACACCGCGGACGGCGCGCAGGTCACGACCAGCATGGTGTTCACCGCGACCTCGCCCTTCGTGCTCTTCGCCGGATGGACGGACTACACGCCGCCCGAACTGGTGTGGATCACGGACGTCCTCTACGTCAATTACCCGGACTTCCCGCTCGCGGTGTACACGCCCGCGAACCCGCCCCCGGATGACTGGCTCAACCGCACCGTCTGGTTCCAAACCGGCGGCGACAGGCTGATGGAGTGCCGGTTCGTTGACAACGACGATGGCACGGCCACGATCGTCCTGGTGAACAACAAGATCCGGCAGTCGGGAATGGACATCCTCGGCACCATCTACATTGGCGACTACGACGAGGAACTCTGGCAGTCCATGCCCGAATTCCTGTACCCCGAATACTGGGACATGAACAATTGGGACGAGCACTACCAAAAGTGGTTCCCGCCGGCCTCCTTCCCGCCGACGGCCGAAGTGATGCAAATCCTTTACCGCGGGCAGAGCAACGTGGTGGTCGGGGTGTACAGCCCCGGCGACAACAACTACGGGATGGCCTTCAACGGACCCCATCCGGGCAACGTCCTCCCGTACGGCACCCCGGTCACCATCGAGTTGCAGGACGGACAAGGAACGCTTGACGCCTATCTCGGCGACACGATCATCCTCAGCAAGCCGGGCTTCCCGAATTGCACGACGAACAGGGAGATCGTGGTGTGGTCGGTCCCATTGAACTTCCCGCTCGGCGAGGGGATGCCCGTGAACGTCACGGTCGGCGACCCGGCCGTCTGGGTGTTCACGGTGGAGCAGTACGTGACCGTCCGCCCCTACGTGGATTACAAACTCATCCTCGCCAACGTCCTCTACGTTGACAAGCCCAACCAGGTGGCGGGCTGGTACACGCCGGAGACGAACCCGGACGACGGCAGCCCCATTGACCCCTTCTGGCTGGGCCGCGACGCGGAACTGTACAAGAGCGGATGGGACGGCTTTGACTTCTCCGGTTACCTCGTGACCAACTTCAACGCCAGCGTCAACGCCGATTACTGGTCCAAGGTCGTGTTGACGTATCCCATCCCCCAAAAACACGCCTCCCCGGACGAGTATCCAAACGTGATCCTGTACGTCACCAACAGCCTGTTGCGGCACTTCAACATTGACGACGTGAGCATCTACATCGCCTATTCGCCGGACGGTGAGATTGAGAGCATCCTGCCCCAATCCTCCTTGAACGGCAGGATCGGCTGGTACAAGATCCCCGCGCCCGGGCTCGCCACATACCCTGAGGACATCGTCAGGCCGGGCGAGCAACTCGACGTGTGGATCGCGATCGCCGACCCCGTCACCGGGGCCATCCTCCACCAGGGCATCAAGGGCCACATCGCCAACAACGGCCTCAACAACTACGCCGAGTGCGACATCATCCCGGACGACGACATCCCGTATGTCCTGCCGGGCAGGGAGTACACGGTGATCGTCACGGCCCGCGCGGACGACCGCGAACTGGTCAGGGGCGACGTCTGGGTTGAAAACTACCGGATGAAGGTCGCCAGCGTCCTCTATGTCGGCAGGCCCAACCAGGTCGCCGGCTGGTACACGCCCGAGGATCCCTCGTGGCCCAATTGGATGGACCGCGACGGCTCGTTGCAGCACCCCATGTTTGGCGGCGCCCTCTCGGGCCACCTTGAGCCCAACACCGGCGCCTTCACCAACGCCGACTACGCCGTCAAGGTCGTGCTGGACAATCCGGTCAGCCCGGGCCTCGCAAGCCCCGACGCCTACGAGCGCACGTACCTGTACGTCACCAACGACGTGGCTTACCACTGGAACAGGGAGGACGTGAACATCTACCTCGCCAACCCGCCCGTCATCGCGATCACCAACCTCGTGCCCGCGCTGGACGGTGGAATCGGCGACTACTTCCTGCCGTCGTATGCGGTCTACCCGCTGGACGTCGTCCGCTTGAGCGAGCCGCTGGACATCTGGATCACCATCACCAACGCCGACCACTGCGTCTATGGCCGTTATCCCGGTAAGATCTTCTCCGGATCCTCCCCGTCCGGCCCGCACCGCATCGTGCCGGACGACGTGATTCCCCATGTCCCGCCGCACCTTGATTACACCGTGATCATCGAGGCCATGCTCGACGAGCGCGTGCTCGGCGAGGATTATCCGGTGGTGCTGCCCATGGGCGTGATCAACCTCGTGCCGGGCCACACCAACGCCGTGGACACCCTCCTCGGCCGCTATTACCCGCCGCATGGTTATGAAAAGGACTTCGGCGACGTGGTCATCAAAATCAACGGCGACCTGGTGGGCGGCAGTCTCGACGCAAACGGCGACATCTGGCTCCAGTACCCGATTGAGGACGAGGGCACTTACACGATCTCCATCACCATCGTGGACGGTGAATGCGAATACGGCCCGCACACCCTCGCCACCATCACCGGCCCGTTCGCGGTCACCCGCGACATTGACGACGACGACGGCTGGCTTGTCATCACCGACATCACCGTGAGTGAAACCGCCGGCGTCAAGTGGATCCACATCGAGATGGACTTGTGCGACGACACGACCAAGGATTACGGCCTCATGGGCAGCCCGACGCTCGCGCCGAAGGGCGACCTCGCCTATCGACTGGTTGAAAAACCCCTTGGCACGCCGTACACGCAACCCGGCGTCCCGGGCGGGAAGTTGTCCTTCGACTTCCCCATGCCGGAGGACGCCGGAGGCGTGGAGGAGGAGCGTTACTTCTTCTACGGCATCAAACTGCCTTGATGCGAAAGGCCTGAAAAACATGAATCCCCGGGGAAACCTTTCCCCGGGGATTTCTCATTAAACAATCCACGGAAAAAACATTGACCGCATCCAATCGAAAGGAAATTCCACATGACCCCGCTTCAACGCCTCGCAAACACCGCGCTCGTGGTTTCAATGCCCGCCATCGCCGCCCTTGCGCAATCGGGCTACTGGTCGGACTTGGGAAACCGGGACACATCATGGCCGGACGCCGCGCACACCTTTGAAAACAACACCCTTTTCACGGTGGACACGCCGCAACAATTGGCGCAATTCGCATACATGGTCACGCAGGCCGAAAACCTGTTCCAAGGCCAGACCGTCATGCTCAACACCAACATCAACCTCTCCGGGCATGATTGGGCGCCCGTGGGCCGCGTCAACGGCACCAACGAGGGCAAGCATTGGTTCAGGGGCACCTTTGACGGGAACGGCCGCGCCATTTCCAACATGCGGATCCACAACCGCCCCATTGAAAACACCTTCCACGGATTTTTTTCCGTTCTCCAAGGCCATGCCGTTGTCCGCAACCTGCGGTTGGAGGCCGTGGACATTGACCTGCTGGGCGGCACCACCCAGATGCGCGCCGGATGCGTGGCGGGCGCCATCGTCGGCCAAAACGGCGACCCCGCGGGTGTGACCATCGAAAATTGCGACGTCACATCCGGGCTTATTTACATTGAGCCCAACGGCGTGGGCTTCGTCGGCGCCCTGGTCGGCGACATGGCGTACAAGACGTTTTACGATTCCTCCAACCCCTGCGTCCTGCGGAATTGCTCCAACCAGATCGAAGTCAGGATCAACGCGCATGGCGCCCCCACGATTGGCGGCCTGGTCGGCCAGTCCAGGAACATCCTCATGGCCAACAACCTGAACAGCGGGCCCGTGAACGTCTTGAACCAAACCGGCATCATGCTCGGCTCATGCGACGTCGGGGGCGTTTCCGGCAACGCGAACCTGCAGACGGTGTTTCGCAACTGCCTCAACACCGGGCCCCTTTCGTTCGACCCCAACCAGTACACCACCCCGCGCCATGGCGGCATCGCCGCGCTCTTTCACGGCACGTCGTCGGCCAACCCCGTCTACTTCCTCGGCGCCAACAGCACCGCGCCCATCTCGCACAACAGGGCTTTTTTCACAACCGGGTATGAGGCCTACGCCTATCCCATCATCAATCTTGGCCCGGGCCTGCTCAGCCCGAAACTAAATTACAACACCAACTCCCCGGTGGCGGCGTTGAACGCATGGGTCGCGGAAAACAACCAAAACGAAGGCGCGGACATCTACCGCCCGTGGATCCTGATTGCCGGCGCCAACAACGATTACCCCGTCCTCGAGCCCCCCGTGGACATTTGGGCGACCTTCGATTACAACGGCGCCGACGGCGGCGTCACGTGGCCCGCCAAGCAGGTCACCACCGGTTTGGTCTACGGCCAACTGCCCGTCCCCACGCGCGCGGGATGCGACTTCGCGGGCTGGTTCGCGGCCCTTGACGGCACCGGGCCCGAGGCCGCGTTTGGGTCGCCCGTCACCCTCGCCTCCAACCACACGCTGCACGCGAAATGGACCATGGACGTCGCCTTCAACGGCAACGGCGGCCAGCCCGCCCTCACCAACCTCACGCAAACCGTGGGTTTCGGCTTCATCCTTCCCGAACCGCATTGGGAGGGGCACGCCTTCGCCGGCTGGTTTGAAAATCCCGACGGCACCGGCGCGCAGGCGACCTCGCTGACGCCGGTGGCCGCCGGTTCGCCCGCGCTGTGGCACGCGAAATGGCTCGCCCCCATTGTGTTCAACGGCAACGGCGGCGACCCCGCCGCGACCAACATCCCGCGCGTCGTGGGCGCGGGCTACCTCCTGCCCGCCCCTCCGCCTTTTTTGGAGGGATGCGACTTCGCCGGATGGTTCACCCACCCCGACGGCACCGGCCTTGAAATCACCAACGACGCGCCCGTCACCGCCACCTCGCCCCGCGAACTCTTCGCGGCCTGGACGTTCCCCGTCGTGTTTGACGCCAACGGCGGCGCGTCTTCCACGAACATCATCCAAACATTAAACACGGGCTTCGTCGTTCCGGTGGACGACCCCGTGTACGAAGGCTTTGATTTCGCCGGATGGTTCGCAAGCCCCGACGGCACCGGCACGCACGTCACCAACAACGCGCCCGTCACCGCCGCCTCGCCCCGCGTGTTCCACGCGGCCTGGACGTTCCCCGTCGTGTTCTACGGCAACGGCGGCATCCCCGTCGTGACCAACATCACGCAGACGTTGAACGCGGACTTTGTCGTCCCGCCCATGAACTTTTATTACACCACCTTCATCTTCGCGGGCTGGCACAGCAACCCCGACGGCACCGGCACGCACGTCACCAACGGCGCGCCCGTCACCGCCGCCTCGCCGCAGGAACTCTTCGCGGCATGGGCCTTCCCCGTCGTGTTCAACGCCAACGGCGGCGCGCCCTCCGCAAAAATCTTCCAAACCGTGGGTCAAAATTTCATCCTTCCCGACCCCGGCCCCGCGTTTGCGGATTTCACCTTCGACGGCTGGCACACGAATCCCGACGGCACCGGCGCGCGCGTCACGACCGCCACGCCCGCCGCGTTGGACTCCCCGCGCATATTGCACGCGAAGTGGGATTTCATCGTGGCCTTCGATCCCAACGACAACCTTTCATCCGCCACGAACATCACCCAAACCGTGGGCCAAAATTTCATCCTCCCCGCGCCCGACCCCGCGTTTTCAAATTTCACTTTCACGGGTTGGTGCACCCACCCCGACGGCACCGGCACGCACGTCACCAACAACGCGCCCGCCACCGCCGCCTCGCCGCGCCTGCTCCACGCGGTCTGGACCTTTACCTCTTGCTTTGACGGCAACCGCGGTGACCCTGCCGTGATTCACGTCACGCAAACCATTGGCGCGCGTTTCGTCGTGCCCTCGGACGAACCCGTCTTTGAAGGTTACGCCTTCGCCGGGTGGTTCGCGAACGCCGATGGCAGCGGGATGGAAATCATTGAGGGTACGCTTGTCACCGTGGCTTCACCTCGCGTGTTCCACGCGAAGTGGACGGTTGCCGTCACTTTTTCCGGGAATGGCGGCGCCCCCGCCGCGACCAACGTCACGCAAACCCTTCACGCGCCTTTCATCCTCCCCGCGCCCGCCCCCGTTTACGAGACGCATGTCTTCGCGGGCTGGTTCACCCATCCCGACGGCACGGGCCTCGAAATCACCAACAACACGTTCGCCGAAGACTCGCCCCGACTGCTTCACGCGAAGTGGACCTTCCCCGTCGTGTTTTGTGGCAACGCCGGAACCCCCGCCACGACCCAAACCCTGCAAACCCTGCACGCGCCGTTCGTCCTCCCCGAGCCCGGCCCCGTCTTGGAAAACTTCGCCTTTGGCGGCTGGTTCACCCATCCCGGCGGCACGGGCCTCGAAATCACCAACATCATCGCCACCGCGACCTCGCCCCGGTTGCTTCACGCGAAGTGGACGACCGAAATCGTCTTCAACGGCAACCACGGCGAACCCGCGTCCCAGCGCGTCCCGCAAACGCTTTGGACGCCCCTCAACCTTCCCGCCGCCACCCCGGCCCGCAAGGGCTTTGTCTTCGACGGCTGGCGCGCCGCCCCCGGCGGCACGGGCGCGGCAATCACGGGCGCCACCCTTTTCACCCTCGAAATCCCCCTCGAATTGCACGCCAAATGGAACCTCCGCGAAGGCGTCCTCCTCCTGGACCTCGGGGGTTCGCCCATCGTTTTCATCATCCCGCCCGGCATCATCATCATTCCCTTTTCCGTTGACGACCCCTACACCGGCGTCATCCGCCTGCCCGGCTTGGACGGCGTCATCCACACCGGCGACGACATCCTCGTCGAGGACGGCACATGCGATCCCGACTCCCTGTTCACCACCGTCAACAGCGGTTCCGTCACCGACCGTCACGGCGACCCGCTGGCCGGCATCCATGGCGAGCCCGTGCCTGTCCCGCCCGGCTCCGTCATCACCCCCGACGGCGTTGTGTTCATCTTCGACGACCCCGGCGTTTCCCCGTCCCTGCCCGCCAGCCCGTCGTCACCCTTCCCGCTTCCCGGCAACACCCGCGTGTGGGTTTACATTCCCCCGCTTGCCAGCGTCATCGAGCCCACGCCGCCCGGCACCGTGTACGACCCGATCCTCTTCGCCCTCCTCATTCCCGGCGAAGAACCCGTCCCCATCCCCGACACCCTCGCGGTTCCCCTCATCACGCGCGTCGAACTCATTGAGGACAACAACATCCCCTGCGTGTGGATTCAAGCCGCCGGGTGCGACAGCCGCAGGATGTGGTACACCGTGGTGGATTCCGAAACACCCGCCGGCCCGTACGCCGAGGCGGATGGCGTCCGGCGCCATAATCAAAACGAAGTCCATCCCCCCTTGGAAATGTTGGACTTCGTTTTCCCCATGCCCGGCGCCAACGCCCGCTTCTACCGCGTCAAGGCCGTCGTGGGCCCAAACAAAACACCATGACAACGTGGCGCATCTCCTGTTTCGGCGCGTGAGGACACGCGCCCTCCAGTTTTTTGTTTTCCCACCATCCTTCGCGCTGGAGGGCGGCTGTCCTCAGCCGCCGCAACAGGAGAGTGTCCAAATGTTGAATAAAACCATTATAACACAACACAGGCCTCCCGGCCTGCGCCGTGTTGTGGCCATCCGCCTTACGCCCCTTTGGCGAGTTTCCCGAGCATGCGGAGCCCGTCCATGGGTTCGCGCGCGGGAAAATACTCCAGCCCGATGCGGCCCTTGAACCCGGCGCGGTCGAGCGTGTCGAAGAGGTACGGCGCGTTGATTTCGCCGTCATCCACCTCGTGGCGACCCGGGTGGCCCGCCACGTGGATGTGGACGATGTCCGCGATGTTCGCCTTGATGGTGTTGGCCAGGTTGCCCTCCGTGATTTGCTGGTGGTAGATGTCGTACAACACCTTCACGTTCGGGCTTGCCACCTCGCGGACGATTTCAAACGCCTCCTGCGAACGGCTCATGAAATACCCCGCGTGGTCGTACAGCAGGTTGAGCGGCTCGATGGCGAGCGTCACGCCCGCGGCCTCGCACAGCGGCGCGGCCGCGCGCAGGCCGTCCACGATGGACGCGTGCTGCTCCTCGCGCGGCGCGCCGTTGTCGTCGCCGACCTGCGACATCAGCACGCGCGTCCCGCACAGCCTCGCGGCGTCCAGCGAGTCGCGCAACCCCGCCAGGTACTCCGCGCGTTTCGAGGGGTCGGCCAAGTTGTAGAAACTTGTGGAGAACGCCGCGATTTCCACGTTGCGTTTCCGCGCCTCCGCCGCGATGGGTGGCAGGTCCTTGGTCCACCACGCCCAAAACTCAATCCCGTCAAGGCCGCACTCGCAGACCTTGCCAATCGCCTCCACCGTGGACAACTTGCCCAGGATGGCGTCCGTGCAAACTGAAAATTTCATAGTGCCGCAAAGTATACCACGCGGGAGGCGCGCATAGAAGAAAAAACAACGGGTGAAAAATAAAACACGTTTCGTAAAAATAGAATAAAATCACTTACCATCAGCACATCTCCTGTTTCGGCGCGTGAGGACACGCGCCCTCCATTTTTTTGTTTTCCCTCCATGCTTCGCGCTGGAGGGCGGCTGTCCTCAGCCGCCGCAACAGGAGAGTGTCCTAATGTTGAATAAAACAACTATAAACAAACTCCGCGTCGTTTATTTCAACATAAAAATCGTGCCGGTCTTGGAAAGTTTGACCCAGAGTTCCTTGGGATTTGCGGTGTTGTCAATCCACCAATCCCACACGGTGTCGGCGGTTGGCTCGGGTTCGAAACGCAGGCCGTTGTCGTTGATGGCGGTGGCGGTGAGCACGCGGTACATCCCGCCGGGCGCGCCCTTCACGGCGGAGGGCCGCAGGATGGAGCCGGCGGCGAACGTGGCGGTTCCGCGGAAATGGGTTTCGCCCAAACCGCACGCGGCGCCAAAGCCTTCCAACTGGATCTCCGGCGCGAAGACGCCCTTGGAATTCACCGTGAGGTTGTAACCGTTGATGGCGCCGCCCGCGGGGACGAGCGCGTTGCCTTCGGGCTGGCTGGCGGCGTGGCCCACAAAGAGGGTGAAGTTGCCCAAGACTTCCAAACTGCCGCCGGAACGCACGCGGATTTGGTTGTTGGTTCCGGGGTCCCCGATGTAAACCTCGTTCGCGTGGGTGCCGATCCCGCCGTCCTGGATGTCCAGGAGGAAGTTGTGGCAGGACGCGCCATTCCCCAGCCGCGTGAGGTGCTGGATATGGTAGGAACCGTGGTTGACGATGAGTTTGTGCCCCGACCCGACGTTGTGGCTGAAGTAGTTTTCGACCCTGAAACTGCCGCCGTTGGTGAAGCACAGCGTGGAGACGCCCATGTTTCCGAAACCGACCCAGTTGCCGATGTGGAAGCGTCCGCCGTCCGTGGCCGTGATGTTGAGCAAGCCCCCGTCGCCGTTCCCCAACATGCCCGCGTTGTTGAGGAGGAACGCGCCGTCCTTGAGGATGTTGATGGTGGTGCCGTTGGCGTTGACGGCAAAGGTTTTGCCCGAGGCGCCCACGGGGACCCACTCGAGGGTGGCGTTGGTGATGTCCAATTGGGAGCCGGAATAGATGGCGAAACCGGTGCGAACGAAGGCGTGGCCGTCCGCGAGGGTGAGTTTGCCGCCGCCGCCATTCAAGTTGAAATTGTCGGCGTTGAAGAGGGTGCCGCCGGATCCGCGGAGGGTGACGTGCGCGGCCTCGCTTTTGGCCAGGGTGCCATGGACGTACATTTCGCCGTTGTACTCGTAATCCGACGCGCCACGGAGGTCCAGCCCGCCTTCCTGGATGACGAGGCGCGGGGGCAGGGCTCCGGTCTTGACGACAAACGTCGCGTTCCCGAACTTCCACAGGATTGGCGCGTTGGTGATGGGCGCGCTGATTTCATGGGCGCCGCCGCAGTAGAGGTAGAGGTCGTTGCCGCGCGCGTCCACGGCGCCGCCGCCCGCGGTGTCCGTGAGCGGGCCGCGCAGGAGCAGGCCCGCCATGTTGTCTTCGCCGTCGAGCGCGAGGGTGTTCCCCGCGAGGTCGAGGCCCGCGCCGTAAACGAACGCGGAGGCCGCGTTGGTGTTTGCGGCGAGGCTTCCGGTGAGCGTGGCGACGCCGTTGTCCGCCATGTCGCCCATGCCCGCGTTGGCCGCCGCGCCGTTGGGGCCGCCCATCGCATAGGTGCCGCCGTCGCCGGTGAGGACAAACCACGGCGGGGAAAGTCCGGCCGGGGGCACGGGGGGGCTGTCTAACAAGAGCGGGCAGGCCCGGGCGAAGCTGGCCACCCACTTGGCCTCCGCCCCTGAGCCCTCCAGCAGGCCGC
>Ga0082212_10009240_pt1 | contig 12730 bp, 11 predicted proteins | sample TergutNt197P3_FD_71548 | JGI IMG/M metagenome (GOLD analysis project Ga0082212, IMG submission 71548) | Neocapritermes taracua P3 segment gut microbial communities from Petit-Saut dam, French Guiana - Nt197 P3 | ecosystem: Host-associated > Arthropoda: Insects > Digestive system > Gut ... | reverse complement strand
CGGCAAAAAATATGATAAAGGCATTGCCTTGGGCAAGGAATTCATGGCGAAAGATCCCGGCGATATTGATATCGGCATAATCTACGCCCGGATGCTTGCCGACGCGGGCAAAAAAAAGGATGGCGCGGATTTTCTCGCCAGATTACTGCAATCACACCCGGATAACATACAGATATACATCAATCTGAGCGAAATATACCGTCAGGACAAGCGCTATTCCGACGCCGAAAAAGTTCTTTTGCGCGGAGAGGAGCAGAGCAAGATTCCCGAAGACACGGAACGGCTGAAATTTCAGCGCGCGGCCGTTTATGAACAGCAAAAGTCGTTTGACCGCGCCGAACAGATTTTCAAGGAATTGCTGGAAAAGAAACCGGATAACGCCTCCGTGTTGAACTATCTGGGCTATATGCTTGCCGACCGGGGCGTGCGTCTGGACGAAGCAATCCGCCATATAAACGAAGCGCTGAAAATAGACCCCGAAAACGGGGCTTTTCTTGATTCGCTGGGATGGGCGTATTTTAAACAGGACGACATGGAAAACGCGGAAAAATACCTGCTGGAAGCGGTCGGCATTGTTCCAAACGATTCCACGATACACGACCACCTTGGCGATCTCTATTTCAAGCTCGGACAGTTTGAAAAGGCGCGCGGTTACTGGGCGGAAGCGGTGCGCATCAGCAGCGACCCCGATGAAGTGCAAAGAGTGCGGCGCAAACTGAACCAGGTAGAGGACGCTCTGCGCCGAAAGCCTCCCTCCCGTAAATAGAAGTTATGGAGAAGAAGCGGGCGGGATAATACTTGTAGATATGTTGTTGGTGTTCGGCGTGAAAACATCTTGCAGGTTATCCGCCCCGCTTCGCGCCCGCTTACGCCGCTTTGTTGCAATAAAGATGTTCCTGAAATTCTATAAACAGTTTACGAATGTTTGCGACATCGCCTAAAATTTCTTTTGCGTCTTCTAAGGATTGATATTTGTTTATCAACAGATTCGGAAGCTTTTCCTGATCTAATTCATCCACGCCGATTTCAATGTACTTGCTCAATACAAAATAGATAAACTCTTTTTGTTTCTCGTTGAGCAGAGCGAAAATAGTCGTTTCGGCGGCTTTACTTCTTTCTTCTCTTGTCATTGCGATGTAGTCGCCATTGAAGACGTATTCAAGCACGTCATACAAGTCGCTTTTCTCCATATCGACCAACTTTTGCAATGTCAGCAAGTCCGATTTCGGAAAGCCCGCTTCATCCAATTTTTCCAATAATATTTTTCGTGTCATAGGATTACCCCAAAGTTTACGCAACTCTTCTTCGTCTTTAAACAGTTTGGGCAACTGGCCGAAAAGGTTGTTTAAAAATTCTTCAGCGGAAACCGGTCTGCCGTCTGCGCTCCAAAAGGTAGTGGCAACCATGTGCTGAATTTCTCTTTCTTTTCCGTTTCGCAATTTAATCTTGATTTTTGGTTTGCGTTCCCTGCTTTCTTCGTTCGTATTTTGGCGCTTTGTGATACAAGGCATCTCAGGCTCACGCACAAAATTACCGCTATCTTCTTCCGATATTTGATATTCTCCGGCAATCGGTTCGCCGTCCCATTCGGGGTCGCTGAAATGCCTGTAAGCGTCCACAAAATCGTAAATCGTGAAAAATTCTTTGTCGTCAAATAAGCGTGTGCCGCGTCCAATGATCTGTTTAAACTCAATCATAGAATTGACAGGGCGAAGCAAAACGATGTTGCGAATATTTCGCGCATCTACTCCCGTTGAAAGTTTTTGCGATGTGGTCAAAATGGTTGGTATTGTTTTTTCATTGTCTTGAAATTCACGCAGTTGTCTTTCTCCTTCTTCGCCATCGCTGGCGGTAACGCGCACACAATAGAACGGGTTTTTATCTTTGGCGTTTTGATTGACCAAATCTCTGATTAACGCGGCGTGTCCTTGATTGGCGCAGAAAATAATCGTTTTTTCGTTTTGATTGGCTTCATCTAAAAAAATATTTACCCGTTTTTTTTCACGCTCCACAATTTCAATGGTGCGGTTAAATTCCGGTTCTTCGTAAAGCTTGCCTTCTTCAATTTCACCTTCTATCACCGTATCGTCCGACGTATAAATGTAATCGTCCAACGTGGTTTTAATACGTTTTACTTTAAAAGGTGTTAAAAATCCGTCATTTATGCCATCTTTGAGCGAATAAATATAAACAGGCTCGCCAAAATATTTGTAAGTATCTACATTGTCTTTGCGTTTGGGCGTGGCGGTTAAGCCTAATTGAACGGCGGGATTGAAATATTCCAAAATGGCTCGCCAACTGCTTTCGTTATTTGCTCCGCCGCGATGACACTCGTCAATGATGATAAAATCAAAAAAATCTTTTTCATATTGACCAAAATTAGGCAACGGATTTCCATCTTTATCCCTGCCCGACATAAACGATTGAAAAATAGTGAAAAATATGCTCGCGTTGGTTGGCACGCGCCCGTTGCGCGTTACTTCCCGCGGACGAATACGTTTTAAAGCATCTTCGGGGAACGCCGAAAACGAGTTGTAGGCCTGGTCTGCCAGAATATTGCGGTCTGCCAAAAACAAAATACGTGGACGGCGGCTTCCATCCCGTTTTAAATTCCAACGGGCTTGAAACAGTTTCCATGTGATTTGAAAAGCGATTGCGGTTTTTCCTGTTCCCGTGGCAAGAGTAAGTAAAATGCGGTCTTTTCCTTGTGATATGGCTTCTACCGCTCTTTGTACCGCTATTTCCTGATAGTATCTCGGTTGCCAGCTTCCGCTTTTATTTTCAAATGGAATATCGGTAAATTTCTCTCTCCACTCATTTTGTTCGGTAAAAGTTTTGTTCCAAAGCTCATCGGGGCTTAAAAAATCCGCAACAAGCTTTTCCTCGCCTGTTTTCATGCAGATTTGGTAAATCTCTTTTCCGTTTGTGCTGTAAGTGGTTTCCAGTTGCAGTTTTTCAGCGTACTTTTTGGCCTGCATCACGCCTTCGCCTACGGGAAGCTCATCGCTTTTAGCCTCAACCACAGCAAGCTTAGCGCCTTTGTACACCAACACATAATCGGCAACTTCACGTTTAGCCCTGCCGCCGATTTGTATTTTCCCCGCTGTAATGCCGTATTCGCGGAGGATTTTTGAACCCTCCGCAACGCCCCAACCACAAGCCTTTAGCTTGGGGTCTATTAATTCCGCTCTGGTTTCCGCTTCGTTCATCTATAATAATCCCACTACAATCATTTCACCCCTTCGGGGTTTACATAATTTGTCAATACATTTTCTCGTTGTTAATGATTACCCACCTTCCGCCTTTGTCTGCGCCCTCGCGACGAAGCAGGTTTTGTTTCTTTAATTTGGCAATCTGTTTATTGATTGCTGAAATAGAAATTCCTATGCTTTCAGAAAGTTGAGAAGTAGTTATAAACTGATTTTTAATCATTAATTTTAATATCTTCTCGGCAGTTTTTGATATTTTCTCTACAGTTTTCCGGCTTTCCGGGTGGTTTTCTGATTTTCCGGGTAATTTTCTGGTTGTTTCCTCTACAGTTTTTTCATTAAGCATAAAGGTAAACTTTGTTCGGTCAATATGCGTTTCAAAGAAAACATCGTTTCCTGTTTCTTTTTTCCATTCAAGCATTTTGTTGAAACCGTAACCAGCGCTTTCACATAATTTTGCGATACGAAAAAACTTTGCTAAAACCGGATTTCTCGGCAACGACTCGTCTGCCTTCAAAAGTTCTTCGACAGGACGGGGCAACATTCCCGGATTTTCAAATTCAATGCGGTTTGTGAAAACGCGAATACGCGGTTTCATCGGACTGAAATAATCGGTATGAATTAGCAAATTCACAAGTGCCTCACGCAAAGCGTCAGCCTGTTTAGTGTCTTCGTGTCCGATACCCATTTCGCCAATAGTCAGAGGGTTGTCCGCATAAATTCGCAGACGTTGAAACAGCACAAAATAGTATTCCCACAGGTTTTCCTGTTCATCAATTCTGAATGTGTAGCGCGGCTCTGCATCGGCATAATTTGTGGCGGGAATTTCAAGATAATCAACCCTGAAATCAGAAAAAGCATCTGTAATTTCTTCGTTTTTGCCCAAAAACAATAAACCACCGTAAGTCAGTTTGCCGTCTTTTACAATTTTCAAGCGGCGATTAAATTCGCCATCGCTCATTTGGTTATATCGTAAATCAGGATTTCGCCATTTCAAATAATCGCGAAAACGATTGTAAGAACTTCTATTTACTGATTTAAATGACGTTCCTTCGACGGTTTTTTCAGACATGGTACCAAATGACTGATCGCGATACAGGGCGTTGATTTCAAACTCACTCGCCCGCTGATCGCCGCTTCCCGTACGAATGAAAGTATTTGCCAAGCCGTTGAAATAAACAGGTTTGACTTCTGATGAGGCAATAAAACACGCCAATATTTTTTTGCCGTCAATGTCGTATTTTTTAAAATGTGGATTGATGACGGTGTTGAATTTTGTGCGGGAGCGAAGAGTGGTCGTCAAATCCTGCTCTATTTTTTCCACATTTTCAACGCCTGTAATTTCAAACTTTTTTCCATTTTGCGACACGCCCAAAACAAGCCAGCCGCCTGAAGTGTTGGCAAAAGCGCTAATCGTTTCCCATGAACTTTTGGGCAGTTCGGTTGAAGCAGCTTTCACTTCAAAATTGTCCCACTCAATGTCTTGTAATTGTTCTAATAATTCCTGTTTGGTCATATATTCATCCCCAGAATCATTCCATCTATAATCATATCATCCCTTCGGGATTTTCAATGTAATCCCGAAGGGATGATATGATTATAGAAAATATGCGATATTGATTTATGTAAACCCCGAAGGGGTGATATTATTATAGAAGGTGACATAATTATCGTTAATATTCCTAATCTAACCATTCAAACAAAAATTTTTCGTTATATTCAATTTCAAATTTACTAAGAAAATCAATGTATTCTTCCTTAAAAGTTCTTTTGTTGTGATGTTCTTCCTGATTTTCTATGTATTGGTACACATTTTGGATTTGGGAATGTGCATACGAAAAAACTCCATATCCTTCCTGCCATGAAAATTTTCCTCTCAGAAATTTTTGTTCGTTGATAAAATTGGACGAATTATTTTTTATATCTCGTACCAATTCAGAAATATTCATCGCGGGTTTTAATCCAACAAATACATGAACATGGTCGGATACGCCATTCACGATAATAGGTTTTTGATTTTTCCCTTTGATGATACCGGAAATGTATTTAAATACTTCGTCGCGCCATGGTTTTTGCAACAGATTTTCTCTGCCCCATACGCTGAAAACATATTGAATGTATATTTGTGAAAATGTTCCTGCCATATTATGTTACCATCCCAATAATCATTTCATATAATCATGTCACCCCTTCGGGGTTTACGTAATTTGTTGATACGTTTTCTACAATCATATCATCCCTACGGGATTACATTGAAAATCCCGAAGGGATGGAATGATTGTAGGGATGATATGATTATAGAAAAAATACGATATCGGTTGATGTAAACCCCGAAGGGGTGACATGATTATTCATCCTTATCTAAAAGTGAATCAATTTCATCATACAATTTCTTTGCACAATCTTCATCCAACTGAAACGAGATTTTACCTAATTCAAACCTAAACCCCGTATCTCCTGTTGGCCAATCTGAACCGCACTCTGCACATTGGTAATTTTGTGCCCATGTCCCTTTGACAATCTTCATTTTACATCTCCTTTGTTAAAAGCTTTTTGTAATATACCCTTTTTCAATTCATCCAAATTCGCTATTTTCTTTTTATACACCGTTTCTAACTTTTGCGTTTCGGCTCGCAATATATCTAATTGGTGGACGATAATTTCTTGTTCTTTAAATGGGATATTAGGAAAATCGAAATTTCTTAATGATTTCAATGAAACCGTTTTTTGTGCTGTACCTGTTGCTGTTTCATTAGCCTGCGAGATGGCTTGTGGGGATAATATCCAATAAAACAGTAATTTACTATTTAATTTATTACTTGGTCTTATCAAACCAATGTGTCGCTGGAAACAAAAGGCAAAATTATCTTCAATTAAAACAGGAATACCATATGAACCCGTTACAGTGTAGAGAACATCACCTTTCATGGGCTTCCTGTTAGGTTTTAAATTGTCATAGTAATGTTTAGGTACTTTGAATGTGTCAGAAAAATCAATTTTATGTGTTGTCTTATTGATATCTGATATTGTTATAAAATTTAATCCATTTTCGGACTTTGGGGGTGGTAAATGGTCTCCATCAGTAATGTCAGATGTAATATCTGATAGTTTTATTTTCTCCCAATTCCCATTCTCAAACACTCCCTGCAAATAACTCTCAAAAAGTTCCTTAGTATTTTTAAGGTTTTGTTCGGCATTGGCTTTTGCTTTGTCAATAGCCGAAAAGCACTTATCCAATATGGAAACAATGCGTTGTTGTTCGGTTATGGATTTTGGAAAGGAAATCTCTACTTCATTCAATGAAGAGTTCGAAATTACAGGCTGTGCGGCTTGTCTCGCATAACTTCTGAGATTTTTGAAATTCAAAAGATATGTCAGAAAAGATTTGTCGAAGTCAAATTTGTATTCAGTAATTAGAAACGCATTATCAGTCAGCCAAATCTTTTCACTAACTAAGCGGACATTTCCGCATAATGCACCTACTCTGCCAATGATTATATTTTCTCCTTGCAAATTAGAAACATTGTGATAACCAGAAATTCCATTTCCACCATACACAGAAATATTTCCTTCTTTCATCATTTTTGCGGAAAGCATATCTCCGCTTTTTAATTTAAAACATTCCCACAATTTTTTTATTTCCCAACCTTTTTTCATATCAGCAACACGCGTTTCTAAGCTCTTCTTCCAATTCTTCAATGCTGGGCAGACTGCTTTTCAGGTTATCGGGCAGCAGCTTGTCCAACTTAAATTCGCTGATCCCCATCGGTTTATGAATGTCCTGTAAGGCATATTCTACTTCCAGATTATCTTTGCCTCGACACATCAATATGCCAATGGTTGGGTTTTCATTAGGGCGCTTCATCGTCTTGTCAATAAGCGTAAGATAAAAATTGAGTTTGCCTGCAAATTCAGGTTCAAAATCTTTGTTTTTCAATTCCACCACAACATAACATTGCATCGGTATGTGATAAAACAAGAGGTCTATGAAATATTCTTTTTCATTCAATCGCACATTGTATTGTTTCCCGATAAAAGCAAATCCTTTTCCGAGTTCAAGTAAAAATTGAGTAATTTGCTGTGTGAGTTGGTTTTCTATATCACGTTCTTTGTAATCTTCGGTAAGTTGTAAAAAATCAAACACATAAGGGTCTTTCAGTGTTTGTTGCGCGAGGTCGGAATTTGGCGCAGGCAGTGTATTGGAAAAGTTAGTAATTGCCTTGCCCTGCCGCGCATATAAATCAGATTTTATCTGTAATGCCAGCGTATCTCGACTCCAATTGTTTTCTTTGGTTTTCTGAATATAAAAAAGAGCTTCGTTTATCTCCTTAATCTTAGTAATTATAACCTTTATATGCCCCCAAGGAATTTGGGCAACAACTTGTTGCACAAATGTATTATCTTGTTTGTTGATTATTTGCAATTGGTTCACAGGTTGTGAACCAATTAGTATGTCGTACGACGGAGTTTGGTTCACAACCTGTGAACCATTTAAAAAATAGTCGTAAAAAATCTTACAGGTTTTAAGATTGGAAACAGAAAAACCTTTCATATCAGGAAATTCTTCTTTCAAATCCCTTGATACATTTTCTAAAATTTTATCGCCCCAATTGCTTTGTTTAATTTTTTCGGAAATCATTTTTCCCAAATCCCAATAAAATTCAATCAAAGCCGAATTTACAGCTACAGCAGCTTTTATCTGGCTTTGGCGGATTCGGTTTTTCAGGTCAGTTAGCCACTGCTTATAATCGTTATTTATCTTCATATATCAAATATCCATTTTCCTAAGTTCTTCTTCCAATTCTTCAATGCTGGGCAGACTGCTTTTTAGATTATCGGGCAGCATTTTAGCAAGCTGATATTCTGAAATGCCGATGGGCTGGTTCACTATTTCCAAAGAGTACTGCACCTCAATGTGGTCTTTTGTTTTGCAGATAATCATTCCTATTGTCGGGTTATCGGTCTCTTTTTTCTTTTGATGGTTGATCGCCGAAATATACAAACCAAGCTTTCCGATATGCTCGGCTTCAAATTTGTCTGCTTTCAACTCTATCACTACAAAACAGCGCAGTTCCAAATGGTAAAAAAGCAAGTCTATAAACCGCTCTGTTTCGCCAATTTTAACAGAAATTTGTCTGCCTACATAAGCGAAACCCTGTCCAAGTTCCAATAAAAATTTTGTAATATCGGCAGTTAGCGCGTCTTCGAGTTCTTTCTCTTTATAATTTTGGGTAAGCGTAAGGAAATCAAAATTATAGGGGTCTTTCAGAATTTGGTTTGCAAGGTCGCTTTGTGGTTCGGGCAGCAGACGTTGGAAATTAGTAAGCGCTTTCCCCTGTGCTGAAAACAGGTCGGCTTCCATAAAATTCATCAATACCGCACGACTCCACCCGTTTTCAATGGTCTTTTGGACGTAAAACAGTGCTTCCTTTACGGATTTGCATTTAGCAATAATTTCTCTGTGATGCCCCCACGGAATCTGAAAAATCGGATGTTCTGCCAATTCGTCCACAACTTGTGGACGAAATTTATCTTCTTTTTTATCAATAACATGCGACTGGTCGCCGAAATGGGGCGAAAATTCGCCAACAACTTGTGGGCGATTTGAATCATCTTGCGTATAAAACAGATAAAAACGCTTACAATATTTCAAATTCGTTGAAGAAAACCCTTGCATGTCGGGAAATTCGCTTCTCAAATCTTTACTCAACTGCTCAAAAAAGCCGCTCCCCCAAAATGCTTCCATCTGCCTGTTAACAATATCTTGCCCCAAATCCCAATACATGCGCAAAAGTTCAGTATTTACCTTTACCGCAGCCTTTACCTGACTATGACGGATTCGGCTTTTCAGGTCGGTTAGCCACTGTTTGTAATCGCTACTCATCTTCATATCAACTCCGAAATTACATTTAAAACTTCCGCGCTTTCCTTGTCCAATGCTCTAATTTCTTCCAAAATGATTTGTGGCGAACGCAAGGAAACTTCTTCTTTTTTGTTCGGATTTTTTACGCTCAAATCATATTGGTGGGGCGAAAAATCTTTCGTGTGTACGTCAATGCTCCATGAATTACCACTATCGGCGAAGGTTTTTTGCAGTTCTAAAAATTCAGCCAGATCGTTTTCATTGAGCGGATTGGTTTTCCCAAGGTTACGGTCAAGGTTCAATTGGTAATACCAAACTTTTTGTGTTGGTTTTCCTTTTTCGAAAAACAACACAACGGTTTTTACGCCGGCGCCGGTAAATGTTCCGCCCGGCAAATCCAACACGGTGTGCAGACAGCAGCTTTCCAATAAATGTTTGCGTATGGCAACGGTGGCATTGTCGGTATTGCTTAAAAAAGTGTTTTTAATCACTACGCCTGCTTTTCCGCCCGCTTTCAAAATCTTGATGAAATGCTGCAAAAAGAGCGAGGCGGTTTCGCCTGTTTTCACGGGAAAGTTTTGCTGTACTTCTGCGCGTTCCTTCCCGCCAAACGGCGGATTGGCAAGCACCACATCATAGCGATCTTTTTCCTGTATGTCGGCAAGGTTTTCGGCAAGCGTGTTGGTGTGTATGATGTTGGGTGCTTCAATACCGTGCAAAATCATGTTCATTGTGCCGATGATGTATGCCAGTGATTTCTTTTCCTTGCCGTAAAAGGTTTGCTTTTGCAGTATTTCGGTTTCTCTTGAGGAAAGCGGTTTGCCTGATTTAAGATAATTGAACGCTTCGCAGAGGAAACCCGCTGAACCGCACGCTCCGTCATAAACTTTTTCGCCAATTTTCGGGTTGACCACTTTCACAATGGTTGTAATCAGCGGACGTGGCGTGTAATATTCGCCGCCGTTTCGCCCCGCATTGCCCATATTTTTAATTTTGGCTTCGTAGAGGTGGCTCATTTCGTGCTTTTCGGCGTGTGTGCGAAAACGCAGCGAGTCAATGAGCGTAATCACTTCGCGCAGGTTGTAACCACTTTGCAGCCGGTTTTTGAGTTCGTTGAAAATCTCGCCTATTTTGTATTCAATCGTGTCGGCATTTTCGGCGCTTACTTTGAATTTTTTAAAGTACGGAAATAGTTTATTGTTTACAAAATCAGCGAGGTCATCACCTGTCATTGCCTTGTGGTGATCGAGCTTTCCGTCTTTTCCTTTCGGCATAGCCCATACAGGCCATTGATAACTCTTATCAACAATAGGCGTGTATGTTTTATCTGTAAGCTCCGCTGCCGTAACGCGGTCTTTTTCCAGATCATCCAAATATTTCAGAAACAAAATCCAACTGGTTTGCTCCACATAATCCAGTTCGCTTCCGCATCCGGCGTCTTTGTGCAGAATGTCGTCTATATTTTTAAAAATCTGTTCAAACATCATGTTTAAACCGCCGTTAATACGGTACGAGTGCCGTTAGATCGTGCCAATACCTGTGAAAAACGCCTGTTCCTGGTAAAGCCTGCATCAAACAGATCAGGCGCCGGCCCTGTCTGATCGCTATATCCCTTCAAAAACACTTTTGCAGTTTAGGTTTTTGCAAAACATTGACATGGGAACGCAGACGTCCCGCCTGAGTAGTTCAAAAACGCGGGCTGAAAGCCCGTTTCTCGGCAAAGCCGGAAGGTTTTGCAAAAACCTTAAATTATATTAAATTCTGCCGTAAAATCAATTTTCCGTCTCGTTCCGTCTCGTACAATAGAGGCTGATATCAATGCGCTAATGAATGAAGATCTTAGCGTATTAGCGATATGCGGCATGACGATACCGGGTTTGCCGAGACTTGCGGGAATAGCGGAACCTGGCGCGCGCCGCGACAATATTGGATCGAGCATAGTGTCCGGAGAATCATTGTTTCTTCGGAGTGATTTTGTCTGCTAAAATATTAAAGTAGTATAACAGACCGAGTTGAAACCCTGGGTAAAATATATAGATGGACAGTCTTTTGCGCATTCGCTCTTTCGCCAAAATCAACCTCGCACTGGCCGTACCGGGCCGGCGGCCGGATGGCTACAAAAAATCGAAAAAGTTTTTTAGGAAATCCGCCTTTTCCATTAAATGGAATTTCGTATCGAGTGAGACTGCGTTATCTGTTTTTAATTCTGTAAGAATTTTTTGATAATCGGCGGGATCCGTCACAACTGCAACATCCTGATAATTTTTTGCAGCCGATCGCAACATCGTAGGGCCTCCTATATCGATATTTTCGACGGCCTCCGCTCTTGTCACGCCATCTTTTAATATCGTTGCTTTAAACGGATACAAATTGACAACAACAATGTCAATCGTATCAATCTTTAATTCTTCCAATTGCTTCATATGCGACGCATTACTTCTCATTGCAAGAATTCCTGCATGTACAGCCGGATGAAGTGTTTTCACCCGCCCGTCAAGGCATTCGGGAAATTGTGTCAACTCGGAAATCTCGATTGCTGCTATCCCCTCTTCTTTTAATTTTTGATACGTTCCTCCGGTAGAAATAATTTCAATACCTAATTCAACCAATTCTTTCGCAAATTCTAAAATGCCTGTTTTGTCTGATACACTGATTAATGCCCTCATCTTTATGCTCCTTATTTTATAATTTCATAATCATCAGCCGTTTCCGCACGTTCTCCCGTATGACAGCTAAAGCACATATAACGGCCTGTAATCCCGCTTCCTGCTGCCCATATTGGTCTGCCGCATCGGGTACATTGCCCTCCTGCATTTTTTTTCTCCAATGCTTCATCCAGCCAATTGATTACTTTTTCTTTTTCATATTTATCGCTCGCATTTACTACAATATCTGCATATTCCTCCTTAGACACGTTAATCATAATCTTCTCCTGCCTTTCTTCTTTTATCAGCCAGCCTTCCCAGATATGATTATTCTATAATTATCCGAAGACAGTATGTATTATCCAACTGCTTTCGCTACCTCGTAGGCCTGTTGATAGCTAAGAATTTTAGCTACATATGTTTTGCACTGAGGCGGTACTGTATTTCCATATTGTGAAACCGTACCGCTTCCCGCATTATACGCAGACAACGCCAGAGAAATATCACCATTATACAGCTTAATTTTTTCAGAAATATATCGTGCCGCCAGTTCCTTGGCCTCATCAGTTGCCGCGACCCGTTCAATTTGGGACTTCGGCAACGAATCATAGAAGTCGCGTACATTCTTCGGCGCACCTTCGACTTCACTTGCCAGCATGTCCGACATAATGACGACAATTTCGCATCTTTGCACGGCGTTCCAGAACGGTTTGGTTCGTTGCTCAAATTCGACGTCAAACATTCCGCCGACAACGGATGTGTCCACGTAAACCCGCTTGATGATGTTGTGATTCATGGTTTTTTGTTCCTTGACAAGGAGTTGCGTGCAAATTTCACCTCACCACCATTTTACCCCATTTCGCAAAACGGGGCAACGTCGATTTTTGGGGATTGGTTTGCGCACAAAAAAACCGCCCGGCGAAGCCAAAAAGACCTGGGTGAACATCCAGCCGCCGTTGAATAACGTTTGACTTGACTTGTTTTCCCCATAACGGTTGACGACCGACGGGTTC
>Ga0082212_10009239_pt1 | contig 12731 bp, 8 predicted proteins | sample TergutNt197P3_FD_71548 | JGI IMG/M metagenome (GOLD analysis project Ga0082212, IMG submission 71548) | Neocapritermes taracua P3 segment gut microbial communities from Petit-Saut dam, French Guiana - Nt197 P3 | ecosystem: Host-associated > Arthropoda: Insects > Digestive system > Gut ... | reverse complement strand
TGCGCCGAACACAAAGTGCAGTTGAGTTTGAGTCTGCCCGGTCTGACCACGTTTCAGGAGCATACCGACAGCGACACGAATCCGCACGACGTGCTGGAATGGCTGCGAAAATCCCATGAGGCGGGCATTGCGACGGTGGCCGGGATTACCGTGACGAATCGCAATCTCGGCGAACTGTTCGAGACGATGGCCGAGGCGTTGCTGGCCGGTGCCGATTCGATTTTGCTCAACCGTTTCATGCCGGGCGGACGCGGTCTGCAACACCGTGATCTCGAATTGAACACCGGGCAACTGACCGAGATGCTCGACACGGCGGAGGAAGTGCTGCGAACGGCCAACCGTTTCGGGCACGTCGGCACGGAACTGCCGCATTGCGTGATTGAGCCGTCAAAGTACGAACATCTGAAAGTCGGGACGCGATGCAGTTTTGTAAATATTAAAAATGGGGATAGCGCATTGCGGCGGTCACAGTATGACCGCCCTACCTGATCCCTTGCCAACGCGGCTGGCTCTGATGTGTTACCATGCAAGGATCGCCATGAGAGAACCACCGTGCGTCGTTTCGTACTTATTGAACGTCAAATCGTAATCGACGTAAAAACTGAAAAATGTGCCGAAGTGTAACTTGAGTCCCGTACCAAACCACAGCCAATCACGGCCCACATTTCCGTCAAGGTACAGATTGGTCGGTGAGGTCAGGCCGGAAATCGACGCATAGCGTTGCACGCGGATCGGGGCATCGCTTCGAAGATGGTTGTGCAACCAGGAAAATCTGGTTTGCCATTCGAGAATCGGCCCCAAGGGGCAAAATGCACGAAGTCCAAGATTGGAATACAACGCACTGTATGTACTGCCGTCGAACAGGACAGCTTGGCGGTTGTCAATATCGTTGTGCTGTAACCAGCGGTAATCAAACGTCAGGTGAGGGCGTAATTTGAATCTATCCAACTCGACATCCAGTCCAAACTCGCCATTTCCACCGAATTGCCAACCGCTTCCATCAAAGGTGCCGTCGTTTGCCGTGCGGAAATCGTAATTGTCGAAACCGCCGTTCAATCCGAACAACATGTAAAGCCCGTCGCCTTCGCTTGTCCATCGAAGGCCGAACAAATGATTGGTCGCCTTCAGTCTGGCATCATCGAAAAACGGATTCGGTGAGGACAATATCGTGTGTGTTGGCGATGCGAAGGAATAATAAAAGCAACTCGAAAACAGCCCCCCGCTACCGGGTAGGTCGATCCCGAATTGCATCCCGGCATCCGCATTTTGTAGTTTATCAAATACGGAGGATTTTGGACGCAGACGGCCTTCATAGCTGTAAAAATTGCCCCAAATCCCATAATTTCTCAGATAGTTACTGTACTTATTTTGTGCGCGGATGATTGTGCTTGAATTATAGAACGGTTCGTAACCTTTTTCTGCATAACAAGATGTGCAAATACTTTGTACATTTTGAAAAATTGCAAATAGAATCAAAACGACAATATAAAGCGTCCTGCCGAAAAGTCGCATGGCTGAATCCGTGTCAAAAGTTTGAAAAGAAAAAAACCGTGTCAATCTATATCGACACGGCACAATCGGAATAATAGTAAAAAATTATCTATTCTGCGTTTTTTGACAAAAAATGAGCGGAATAAACGCACAAAAAGAACGGTCTGATTTTTGAGCAATTTTATTTGCTGTACCCAAGTGACTTAATCACTGCAAGCATTTCGTCATAAGTGATGAAACGCCGACGGTGCAACAGCTTATACTGATCGATAGCCGTTGCCAGTTCTTGCGTTTCAAGCGAAAGATCCCCATAATGATTGGAAAACTGACGCCGCTCAACACCCGGCGGAGTACCTGTTGATTGTCGCCGGTCAACAAACGATTGCTCACGGACGGATGGTTTCATGACAATGGTATTCCGAATTTGATCTTCTGTTTGGACTGTCATAGCATTGTTCCCGCTCTTGTTTTATGTCTTTGGAATGATTCGACTTACACATAAACTGATGAGATTGCAAAAGCAAAATGCGTGTACTTGCGATCACTTCTCTTGAATAATGTAGTTTATAAAAATATGAGATGCCGACAAAACAGAAAAAAAAGACACAAATTGTGCTGAGAAGAGCTTTGCCGGAAATAATTTCAAAAAAAGTAAAAACTATTGCAGAATTTTGAGAATTTCATCTCAGGCAATCGCCCGAAATGTCGTCTGAGATGCGAGAGACATGTTTTGTGATTGCGCCACATATTTCGTAACGGCTGTGTTAGCAGTGTATTGCGACTTTTGATTATTTTGCGACTTTTCTTTATTGTCGGCACCTTGTGAGTCCGAAGTGGTCTGCGACTCAGATTCTTGTTCAGTTTTGTCGAGTTGAGCGAGTTCCGAGCGAGCCTCGGTTTCCATTTGCGAAGCTTTGGCCGCGACTTTCAAGTCCTGCGCCGAGGGTCTGGCCGGTGCAAGTGCCGCACTGCGAATTTGTTGCGCTTTGGCAATCGTTGCGTTTGGATCGCCGTCAACCGGCGACGAGTCAATCGAAACCTCACCGCCGACAGCGTAATTCTGATCATCTGGCCCTTTTTGATATTCGTAACTGGCTCCCCCTCGGGCCAAACCACCTGCCGCACCCAAATGAGCGGCTTCATGTGCCTTGACTTCTGCGTCACGCTGCTTCAACTCGCTGACCTTGAGTTGTTCTTCGTCGGTCAGTTCTTTTGCATTATCTCCATTTGTTTGTTGGCTTTGCGCTGATTGTTCGGAGCGATTCGCAGAGGAAAGCGAAAAAACGTCGCCATCATTTGACACAACGTCACCACGGCGGACGACCAAGCTTTTTTGCGATTTTTCGGGTGCGTCAGTTTTGTCGTTACGGTCGTTGTCGTTACGGTCGATTTGGTCAAGTCCCTGACGCTCAACCGCAACGCGATGAAACGGCGTGACACTCGAAAATGAACTGAGGTATGCAGGTATAATTGACATGAAAAATGACTCGCAAAACAAAAGTCTTGTGCAATTTTCCAAGAATAGCTTATTTATGAAACGACGTTTTGACAAATATCGGAAAATTTACTGAATTTATGTATATATATTCCCTGACTTGCTGATAAAAAGGCGAATCGCACTGGTATTATCCTAAAAAAACAAGTATATAATGTAAGCCATGTTTTCCGATGTTGGTTAAGGCGTTTTTTAGGCAAACTCGACAGTTTGGAGGTCTTCTCATGCGAATTCAAAGGTTGTTTATTCAAGTAACAGGAGCAGTTTTGCTGTTCATCTTGAGCGTGGCGGCTTTTGCCCAATCATCAAACTCTGCGTCAAACGATGCTCTGTTCCCTGATTCGACGCAGGGATTTTTTGAAATCACAAGTATTGACGCCTTCAGAACCCAGTGGCAGAAAACACGACTCGGTGACTTGCTCAAAGACCCGGTGATGCTGCCTGCCCGTGAGGAATTTCAAAAGCAAATTGACGCAAAATGGGTCAATCGCCTGGGGTTCTCGCTCGAAGATTTGCAGTCGCTTCCCACGGGTCTGATTAGCGGCGGCATGATTGCCGTTCCGGGAGCGGAACCAGGCTTCGTCCTCGTCATTTCCGTTAAGGGACAGACAGACAAAACATTGGATTTTATGCAACGGATTGGAAAAAAGCTCGAAGATCAAGGTGTTAAAAAAGCCACTACGCCCGTCGAAAGCGTCACGGCAACGTATTTTATCTTTGAAAAGACGGAAAAAAATCCCCAAGGCGGAATGGCCGTTTATCTTTTGACCAAAGACACGCTTGTCATCACCGACCGCCAACACTTGGCTGCGATGATGGTCAAACGGCTCAACGGGGATTTGACCGCGCCGTTGCGAAACAAACCGGCATACAAGGCCGTCATGGAACGTGTGACACGCGACGCATTGGCAAACAACACGCAGCCGCTGGCCAAGTGGTACATCGAACCGCTGGAATTTACGGCTGCCATGCGTTTGCTCTCCGGTGAGGATGCTCAAAAGAAAAAAGGGCTGGTCGAGATTGACGCCTACCAATTGCTGGCCGACCACGGGTTCAAGGACATACTCGGCGTAGGCGGGATTCTCGACCTTGCGACGGATAACAATCAATTGGCCTATCGCATCAAAGCCTACGCCCCACAGCCTTATACCGGGGCGGCCTTAAAAATGTTGAGTTTCAAAAACAGCACCGATTTCGACCCGCCGGAATGGATGCCCGATGACGCCGTGCGGTTTACAATCCTGTATGCCGACCCGCAAGTGATTTTCGAGAACATCGGCCCGATTTTCGACGACATCGTCGAAGAGCCGGGTGTCTGGGATGCGGTCATTCAAGCGTTTCTTGAAGACAAATTTCGTGAGCCGATCGACATTCAAAAGGAAATCATCGACCTGATCGGCGACCGGTTGGAACTTATGACGCGGTTTGAAAAACCCATCACGCCGAACAGTTCGCGTTTCGTTGCAGCATTGGCACTCAAGCCCGGCAAAGAAGCCGAGGTCGCCAAAGCCTTTGAAAAACTCTTTAGCGGCGGCCAAGACGCAAAAAGAATCGAACGCAACGGCCTTGTCTATTGGCAATCGCTGCCCGAAGATGCTCAAAACACAACATCCCCGGGAACTCAGCGTACAACACGGGACAGAACAACGGTTGTACCGCGTACAGGGACTGCCGCTCGCACGACACCGGCACAGAACCCCCAGAACAGACTCGCTGTTGGAATCGATCATGAGACCGGTACGGCAGCACGGGAATTGTTCTTTGACAAGGGTGGCTTGGTCGTCGGTAAAGGCCACATCTTCATCAGTAACAACCTCGAAGACCTCTATGTTATTATGGATGCAGAGACGGAAACGTCATTAGCCGCTTCGACGGACTACCTTGAGATCAAGCAAAAACTGGAGCAGTTGGACGCAGGCAAGGGCGAACGTTTCCTGCAAATTTTTGCTCGTTCCGGTGAATTGGTCATGCCGACGTATGAACTGGTGCGCGAAGGCAAAATGCCCGAATCGCAAACGATCATCGGTGCGGTTCTGCGTGCGATCATCGTCCAAAATGACGGACAGCGTGCCGATTTCGATCGCTCGACGCTTCCGCCTTTTGAGAAAATTAAGAACTATCTCGGCACGGCGGGGACTGTCGGCACCGTCGAAGACGACGGCTGGCTCATCGAAGGCGTCCAAATGCCGTAGCACGGTAGGGCGGTCACGCCGTGACCGCCGTAAAGTATCTCATGTCTTTTAATGCAAACCGGGGATTGTACTACGATTCATTCCCCGGTTCTTTTTTTGTGCCTTGTCCCAACAGCGGCGGTCACGGCGTGACCGTCTTACCGGCACCATCCCGCGTCCAGGACGCGGGGCTAAACTCTTCCCTTTTCCCTCTTACCTCAAGAAGGGTGGCCAAAAATTGCTCTTGCGTGAATAAATTCGTCTATTAACTTTGATACACGTCAATTGCATTGATCGTTGTTCCACCGAACAAGATCACCACCATCACGGTAATACTAAGGAAACCGATGATCGCAGAAGAGAAAATCCGGGAAGCCGAAACGATGCTTGCCTGCGGGACGATGAGCCAACGGAAAATCGCGAAGATGACCGGTCTCAGCCGCGGAACGATCAGCATGATCGCGAACGGAACTCGGACAATTCAGGTGAAAACGATTGACCCCAACATGCCGCCCGAACAGGAAAACGGCCCCATGGTACGTTGTCCCGGATGCGGCGGAATGGTGCAAATGCCGTGCCTGCTCTGCCATTTGAAGAGACTTGCCGCAGAGAAAAACCCGATCATGCGACCTTGTCCGAGCATTGCGAAAACATCTCCCGTCATGACGAACGAACAGCACTCACCGAAAACAACCATCCGTTTAGGCTTGAGCCTGAGCGAAGATGAGTTGAAACGTTACCAGGAAGTTCGCGCATGGCGGGAGAAGTGTTCCAATCCGTATTTTACAGTCATCCCCGAAGATTGGCCGTGGAGGAAGTAGTGGCTTTAGGCTTCAGACTTCAGACTTCAGGCTTCAGGAGGAGGCTTGGATACCAATCCTGAAGCCCGAAGCCCGAAGCCTGATGCCCGAAGTCTTGACGGAAACCCGAAGCCAGAAGCCTATGTACATCAAAGACCGCATCAAGGAATTCCGGCGCATTGCCGCGTCGCAATTGAAACCGAATCCGAAAAATTGGCGGACGCATCCCGACCGGCAAAAAGACGTGCTCAAAGGCGTGCTTGCCGAAATCGGTTACGCCGACGCACTGTTGGCCCGCGAGTTGCCCGATGGTTCGCTTGAACTCATCGACGGCCACCTGCGAGCCGAAACGACGCCCGATCAGGAAGTGCCGGTGTTGATACTCGACTTAAACGAAGAGGAAGCCGACAAATTGCTGGCCATACTCGACCCGCTTGCATCACTGGCCGGAAAAGACGAGCAACTGCTGGCCTCGCTGGTGGAATCGCTGGAAACGGACAACGCGGCCATGCAATCGCTGCTCGATGAAATGATTGCGAGGAATGATGCAAGTCTTGTTGACGAAAACGGCGACGCCCCATTGAAAGACCTGAATATACCGAAATGTTACCAAATAGTCGTCGAATGCGAAGACGAAGCCGAACAGCAGGAGTTGTTCGAAATGTTAATCGCTCAAGGCGCGAAATGTAAGATACTGAATTTGTAACAGTTGGCAGTTTTTAGTCGGCAGTCGGCAGTAAGCAGTCGGCAGTTGACAGCAACTACCTACTACAAAGTTATTTAAATGGACTTCGTTATTGGAGATGTTTCATCAGAGCTTTGTGCTCTTTGTGTAAGTCTTTGTGTGCTTTGTGTTTAAAAATTCTTAACACAAAGTTCACAAAGTTTTTTCACAAAGGACACAAAGATTTGAACTTGCGTAACACACTCATTTTGCCTGTTTTAATGATTCAATACGAATGACAATTCAATAACTTTGTAGTACCAGGCATTATTGTTTTGAGTACCAGAATTATTGTTTTGAGGGGATCGCGCCGGGTTCAACGTTTAACAAAATTTGTTCAACGTTTATCCAGATTTGTTAAACGTTAATAAATCGGGATAAGCGTTTATCCCGGCGCGATCGACGTTTAACAAAATTTATTCAGCGTTTAACCCGATTGGATAACGTTTAACCCGATTTGTTCAGCGTTTAACAAAATTTGTTAAACGTTCATCCCGGCGCGATCAACCTTTCTTCCGATGGAATCAAATTTGACGCATGCGCGACCGAAAATCCGCGCAAATCCGTCCCTTCTGCGTCATCTGCGTGCCAAAAAACCGGCAAAATCGATAAAATTGACGGCAATCATCCCTCCAAAATTGCCATTGCCCCGTATCGGATAATTCGGTAAAATTGTCGGCTGTACGCAATTCACAATGGGAACTCATTCAAAAAAGGAAGGACACGACATGAAACGCATTTTTTCCGCACCCGCAGCGGTGGCCGTTGCGTTGCTGATCCTGGCCGCAATGAATCAGGCTTCGGGGATCAGGGGACAGGGAGCAGGGAGCAGTTTCAATGAGCCGGCGACTTCAGTCGCCGGATTATCCGCTGGATTGCCGCAAGAGATTGTTCTTGAGGTTTACACGCTGGAGAAAACCCGGGGACTGTTCGCCGACGGGGAATTCGAAGAATTTCTCAAGGAATACCTCGAAAAGACGGACAATCACGAGTTTGGTACATCGCCAACCTGTCTGTACAAGGGCAATTTGCTGATTGTCATGGCGACGGAGCGGCAGCAGGAGCAAATCGCCGCGTTTCTCAAAAAACTGGAAGCCGCCGCTGAAAAGTCGGCTCCGCCGCAACAGAATGTGGCCGTTGAAACCGTCGTCGTGACCAAGCCGGACGGGACGCGAGCGGAATTTGGTCGCCCAACAACGAATTACTTTGCTCATACATCCGACGCACCGGCAACGCCCCATGCGGCAGCACCCGTTCCGGCAACGTCCCTTCCGGCGGCAACCCCCTATTACGGCCCGGCCCATGTCCCGCAGCCCTATCCACAGGTAAACCCTTACCAGCAACCGATAATCCCGCAACAGCCCTCTCCGCAACCCGCTTACGTTCCGCTTCCGCAAAATGTCCCCACACTGCCGCAGCCGCATTATTTGGAACCCGCACCCGTTTCTCTTCAAAGCGTCATCACCGTGCCTTTCATAAATCGCAAGGCGAAAGACTTTGTGGAGCTGATGAAGTGTTGGGACAGCTCGGACGGAGCAATAACGTTTTACGCAGATGAGAATACAAATACCGTCATTGTGCTGTTCAACGGTGTTTTTGCGGACGCGGAGAACCTTGTCTCTCAACTCAGGCAAGTGGCCAAGATATACGACGGTCAGATTTCACGCAAGGTTGATTACCCGAGTTTGGAAGCATGCATGGCATCTCATGAATCGGTTGTCGTAAGAACATTTCCGATTCAGCATCGTTTTGCGGAAGAAGCCTGCCATTTCTTTCGATCTGTTTTTTGGTCGTCCCAACAATTATCGGACGTTGAATTTTCTGAGACTACTGAATTCCCTGCCATTCCCGTCATCTTTTTTGACGAATCCGGCAAAACGTTGATCGTTGCCATGCCGGAGCATGGGAAAAATCAGTTTACCCCATTATTCAAATCCTTCCTAGAAAATTACGACGTTCCGCAACGGCTCCCGGAGGTAACGGACGAAACTGCACCGGTAAGCCCGTCGCCGTTTCGCGCCTTTCCATTCCAAAACCGCGACGCCGCTGAGTTCGCCGCGCTGTTGAAGAATCTTAATCTGGCCGGCGCGGAAGTGATGAAAGATTATCGGGGTATCATGGTTTTTTTTGACGCTCAAACACAAACCGTCGTCGTATCGACACAGAAAGAATCTACTCTGGATATCAATGATATAGCGAAAATGGTGAGTTTCTACGATCAGTCGCGTCTCGGAGTGCCGGTGAATGTGAACGACGGCGACACGATAAGAACCGGCGGGATCAAGTACCAATATGCGAACCTGAACGAGTTTCTCACCCAAAACCCCGGCGCGAGTGCCAAAAGCTATTCGCTCAAGAACCATCCGGTGGAACCCGTGTGCCATTTCCTGCGCTGTTTGGCCACTGGTAGTCAAACGGCTGACAAATTCGCCTTTTTTGCCGACGAAACAGGCCGCAAACTCATCGTGGCCATGAAACCCGCAGGCAAGACTGACGAAGAAGTCAACGAAGCCCACCAACTCCTGGCAAAATTCGTTGAACTTTGTGACGGGGTTGAAGTAGCCGAATCGTGGCGGTAAATCAGAGCCGCAATCGTAAGATTGCGGACAATCAGGCAGGTGAATAAAACAATCAGGGAGGAAAATCATGACGCTCAAATATATGCTTGTGCTTACCCTGCTGGTTGTGGGCATGATGTTCGGGACAATGCACCGTGGACACGGTCAGGACCTTGACCCCGACGAGGTGCGCGGGGCGATTGACGGGGCGGTTCGTTATCTGAAAAACACGCAAAAACCGGATGGTTCCTGGGAGGAATGGGGAGATCATCCGTGCGGGGCGACGTCTCTTTGTGCATTGGCCTTATTAAGTGCCGGGCTGACGAAAGACGACACGGCGGTCAATCGGGCGTTGATTTACCTGCGGCGGTTTTCTTCGGAAGGTAGCAAAACTTATGACGTGTCGCTGCAAACGATGGTCTATGCGATGGCCGATCCGCAACGCGACATGGCATTGATCCAGCAAAACGTCACGTGGCTCGAAACGGCGCAGATTAAGGGGAGCGGCACGCCCGGCTACAACGGCGGTTGGTCTTATAACATCGTCGGCGGCGTGCCGGACAATTCCAACGTGCAGTATGCGATTCTCGGGCTTTACGAAGCGGAACGTGCCGGTGCAATGGTCAAACCGGAGACCTGGCAGGCGGTCAAGGCGTATCTGGAAGGCTGCCAAAAAGCCGATGGTTCCTGGTATTATTCCCCCCTCGGCAGTGACCCGAAAGGCACGTTGACCATGACCAGTGCGGGCGTGGCCGGTCTCATCATGATTAACGGCGTGCTTGGCGGTCAGGCGGCATTCGTGCGCAACGGCGAAATCTATTGTTGCCAGCCGGATGACAATCCCGGCGAGGCCAAAATCAATAAGGGGCTTGCCTGGCTGACACAGAAGTTCACAACATGGCCGGGTACCTGGAACTATTATTACCTGTACGGCGTCGAGCGCGTCGGGCGGCTTTCGGCTTTGCGATTAATCGGCCTGCACGATTGGTTTCGCGAAGGAACGCGAACGCTTCTGCTGAAAAAAGGCCCCGCCGCCAACTATTGGTCAGGTGCAGGGGCCAACGAAACCTACAACCACATCGCGACGGCTTACGCTCTGCTGTTTCTTGCGAAAGGCCGCCGACCGATTCTCGTCTCGAAGGGGCAATACACCGACGATTCAAGCTGGTCGCCGCACCCGAACGATCTGCATCACCTGACGCAATTCGCCGAACGTCACTGGCGGCTCGAAATGTCGTGGCAGGTCATTGACATCCGCCGGGCGAAGGTCGATGATTTGCTGCAAACGCCGGTGCTGTTTTTGTGCGGCGACAAGAACGTGCTTTCCGGTACGCCGCAGCAACGGCGGCAATTGGCCGACAATCTGCGAGGTTACATCAACGGCGGCGGCTTCATTTTTGCCGAGGCCAATTCGGAAGATGACACGTTTGACATCGGGTTCCGGCAACTCATGCGCGATGTTTTCGACAACGACCCCGAGTACGAATTACGGTTGCTACCACAGGAACACCCGGTTTGGTCGATTGAAATCACGGTCCCGGTCGATCAAATGCGTCCCATGGAAGGCATTGATTACGGTTGTCGCACCTGTGTCGTTTACCTGAAGCCGTATCGCAACATTCGCCTCGACCGACCGCGACCGGTTCCGCCGTCGCTTTCGTGTCTTTGGGAGTTGCAGCGTTTTCACAAGCGAGGCGAGCCGTACCCCGAACACGTTCAGGAGCAGATCGATGCGGCACTCGGCATCGGGCTAAACGTGTTGGCTTACGCGACCGGTCGTAGCCCGCGTTTCAAGTACGACATGCCCACGGAAGCGGGGGTAAAACTCGACAGTTTCGTCAACGGTCGCGGCAATCGCATTCAGGTGGCGATGCTCGACCTGCAAGGCAACGCGGACTCGGCACCGCGTGCGATCCCCAAGCTGCTCGACCGGCTTGCGAAGGAGTTGAAAATCCCGGTCGATGTCCGGCCAATAAAAATCACGCTCGATCAGGACAAAATATTCAACTACCCGATTTTGTTTATGCACGGTCGCAATGCCATCGAAATGACCGACGCACAACGCGAACGCTTGCGGCGATACATCGACAACGGCGGCTTTCTGTTCGTCAATGCGATTTGTTCGTCAAAGCCATTCACAGAATCATTCCAGCGGGAAATGGCGGCCATCTTCCCGGACCGGAAATTGACGAAACTCGTCTCCAATGATCCGCTGTTGACCGACGCTTGCGGCGGGTTCAACTTGCCGACACTGACGTTGCGAACACCACAACGCATCGAAGGCCGCCGCACCGAGGTCATCAACGTGCCGATCACACCGGAACTGGAAGGCATCGCGTTCGACGGTCACTGGCGCGTGGTGTTTTCGCAGTATGACGTGAGTTGCGCCCTCGAAGAAATGGGCGGCTCGCTGCAATGCCAGGGCTACACGCAGGAAGACGCTTTTCGACTGGCGTTGAACGCGATTTTGTACGCGATTGAGTATTTTTGAACAACGTTTTTTGCGCAACCCATAAACACTGCGCTTTGTACACTGCGTTCTGTGCTCGTTTAATGCAATCTCATCCCCGGCTTGGCACCGGCATCGGGCGAAAGCAGGAAGATGTCACTACCGCCGGTGCCGGCAGCGACGACCATACCTTCGCTAAGGCCGAATTTCATTTGACGCGGGGCAAGGTTCGCCACGCAGACGACCAGTCGCCCGATGAGGTCTTCCGCCTTGTAAGCCGACTTGATGCCCGCAAAGACGTTGCGTTGTTCGTCACCGCCGAGACTGAGCGTCAGTTGCAACAGTTTGCGTGCTTCGGGCACTTCCTTTGCGTCGATGACTCGCGCGATACGCAGATCAACCTTGACGAAATCGTCAATCGAAATTTTTCCTTCCGTTAGCGGCTCGGCAACGAGCGTTTCCGCTGTGTCGTCCCAAGTTTTAACGGTACTATCCGGTACGGCGGCATCAACATCCTTCGAGTCTTCAATCATGGCTTCAATCCCTTTTCGGGGCACGCGGGTCATCAGATGGGAAAACTTCGCCACCGGCATACCGGTCAGCGGCGTTTTGGAATCGTCCCAATTCGCAAACTTGCAGTTGAGTAACTCTTCAGTCTGCCGAGAAAGCGTCGGTAACACAGGCGCAAGATAAATCGCCAACTGCCGAAACAGGTTTAGGCCGATTGTACATATATCCTGCAACTGCGTCTGTTTGGCCGAGTCATTTTTCAGCGTCCAGGGTGCATGGTCGTCAATAAATTTATTCGCCCGGTCAGCACATTCCATGACCAGCCGCATCGCCCGGGCAAGGTCGATCTGCTCGTAAGCCTCGGCGATTTCGTCACCCGATTCCGCCGCTTTTTGGAACAAGCCGCCGTCGTTGGGATACGCTTTCGACAGCCCACACTCATGCACGAATTTGGCCGTCCGGCTAGCCAGGTTGACCACCTTGCCGACAAGATCGGAGTTGACCTTGTTCTCAAACTCGTCGAAGTTCAGGTC
>Ga0082212_10009238_pt1 | contig 12731 bp, 10 predicted proteins | sample TergutNt197P3_FD_71548 | JGI IMG/M metagenome (GOLD analysis project Ga0082212, IMG submission 71548) | Neocapritermes taracua P3 segment gut microbial communities from Petit-Saut dam, French Guiana - Nt197 P3 | ecosystem: Host-associated > Arthropoda: Insects > Digestive system > Gut ... | reverse complement strand
TCATCGACGCGAAACTGATAAAACCGCAGCAGCCAGTCGGCCTGGTAAAGACGGTTTTCCCGCACAAGCGGCGTTTGCCGGATGGCAGGCAAGCGTTTATCATACGCATTAACTGGAATAAATCCGGAATAATAGACACGCTTCATGCTTGGACGTTTATACAAAGCAGATGAAACAAACAATATATCCTTATCGGATTCGGGCGAAGCGCCAACGATCATCTGCGTACTTTGTCCTGCCGGCACAAACCGCGGGGCATGGCGGTACTTGCGACGGTCTTCCTGATTTTGCAACATCCCCTGCTGAATATATCGCATGGGTGTGAACACGCTTTGGAAATCCTTTTCCGGCGCAAGCAGTTTCAGATTCTGTTCAGTCGGTATTTCCAGGTTGACACTCATACGGTCGGCATAAAGTCCTCCCTCCCTGACTAATTCCTGACTGCATCCGGGAATACTTTTCAGGTGAATATACCCGTTGAAGCGGTGCTGGGTACGCAGGTCTTTCACCACTCGCACCATGCGTTCCATCGTATAATCGGGATTCCGAACAACGCCAGAGCTGAGGAATAGCCCTTCAATGTAATTGCGTCGGTAAAATTCAATCGTTAATTCTACCAGTTCGCTTACGCTGAAAGTCGTGCGCTGAATATCATTACTTTTCCGGTTGATGCAGTAAGCGCAATCGTAAATACAATGATTGGTAAGCATGATTTTCAGCAGCGAAATGCAGCGTCCATCTTCGGTAAAACTGTGGCAGATACCCATCCCGCCAACCGTATTGCCAAGACTTTTGGACGGATTGTTGCGTACTGTCCCGCTCGAAGCGCACGAAACATCATACTTCGCCGATTCAGCCAGCACTTTCAACTTTTCTAAAATACCCTCGTTCATAGCATGGCAAAGATAGTGACAACAGAATAAAATACAATACAAACCGGTTTATTTTTTGTTTTAAGGTGTCTGTTATAATCCGGATTGCTTCGTTCTTCGCAATGACGTGAATATTTGTCATTTATGCCTGTTTGAGTGAAATTTTGATGTTTGCTTCTGATATTTTCCGTTCGGAAAAGGTGGTCGGGCTTCCAAAAAGTATTTCTTCTCCCTGACCTGTTTTTGGAAAGGCGATGACTTCGCGGATGGATGATTTTTCTTCCAGAATCATCATCAGTCTGTCTATGCCCCAGGCTATTCCACCATGCGGGGGAGCGCCATACTGAAAGGCTTCGAGCATGTGACCGACGCTTTTTATCATGCTTTGTTCGTCATATCCCATGTTGCGGTAGGTTGCTTCGAGAATTTCTTTCTTGTGGGCGCGAATCGAACCGCCGCCTATCTCATTACCGTTAAGGATTAAATCGTACTGCTGGGCTAGCACGTTTTCAAGGTTTTCACCGTTTAAATGGTCTTGCAGGCAATCGCGTCGCGGCATCGAAAACGGATTGTGAGAAAAAGTCCAGCCGCCTTCATCCGTTTTTTCGAATTGCGGAAAGTCCACTACCCAGGCTGGATGTAGTTCGTGCGGTTTAATCAGGTTCAGCAGTTTGCCCAATTCCTGTCGAACAGCGTTTAACGCATTGTTTACGGTTTTAGGATCGGAGGCGGCAAAAAAGATGATATCGCCTGTAACCGATCCGGTTGCATCGATGATTTCCTGACAGATTGTTTCGCCGAGATATTTGATAATGGGCGATTGCAGTTCATTATCTTTAATAACGATATAGGCCAGACCGCCCAGTCCGTTCTGCCGCGCGATTTCAGTAAGATTTTCTATCTGACTTTTGGTAATTTTTTTGTCCGATAACGTCCCCGACACCCTGATACATTTCACAATTCCCCCATTTTCAATCGGTTTGGAAAATACATTGAACGTAGTTTTCTTTACAATACCGGTTATCTCGTCCATTTCCAGGCCAAAACGCAGGTCGGGACGGTCAGTGCCGTATTTATCCATTGCTTCCCTGTAAGTCATCACCCTGAACGGGTGTAATTTCCGGACGTTGGGATATACTTGCCTTACAATCTCATTAAAAAGATGGGTATTCAGCGTGATAATATCCTGCATGCTTACAAAGGACATTTCTAAATCCAGCTGTGTAAATTCTGCCTGCCGGTCACCTCTCGAATCTTCATCGCGGAAGCATCGTGCAATCTGAAAATAGCGTTCATAGCCGCAAACCATCACCATCTGTTTATACTGTTGCGGCGATTGCGGTAAGGCGTAGAAACGTCCCGGAAACTTCCGGCTTGGAACGATAAATTCCCTTGCGCCTTCGTCGGTTCCGGCAGAAAGAATGGGCGTTTCAATTTCAAAAAACTGATGTCTGTCAAGAAAATTACGAATGATGTGCAGTACCCGGTGGCGATTGACGATCGCTTGGTGGGTTGTTGCGTTGCGATGGTCAAGGAATTTGTATTTCAGACGAACGGTTTCGTTTGACAGGTGTGATTTCCGTATTTCAAACGGAAGCGGTTTTGAGAGGTTGAGGATTTCAATCTTTTTTGCGTCGATTTCGATTTCACCGGTACGGATTTTTGGGTTATAATCCTCGCTGTTGCGTTTGATGACCATACCCGTTACCATGATGACCGATTCGCTGGATAGTTTGGCTGCATCATCGAAATTATCAACATTTTCGCGGGTCATACGCACCTGAAATACTTCCTGACTTGATTCGCGCAAATCAATAAAAACCAGTTCCCCGTGGTCGCGAATGCCGGCTACCCATCCCGCTACTATCACATCTTCATTCAGCTGATTTTCTGATATTTCCGTAAATAGATGTGTCCGGTATTCGTCTTTCACAGTCATCACATCCGAAATAACGTCTTTTGTCCGGACTGATTCCAGGTCGCCTGTTTCAGCGTTTTTGCTGTCTGTTGCACTGCTGCCGTTAGTGTCTTTTATCAAAAGTTTTTCAATTATTTTCTGCCTGACTATTTTACCCGGAACCGACTTGCCCGTCAATCGGATAACGCTTCCGATCAGGACATTGACTTTGGATAAGTTGCCGGATTTGATTTCATCTGCAATTGATAGATTCTGTTGCAATACTTCGTCGATTTTATTGTCCAGCGCCTCGTCCGAAATGCTCTTTTCTTCGATGAAAGCCCTGTAATCAAACGCTTTATCTTCCATTAACCCCTTCAATGCTTCCTGAAGGATGATAACCGATATTTTTTGCTCCTTGTAAGCAGCAAAAAGGTAATTAAGGGCTTCAACATCCTGAAAAGACTCGTATTCCTCGGCCTTGACGTTGTTCAACAGCGTTTTTGCAACATAGAGGGGGTCGTTCAAAGCGCCGTTGAGCGCCATAAAAAGGGACGACCGCGTGGAATCCGACGTAAAGAATTTAGCGTCCTGGGGGCGTACACCGGCTTTAATCAGTATGGTTTCGATAGCAAAAGGCAACGTCTTCTCATCTACAAAACAGTCATTAACCGATTGCTCGATGTTCACCGGCGGGATGTCTGTTTCAAGCACATAACGATAATCATCAGCGTATTCCTTTGTACGCATGGTACGGGTCTGTTTCGTGTCGGCATCAAACAGTACGGTAAGCTGGTCGGGCCGGAAACGCCTGTTTGTGACATAATAATCCAGTTGCTTTTCAATCTCATCCACAATAGCCTCGTGCATGAATTTGAAAGAATTTAAATTTTTGATTTCCGCTCTTGGATTCAGTTGCGTGTCGCCTCTTTTTCTTAAAGAGACGCTCACATCCGACTTGAACTCGCCTTTTTCGAGGTTTGCCTCCGAGATTTTCAACGATTGAACAATTCGTTGGAGGTTCTGGGCATACACAGGCACATCGGCAATCTCATGGATACACGGTTTAGTCACTACCTCTATCAGAGGAACGCCCGATTTGTTGAAATCAACCAAGGTTTGATTTGGTTCATGCAGCAACTTGGCCGCATCTTCCTCAATATGAACCTGATGCAGCTGTACGACGAATACTGTTCCGTCATTTCGGTAACATTGCACATACCCGTCAGGTATGATTGGTTGGGTGAACTGGGTCAATTGATAGTTGTTCGGCAAATCCGGATACACATAATGCTTTTTGTCCCAGCATATTACTTTATTAAGGAAAGACGAGTGTACCGCTTTTCCGAAAAGAATCGCCTTATGGACAGCCTCGCGGTTGACGGCCGGCAGCGTACCCAAATGTCCCGTACATCCCGGACAGATATGGCTGTTAGGGGTGTCGGTTTCCGAATTGGGGCAGGAACAGAACAGCTTCGACGCGGTATTTAACCGGATATGCGTTTCGAGACCCATGATCACTTCAAGGTCTAATTCCTTCAATTTCTGTGTTACGGTTTTTATGTCCATTTTTCTGCCTCCTCTAAATAATTTGCAAATGAAAGTATGATGTCTTCACGGTTTTTACTGGCAGTTATCTGAATGCCCGTTGGCGTAAACAGGGGCGCTGTCAATGTAGGTAATCCTGCCATATGAAAGCCTGCGGCATAAACATCCGGCAAATACATCATATCCTGAATGTCCTGAATGTCCTGAATGTCATGACTTTGAATGAACGTCGGCGGCAAAGTAACTGTTGCAGGCGAAAGAATGATATTTACTTTTTCAAAATCGTTATAAATAGCATCAATCAACTGATTTTTTAAAATCCCCGCTTTCAGGTATACATCGTGATCGTGAACGTGCGACAACACCTGACTTCCTCCGATAATACGCCGTTTCGTTTCGTCTGTAAAATTTTCGGAACGTGCAATCATGGCGCCTTCCGGTACCTGCCTGCTTTGGGGTCGGATTCCATATACTGAACCGTCTAATCGTGCAAGCGCTGACGACGCCTCTGCCATGGCCAGAACCGATGCGGTTGCAACCGTCACATCTATATCGAAAGAATCTAATGTTATCACTCTGAAACCTTTATCCGACAGATTTTTTATCATCATTTGGAAAGCGGTTTTGATGGTGGCATCCAGGTATTTATTTTCGATAAACTGCCGGTAATATCCCACGGTAATCTGTCTTTCAGTATGTTCCGGTTCAAAAATATTTTCCGGTACAGGCATTGATGAACCTGAAATCCGATCGTGGGCATCCTTTCCGCTCATGGTATTAATCAAAATGCGTATATCTTCCGGCGACGAGGCAATTGGCCCGATACAGTCGGTTGATGAACCATTCGCCATCATCCCGTACCGCGATACCCTGCCATAAGTAGGTTTCAATCCATAAACCCTGTTATATCCAGCAGGTACGGCGCTCCCTGTATTTCCGGCTACAGAAAAAACAGTATACCCTTTGGCCACATCGACGGCGCTGCCGCTGCATGAACTGCCTGCGACCCTGTATTTATCATGTGCATTACGTACTGCTCCAAAAACGGAGTTTTCACCGGTAACGCCATGTCCGAAACTGTCGCAATTCTCTTTGACAACCGGTATGGCGCCTGCTTCCATCAGTTTGCTTATCGCTGTTGCCGTATACGGGGCCTTATAATTTTTAAGAAAACCCGAACAGCCTGTTGTGATGCTCCCTTGCAAAAGGATCACATCTTCGATGCCGAAAGGTATGCCCTCCAGCAATCCGATTGGCCGGCCTGCTTTTATTTTTCCGTCTACCTGCACTGCCAGAGCAAGAGCGGATTCCGTCAACAGCAAATTCGCCGTATTATATTCGTTATCACTTATCAGCGAAATCTTTTCCCGTATCAATTCCTCGCAAGATCTTTTGCCGGACACCAACTGCTGATGTATCTCTCGAATTACTGACTTCATTATTCTTCAATTACTTTTGGTACGACTAAATAATTATTTTTTTTAAACGGAAAATTATCAATAATGATTTGCCGTTCAATTTCGGACGATTCAACTGCAACATCTGCTCTCAGAACGTCAGTCGCCACCGCTTTATCCGATAGCTGTTCCGCAAAATCAGCATTGTTTTGCGCCGAAACTGCCGCGCGGATGATCTCAAACAGGCGTCTGTTCGATTCGGAAGCGACGGCATTCCTGATATTGGTCAGGATTTCCAAAGAGGTTAATTCGCTCATATAAATGTTATTAATTGGTTAATAAGCATGTCTCAAAATAACTAAAAAGACATTTAAGGCCGCAAAATTACAATTTTATTAGTTAATGCACAAAAATAAACATCGAATGGGTGCATCCGGTGGCAATAAAAAAAGTCAGATTTTTTTGTATTGCTCTTAACTTGCACTATCTTTGCAAGCAAATACACAATAAAAAAAAGAAAAAAGATATGAAAAGGAGAGAACTGATTTTCGGACTGATAATGATTAGCAGTATTATTGCGATGAGCGCTCAAATAAGTACTGAGAACAACGGTTATCAATTTACAACTATTAAAGAGTTGAATATTACGCCTGTAAAGAATCAAAACCGTACTGGCACATGTTGGTCTTTTTCGGGCGTCGCCCTTATAGAGGCCGAATTATTGCGTAAGGGAAAAGGCGAATACAACTTGTCGGAAATGTTTGTCGTGAATAAATCCTATATTGACAAAGCTGATAAATATGTTCGTTTGCATGGTTTTATGAATTATGCGCAAGGCGGATCATTTGCTGATGTGCTGTATGTTTTTGAACATTATGGAGCACTTCCGGGCGAAATCTATAATGGCCTTCAGTATGAAGAAACGATGCATGTTCACGGTGAGATGGAGCAGTCGTCTTTCGCCTTTGTAAAAGCAATTACAGCTAACCCGAACGGGAAATTATCGACTGTATGGAAGGATGCGCATCGGGCGATTATCGAATCGTATCTCGGAAAAATACCCGAAAAATTCGAATGGAAAGGAAAGGATTATACTCCGCAAAGTTTTGGGCAGTCTTTAGGTTTGAGCATGGATGATTATATTTCGCTTACATCGTTCACGCATGAACCGTTTTATACTTCATTTGCGCTGGAGATACAGGATAACTGGCGTTGGGCGCAGTCGTATAATATTCCGTTGGAGGAGTTGATGCAGGTTTTTGATTATGCGATACAATCGGGCTATACTGTTGCATGGGCGGCTGACGTAAGCGAAACAGGCTTCACGCGCGACGGTATTGCGGTGGCTCCGGATATTGAATTTGAAGAAACAAAAGGCTCCGACCAGGCGCGCTGGGTAGGATTAAACCGTACTGAACGAGACGCCAGGATTAGGGAATTGATTAAAAATCCCTGTAACGAGATTCATGTGACACAGGAATTGCGGCAGAAAGCGTATGATAATTATGAAACGACCGACGACCATGGTATGTTGATTTACGGCATTGCTACAGATCAAACAGGGAAAAGATATTACATGGTAAAAAATTCGTGGGGTACAGATAGCAGATACAAAGGAATATGGTATGCTTCAAATGCTTTTGTCGCCTATAAAACGATGAGTATCGTCGTGCACAGGGACGCTATTCCAAAAGCAATACTGAACAAACTGAACATAAAGTAATATGGAATCTTTGTTTGAACAAACCAACCTGATTCGTCAGAAAGGACGCCGCTGGCGAAAAATCCGGAACATCGTGTTTATGGTTTTGTTCTTCGGATTTTTCATTTGGGGCGGGATCAGCTATTATTTCCCGTTTGCAACAGGTACGAAAACCGGTAAATTATATCATCTCGTTCCAGAAGGAAAGGTGTTTAAAGCGTACGAAGGCAAATTGATTCAAACGGAAAGTTCATGTTCGGACAATGGCGACGAGCAATCAAACGAATTTATTTTTTCCGTAGCAAAGAAAAGCATTGCTGTCAAACTGATGTATACCGGCGGTAAAACAATCGAGCTTCATTACTCCCAATATTTCAAAGCAATACCTTGGCGTGGATACTCCCGCTATGTTGTGGATGGCATTGTCAATATTTCTGAAGATAAGGAGGAATACAATATCGAGGATGCTGTTAGGGAATTTATTTCGAACTATGAATTATAAATTATGTTACGTATCGGATGTCATTTATCAATGTCAAAGGGCTATGAAGCAATGGCCCGGGATGCTTTGTCGGTTGGCGGAAATACATTTCAGTTTTTTACGCGTAATCCGCGCGGCGGACAGGCAAAGGCTATTGATACTGAAGATATCGAAAAGTTTTTAGCCCTGACTAAAGCGCACGACTTAGCCTTTTTTCTTGCGCACGCGCCTTATACAATGAATATATGTGCCGCCAACCCAGGTATCCGTCAATTTGCCGCCGATATTCTGGCTGACGACATCTACCGGATGGAGTTTCTGCCGGGTAGTTATTATAATTTTCATCCAGGTAGTCACGTCGATCAGGGAGTTGAAGCAGGTATTCAGATGATTATCAATGCCTTAAACAATACTTTAAGGTCTGAACAGACGACCACAGTGCTGTTGGAGACCATGGCCGGTAAAGGAAGTGAAATCGGGCGCTCATTCGAGGAACTGGCTGTCATTATCGACGGCGTACATTGTAAGGAAAAAATGGGAGTTTGCCTTGATACATGCCATATTTACGATGCAGGTTATGACATCGTAAACAATCTGGATGGCGTTTTGGATGAGTTCGACAAAATAATTGGTCTTGATCGGCTTAAAGCAATCCACTTGAATGACAGCAAAAATCCGTTTGCAAGCCGTAAGGACCGGCATGAGACGATCGGAAACGGTTCGCTTGGAATCGAAACGATTACACATATAATCAATCATCCCCAACTGCGACATTTACCGTTCTATTTGGAAACGCCTAACGAGCTGCCCGGTTATGCAGAAGAAATAAAACTGTTAAAATCACTATATTTTTAATCACGAGTTACTAATTTCAAGATTAATTAATATGAGTTATTCCAATTATTATCCTTCTACCGGAATGTTGCACGTCTCATTACCCGCTATCATGGGTACACGGATGGATGCCTTATTGTTCGGCGATGACAGGGGACTGCTGGAAAACATATGGAATAGCACAGAAATTGCATTGAGGTCATTGGAAAAAATGTTGAACCGGTTCGATCCGGAAAGCGAAGTGTCGGTGGTAAATAACCGTGCGCAGTTTTCTGCTGTCGGACTATCGGACGATCTTTGGCGTATTTTACAGGATTGTCGCCGGTATCATGAAAGTACTGACGGCTATTTTGACGTGACTGCGCACGATTTTGACAAAATAATATTCATGAATGAATCGCATCACATGCTTTTTAGTAAGTACGGTATATCGCTTGATTTTGGAGCATGCGGTAAAGGATATGCGTTGAAACGAGTATGCCAACAATTAGAGGAAGCCGGCATCCAACGTGCACTGGTAAATTTTGGAAACAGTTCGGTGTTGGCAGTGGGCGCGCATCCGCATGGCGACAGTTGGCCGGTCGGGATAGAATGTCCATCGGATAGCGCCAGACTGACGACTATTCACCTTCGTGATACTTCGTTGTCGGTTTCGGGAAACACGCCTTCCCATCCATCACATATAATGAATCCGAAAACATCCAAATATATTACCGGCGATCGGATGGTAGCCGTCGTTGCCCATGATCCGGTCGACGCCGATGTGCTGACTACGGCCTGGATTGCTTCCGGTAGCGAGGTTCTTCCTGATTGGATGTCGAAATTCAGAATTCAAAATACATATAATATAAAATGACAGAAGAATTTGATTTGGGAATTATAGATCGACGGGATTTTTTTAAACTGTTGGGAAGCAGTGGCATAATCGCCATGTTCCCCTGGCTGCAATCCTGCACTAAAGAAGTATCGGATGCCGTTGCTGCAGAGAAAGTTCGTATTGGTCTGATCGGTACCGGATCGCGTGGCATGTATCATCTCGCTAACATTCTTAACATACCGATTCCGCAGGCGGAAATCGTTGCGCTTTGCGATGACTACCAGCCACATTTGCAACAAGCCACCAACCTGTTTCCGAAAGCGAAACAGTATGATGATTATTGTAAACTGCTTGACGACAAGAATGTACAGGCTGTTATTATCACGACGCCACTAAATGAGCATGAGCGTATGACAATCGATGCTTTTGCAGCCGGTAAACATGTGTTTTGCGAAAAATCAATGGCATTGACATTAGAAGGATGCCGCAAGATATTCGACGCCTACAAACAATCGGGGAAAGTACTGTATATCGGGCAACAACGCATGTTTGATCCGAAGTATATACAGGCAATGAGCCAGATACATAACGGTTTGATTGGTACGATCACAGGCATGCGCGCCTATTGGTATAGAAACAGCGACTGGCGTCGTCCGGTTCCTTCTCCCGAATTGGAGCGAAGGATTAACTGGCGTCTTTATCGTAATTCGTCGGCCGGATTAGTAACCGAGCTGGCAGCGCATCAACTACAAATCGGCGATTGGGCTTTAGGGTTGCGTCCCGTTAGTGTGATGGGATGTGGCGACATCGTATATTGGAAAGATGGACGCGAGGTGTACGATAATATCAGCCTCATATACCGCTATCCCAATGGCGTGAAAATGTCGTATGAATCGATCATTTCCAATAAATTTTTAGGATTGGAAGAGCTGATCATGGGCGACAAGGGTACGATGGAACTGGAAAAGGGAAAATATTATTTTGAGGAGGCAAAACCGGCGCCGGGCATATTGCAACTCATCAATCAGATTGAACATAAGATTTTCGATAATGTATCATTCGCCGGACCCAGCTGGGTGCCCGAAACAGCCTCCATTAACAAGGGTTATTACATTATCGAAAATGTTAAAACGACGAGTGGCGCCTCGTCCGTTGGCGCTGACAACGACGGATCAGTCGAATTGCTCACCGCATTCTGTAACTCGGCTATCTCCGGCAAGCCGAATGAATATCTGGCAACCGAAGCCTATTATTCGTCGGTCTATGCATTACTTGGCCTGAAGGCGATGGAAGAAAACTGCATTATTACATTTCCGGCGGAACTGGAGGTTTAATTACGAATTACGAATTACGAATTACTGACTGAAAACTATATGCGAATGAAAGATATTATTATTACACCCAAACACCGGAAAAAAGAATTGATGTGGCTTGCAGCGAGTTTGTTGGGGGCTATCCTGATCAATGTTTTTTCTATCATCCTGTACAAAACAAACTGGTCGGAATTGTATACCCAAATCCTGTGGGTATTACTTTTTTCTTGCGTCCTTTATGTCATTTCCGTCGGGATAAGGCTCTGCATTTTTTTGCTAAAGAAAATGTTTTGAGATGAGGGTATGGCCAGCCTGTACATTCACATTCCTTTTTGTGTAAAGCGTTGTATTTATTGCGATTTCTATTCGGATACCTGCATGGATTATTTTGACGCCTATATGCGTGCCTTGTTGTGCGAAATGGAAGTGCGGCGTGCAGAGTGGCAGGATCAACCATTCCAAACCATCTATTTTGGCGGAGGCACGCCTTCCCAAATCCAACCATGTGAACTAAAAACGATATTGGAAGCCATCTATCGTTATTTTCAGGTTGCCGCCAAGCCTGAAATAACATTGGAAGCTAATCCCGATGATTTGTCTGATAACTATGTTGCCTCATTGACAGCGCTTCCCGTCAATCGAATCAGTATCGGCGTTCAAAGTTTTAATGACAAAGAATTGTGTTTTTTAAATCGCCGTCATACGGCACAGGAAGCGATAGATGCTGTGATTCGATGCAAAGAGGCGGGGCTGACGAATATAAGCATTGATCTGATATTCGGAATACCGGAACAATCGGTAGGCTCCTGGGTACGTTCGATCGACCAGGCCATCGCGTTGGATATCCCGCATCTGTCGGCGTATAACCTTACATATGAACCGGGAACCGTACTTTATCAGATGATGCAAAATAGGGAAATAGTTCCGGTTGCCGATGATCGTTGCGCGCAATTTTACAGTATGTTGCAAGATAAACTCACTGACGCCGGTTTTGTGCATTATGAAATATCTAATTTTGCCCGTCGTTCAAAACAATGTCCTTCAGGACAAATCTCACTTCATAACGCTTCCTATTGGAACGGGACGCACTATTTAGGACTTGGGGCGGCTGCTCATTCCTACAACGGATCAAGCCGTTCCTGGAACGTTTCTTCCATACCCGACTATATCAATGGCCATTACAGTAATAACCCGGTTCCTTTTTGCGAGTCGGAACTGATAGACGGGCGAACCGGATACAACGATTTTGTCATTACCCGTTTACGAACCATGTGGGGTGTTTCGTTAAATGAACTACGGGAGAAGTTCGGAAAACAGCGGGAAGCCTATTTTCTTGAAAAATCAAAATACTTTTTTTCTATAAATAAACTTAAAAAACAGGGCGATTATGTTAAAGTTTCATATAAGGATTTTTTCATTTCCGACGCCATCCTTCGGGAACTGATAGTATTATAGGGATTTATGTACAAAAGTCGAGATTTTAAGGACGAAACCCGAGAAATTTTGTATATCTTTTATTTTGTGGAATAAAATATTGATTTTATCTTTGCACCGCAAAATGTTTAAGAACGTGCCGAATTTATATATAATATCCGGATGCAACGGGTCAGGCAAGACGACCGCTTCCTATACTATATTACCGGAAATGTTGCATTGTAAGGAGTTTGTTAATTCAGATGAGATAGCAAAGGGGCTATCACCGTTTAATGCCAATACAATGGCAGTTGAAGTTGAAGCAAGCCGGATAATGTATAAACGAATCAGAGAGCTGATCGGAATGGCAGAAACTTTCGCATTAGAGACGACATTGGCGAGCCGATCGATTGCCAATTTAGTCAAAGATGCACAAATGAAAGGCTATTATGTTACA
>Ga0082212_10009237_pt1 | contig 12732 bp, 9 predicted proteins | sample TergutNt197P3_FD_71548 | JGI IMG/M metagenome (GOLD analysis project Ga0082212, IMG submission 71548) | Neocapritermes taracua P3 segment gut microbial communities from Petit-Saut dam, French Guiana - Nt197 P3 | ecosystem: Host-associated > Arthropoda: Insects > Digestive system > Gut ... | reverse complement strand
TGGATTTAATCCGTCAATCAAACGACGAATGTCCGAAACCGTTGCATGTCCGCTTGTATGCAGAAATGTACAGTTGAAACTTTTCTCACTTAACCATTTTTCAAATTTTTGCTGATAGTCCCTGTCTCGATAACCCTGCCACATAGAATAAATAAAAATTCCATCGGAAAGATTGCACCGTCCCAAATCACTACTATTTTGCATGGACGGTCTTACCAGCATAACGATTTCGTTTTGCTGTGTGGCAATTTGTTTTCTTGAAATACGGAAAGCCGAAAACCGCTTGGCGTATTCCGCTCCGATTTCATTAAATACTCTTTTTGTTAACCAAAGAGGATAAAAAACCTTCATCTTGTCGTATGAAGGATAGGGAATGTTATTTCCAAGTGCGTGAAGTTCGTGTAATACATTTGCTGTATAAACATCAACAACAAACGTCTTGCCAAGCCGCAAGGCAGCTTTATAAAAACTGACTATTCTATCAATGTTCTGACTGGATGATTGAAACAATGCAATGCCGGAGTTATCACGCAGTTCATCAACAATGGCTTTTTCCAATTCGTCCTCCGTGATGGTTTTTTCACCACTTCTCGCCACCATAGAGCCTTCGGTGAATAGAACATCTGCTTGTTTTGCTCCGTGTTCAATAAAACGGTCAAGGCATTTCGGTTTTCGTCCATGTCCGCGAAAATCGCCAGAGTAAATGACGGTTTTACCGTTGGATTTGATTTCAAATGCGGCGGAGTCAAATACCGAGTGATCCATCAGGTACGGTTTGACCGTAAAATCGCCTACATTGAATGGCTTGTCCATTTTGAAAAGCCTTGTATTGATTTCATATTTCTCACTAATTTTGAAAAGTTGCGACAATTCAATCAGCGTTTTTGTGCCTGCCGATAAATAGACCGGAATGTCCGGGTGAACATATTTCAACAATCCGTAGTGATCAAGATGTGCGTGTGAGATTATAATTCCGTCAAATCTTGGTGCATCCCATTGATACAGACCATCTATTGACGGCAACACGCCCAACTTTAATAATTCTTCTGATGATTGTTTCGCAATGTTGTTATCAATGGGATTACCGTTCAAAAATAGCGGATAGCCTGCGTCAAGAAGCAAGCGGGACTTACCACTATTAAGTTCTATGAGTGTGCCTCCGATTTCGTGAGTTCCGCGATAAATTGTTGCATTCATAAGATTTTATTACCTTTTCCGAAAGCAAAGTGCTGGTTCGTAATACCATAATCCTACATCATTTTTTTCTGCTTCTTCTCTAAGTTTATTCGTCGTATTCATGGCATACTCCATAACTGCAACCCCTTTTACATCAGTAAAACTATCTATCGCACGATTGGGATAAACACTCAAAATCTTTCTAAAAGCACTTTCGTTCTCTTCTACCAACTTAACATAATCAGCAACCTGCTTCATTGCTTTGAAAGTTCTGCCTTTTTTTAGTTCAAAAATATACAAAACGCCGTCCTTGAAACCAACAACATCAAATCTGCTTCCTTGTGTTAGTGCAAGTTCTGACGCAACGAATTCAATGCCCTCGTAATCCGGTTGCTTGGATAACAGCCCTTTAATAAATCCCGCTTGGATATTTTCTTCCAGGTCAGATGTGCGAGTGCCACGCTCTTTATATCCTATTCCATTTAAAATATCGAGTGCCTTTTTCGTATCATCACCACAAATCCGCTTGAGGTTTTCATTTAACACTAACAAGGTTTCTTCGAGTTTTTCTTGCGGTACGTCCTTGCCACTCATCGGAGCATCAGATAATGTAGAAACTATTGTTATCCCTTTACTTGTCGGACGCAAATGGAAACACATGTTAAAGTGATCGTCGAGTTTTAATCCTCCGTAGATTCTCTTTGCTTCCTTTGCGTTTTCAATAATTCCATTAACGGTATCTTGATTGATTTTCATTTTTAATAATCCTCTTTGTGAATTTCCGATTCGAGATTTCGCATTATACGCCATGCCGTGCTTGTCGTCAATGTTCGGAACAAGCAACAGCAAACGCTTTGGGATAATGGGCTTTCAAATATGCGGTGATGTACGCAATTCGGGCATAACCGACGGCATGGGATTTGAGAAAAATGTAAGGAGCGAACTTTACGATCAACTCGAAAATATCGTCTGCCTTCTTTTCTGTCAATCCGTTAGCTTTCGATCCCGCCACGAACTCTTCACGGAACTTGCTAAAATCTATCTTCTTGCAGATTGCCTTGATACAGGCATAGCCATCGCCCAGCGGAATGTTGCCGAGGCGGTTCTGTATTTGCATAACCTGCTCTTGATAGATCATGATACCGTAGGTCTCGCTCAAAACTTCTTCCATGACAGGATGCAGATATTCTGGCGTTTTTTTGCCGTGCTTGACCATGACGTATTGATCGAGCATACCATTGTTCAGAGGACCGGGACGGTACAGAGCCATCACTGCCACAATGTCCCGAAAATTGTCCGGCATCAATCGCTGAAGTAATTCACGCATTCCTTCCGATTCAAGTTGAAACACGTCTTTTGTTTCGCCTTGAGAAATGAGATCAAAAGTTTTCCGGTCATTGAGAGGAATCTTGTACGAATCAATCGTTTCGACCTTTGTTTCCTTGATGGTTTCGATGGTCTTCGCAATTTTCGTTAGAGCACGAAGACCGAGAAAATCCAGTCGGAGTACACCAGCACTTTCAATTTCGCCACCCTGCCACTGCGTTGCAACATTGTGGTCATTTGTCAGCAACGACTCGAAGTTAAGGAGCGGCACAGTTGCATTATCGTGATTATTTTTCTGCAAAGGCGCAAAGTTTTGGAGCGGCACATTGGCAATCGCAAATCCGCAAGCGTGAACACCTGCTTTTTTGTGACATGGATGGATTTTGGTTGCGAAATCGAGCAGTTCTTTGACTTGTGGTTCATTTTCATAGCGGCTATTGAGTTCGGTATTTTCTGCCAACGCTCTTTCAACCGTCTTCTCTGGTAGCATCGGAAAAAGTTTCAGCACGTCATCGACGAACGGAATCGGCATATCGAGTGTCTTTCCGATTTCCTTAATCGCTCCTCTCAAACCGAACGTGGAAATGGTGCCGATTCTCACGATGTTACCATCGCCATATTTCCCCATAACGTAATCAATAATTTCTCCCCGCCGTTCTTCATCGAAGTCCATGTCAATGTCCGGCAGTGTGGGTTGCTGTTCGTCCAAAAACCGCTCAAAGAGCAGACCAAATTCCAGCGGACACTCGTGCGAAATGCCGAGAACATAACAAATCATCGAACCGACGGCACTGCCGCGAGCGGTGTGGTAAATCCCCTGCGATTCTGCGAATCGGGCAATGTCGCCGACAATCAGGAAATAATTCGCCTGACCCATTTTTTGAATTACTGTCAGTTCCGTTTCTAATCGTTGTTTCGCTTTGTCGGCAAGCGGACTGTCAGCATAACGCACTACCAGACCATTGAAACAGAGTTCACGGAGTAATTCGTCCGCCGACTTGAAAGGCTGCAACCGAAAGACCGGATGATGCTTTTTGGAATAGCACGTTGAAAAAATGTCCGGTTCGATCCGTTCGGCAATCTCGACAGTTCGATGGACGGCTCCCAATTGTTCTGAAAAAGCAGCGACCATTTCTTCTGCGCTACGGAAATAGTGTTGCTCGCTCCCCATTTTCGGTCGATCTTCGTCGGAAACCATCTTACCGTATTTGATGCAGAGTAGCATGTCATGAAGTTTCCAATCCTCTTGGTCGAGATAATGAATGTCGTTTGTCGCAACGGTTTCAATGCCGAGTGCCCGTCCGATGTCAACCGTTTGCTCGACCAACGTTTCCTGCGATTTGATGCCGTGATTGCGCAATTCAAGATAAAAGCGGTCGCCGAAAGTGTCCTGATACCATTGTGCAACGGCTTTTGCCCAGTTTGGATATTTGATGAGGATACTACCGACTTCTCCTCCGGCAAAACCACTCAAGCAAACCAGTCCTGCATTGTGTTTGCATAGCAATTCCTTGTAGATGGCAGGCAATTTCCGCTTTCTTTGGCAAAAAGCAAGCGTCGAGAGTTGTATCAAGTTTCGCCAACCTTCCTCATTCATAGCAAGGAGAGTCAGCCCATAAGCCTGCCCAGAACTGACAACAATGGCTTCCATACCGAGAATCGGCTTGATTCCGAACTGCGCGGCACTTCGACAAAACTCTGGTACGCCATGCAGATTACAGAGATCAGTCAGCGCCAGAGCGGGCATTCGGAGTTCACTGGCTCGACACACCAATTTTTCGGGGCTTGCTGTACCGCTGTAAAACGAATAATGACTGTGGCAGTGTAAGTGGACAAATTGCATAATGTTTTTCCTTATGTAAACGTTAGTCGAAAGTTTCATGTTGTCAACGGGCTACTCCTTCACATTATCATTGCCGTAGTAAGCGACTTCGTCAAACGTATTGTCGCCGTGAACCTCATCGTCTTCGCTGTTGGATTTCTTTTCGTCAATCTTCCTTTGACGCGATACCTCACCCGCATCTTGGAGACGATTCATGATGTACACGATTTCACGCTGAGCATCTTCGACCTCGGATGACCTGCGTGGACCTAGGTATTTCATATCTTCCAGTAAGACCTTTGCAGCCCGCTTCGATATATTTTTGTAAATCTTTTCCCTGAGTTCCTCGCTGGCACCTTTGAGCGCAATCGCCCATTGGGAAGATTCGACATGATTAAGAATAGCCGCAACATCCTGATCGTGCATTCGGGCAATGTCTTCAAACAGCCACATACGTTGCCGAATGCAGCCGGCGAGTTCAGGATTGCCTTGAGAAATGTCGTTCAGAATCGCCTGCCATACAGTCTCATCAAGCCTCTCAAGGAGTCTGCTCGCAAGATCAATTCCAACCATCGGATTCCGTGGTGTGTAGCCCGGACGCGGACACAGGCAACACGTCTTTACCTCTCGGCAAGTTATGCCTTCCTCCCACACCGGCATGTCGTTCGGTTGAAACGCCGCGAGTCGACGGACGATCTCCGATTGGCGTTCCGGCGTGAGCAGAGCCAGTATCTCCGCACCGTTGTGGAGCGGTGTATAGGCAATCACGAAAACGACCGTCCGGTCGCTTTCGTTTAATAATGAGGTGTGTGATGTCATAACTTATCTCCTTGCTTCTAATGGTTAATGGTTATCCAAAACGCACAATTTTATGATTGCGGCACTGATGTTTTGTCATTTCTCAAATCGACTTCCCTCGCCATCGCTTCACGCAAAGTGCGTTTTTTCTCTTCGCAAGCATTCTCCAACTTTTCCTTGCTTTCATCACACACTTCGAGACTCAGTACGTGGTCAGCATAGTCCAGTGGTATCTTGCCAGCATTATCTTTTGCGTGGACATCGGCACCTTGAGTAATAAGGTATTTCAGTACATCAACATTAGGATTGCAATACGCAACCATGTGGAGCGGTGTCCCACCACGTTCAGTTCTAGCATGGACATCTGCGCCAGCAGCAATCAGGCATTGCATGACTGCTAGGGTTTTATTCCTAGCAGCCTTGTGCAACGGTGTCCTGCCGCCTGTATCTCTGGCGTGAACATCTGCGCCCACTGAAATAAGATATTTCAATACATCGACATTGGAACTGTAAAAAGCAGCCTTGTGTAGCGGTATTCTACCCTGGTCATCTCTGGCATTGACATCTGCGCCCGCAGAAATGAGATATTGCAAAACCTCTGGAGGACGACTACATGCAACCAAGTGTAGCAGTGTCACGCCATGGTTGTCTCTGGCATTGACATCAACTCCCACAGAAATGAGGTATTGCAATATCTCTACTTTTCCATCGTAAAACGTAGCCCCGTGTAGCGGTGTCTTGCCCTGGTTATCTCTGGCATTGAGATCAACTCCCGCTGAAATGAGACATTGCACTACTGCCAGGGAATTAGACCCAACGGCTTGGTGCAACGGTGTGCTGCCCCATTTATTTTTCGCATGGACATCTACTCCTCCAGCAATGAGGCACAGTCTTACTTCTGGAGAATTATTCCAAGTAGCAGTGTCCAGCGGTGTTGTGCCTTCTTCATTTTTCGCATTGACATCCGCTCCCGCATCTATGAGGCATTGCACGACCGCCGGGGTATTTTTGCAAGCAGCTTCGTGCAACGGTGTATCGCCATCTTTCGCTCTGGCATGGACATCGGCTCCCGCATCAATGAGACATTGCGTTACCTCTGGAAACTCATTTTTCCAAGCAGCATAGTGCAACGGTGTCATGCCCCATTCATTTTTAGCGTTTATATCTGCGCCTTTGGAAATAAGATATTGTAGTACATCAACGTTGGAACAGCGGCTAGCTACCCAGTGAAGCGGTGACTCTTCTATCTCATACTCTTTCAGTTTCAGTAACGCCTCATCGACCGCCCTCTCCAAACTCTCTGGACTGGCAGTGATGGTATCTTCTACGTGTTGAGCGATTTTCATGCCTTTTTCGTCTTTTCGTATTTTTTCTACCAACCTGTCCCAATCCGCAGGTCCGGCAACCATCTTTTTGAACTCTTCAAAACTCCGCAATACCTCCTGAGGTATTACGTCGTGTGGAGTTTCATCAAAAAGCAGATCGCCAAACTCTGCTCTCTTCGGGACATCATCTTCGTCATTCTTCAAGCCCAACAGATCCTCTACTTCTTCTTGTGTCAAAACATCACCGGACGTTTGACTCTCTTCGGCACCTTGCGAAATGAGATATTGCGCTATCTCTTGACCATCGGTATTTTTACGTCGGACAAGATTAAGCGGTGTTGAGTCAAGTTTATTTTTCGCATTAACATCTGCACCTTGCGATACAAGGTATCGAAAGACCTCTATGTTAGAATTGCCCAGAGCCGCATTGTGTAGCGGAGTCCAGCCATCTTCTTCGTTCGCATTGACATCGACACCGTGTGAAACGAGAAATTGCAAGACATCTACATTGGAATTACCACCGGCGGCATAGTGCAACGATGTGGCACCTTTTTTATTTTTTGCATGGACATCTCCACCGAGGGAAATAAGATATTCCAAAACTTCCACCGTTGAATTACGAGCGGCATAGTGTATCGGAGTCGCTCCGATTTCGGACAACGCATTGAGGTCGGCACCTTGCGAAACAAGGTACTGCAAAAACTCGATGTCAGGATTCAACATCGCTACTAAATGAAACAAGGGCAATTTAATGAGTTGGAACCCCGAAAAAGCACGATAATCACCCGTAACGTTTATCAACGTGGGATCACGTTGTAGGTGCTCTTTGACGCTGTGCCAATCTTTTGCGACGGCGGCTTCCCAAATCGGCTCGACAATCGTCGGAGCGGACGTTTCCTCATCCTCTGAGAAAACGAGGCTGTTATCCTGACTTTCGAGGTATTCTTGGACCATATTCTCGACCATCTTCTTTCCCTGTTCCACCGTTTCGCATTTGCCCGTGATGAAGCGTTTCATGTTTTCTCTTTCTGATTTTTTCATTGTTTGCTCTCCGTTAATGAGGGTGAATTGAATTACTGTCTATGTTCGACACGGGATACTCTTCTGAGAAAAGTTCCGGGCTGCAATAAGGCATTGCATGATTAATTTCCTCGTAAAATGGGTTACAATTAGTTTATTTCAAAACCGATTGGATTGCCTTTGACTTCCTTAACGTCTTGTTCCATTCGGAGCATTGCGACCAGTTCCTTGTGATCGTTGGTGCCACAAATGAGGGACTTTTTGGCGACCACCGCAAAGTCACCCGGCGCGAGGTGCGTCAAATCACGGAGCGAAACCGTTGTCTCTGTTCCGAAAAAATGTTTGAACGCCGACTCGGTCTGCTGGCGAGTCAAATAACCGTACTTCACCTTGAACGTGAACCGCCGCAGTGATGCCTGATCCAAGTCGTCCATCAGATTCGTCGTGCAAACAAACGGCAACGGATGGCTTTCCATCTGCGTCAGCATTTCGTTGACCTGTGTAACTTCCCAACTACGCTGGGCATTGCGGCGGTCTTGCAAGAAACTATCCGCCTCGTCAATAATGAGTAGCATCTTTTTCCGTTTTGCTTCTGCAAAGGCGGCGGCGATATTCTTTTCACTGCCGCCGACCCACATACTCATCAGATCGCTTGCCCGTTTGTGCAAGACTCGCATCTTCAATTTCTTTGCAAGGAATCGTGCATACGCCGACTTGCCAGAACCTGGTACACCATAGAGGCAAAGCGAAAAGTTCACTCCCGGCAATGATGTAATCCGCTGTGCCAAGTTTTCCAAATCGACATCACAGTTGAGCAATGCTGTCGAAAAATCATGTTCCATGACGAACTCACGCTTGCCAGTGTATCCCATTGCCGTTTGCAGGGACTCTATCGTCTTTTCAATCGCCTCGTTGTCGCCGGTCAAAGCGGCAGTGCGGAGCGAAGCATCAATGATTGCCGGGGCAATGTCATACGTCTTGACCAATTTGGCGATTTTTTCCTTTGGTAGTTTGACTTTGTTCTTGCGAGCGGAATAGTCCCAGATGCGATGCTGCACCGCCTCATCGGGGGCTTCCATGTTGAGAACGTAGGAAAACCGGCGAAGGTGTGCCGGATCGACACCGTGAATATCGTTGCATGTCCAAATTACCGGCACAGGATTTGTTTCCAAGAGTTTATGAAAAAACAGTTTTGATTTTTTCCTACTACGCGACTGCTGCCATGTTCCGAAGAACATAACCATGTCGCTAGAGGCATCGAAAACGTCTTCCGCCTCGTCCATTAACAGCACGGAGCCTTGGTCTTCCTCCAAGAGACTAAGGGCGGCGGCAAGGTCGCTGCGCCGGTCTCCGTCATTGCGTTCACGTTTTTCATTGTCCGACACGGCATAGAGAGACGCACCAATTTCTTTGCAGAGCGTTTTGGCGAGTTCCGTTTTACCGGTGCCGGGTTTGCCATGAATTAGCACGTTCACGCCGAGCTGTTGCTTTGCCAGCGCACTACCGAGCAGATTCTTGAACCAATCGTATTCTTCTCGAAGATGTTCAAATTGTTCAGGCTTAAGCGTTGCCTTTTGCGGTTTGCCCAGCACGACTCGCTTGACGGCTTCGGGAGTCTTGCAATGGGAGATCATAATCTCGTGGAACATCGAGGAGAAAACGCGACCATTGTCTCTGCTATTGGTAACATAAATTCCTTTTCCCACTAATTCACTGGTCGTCGAAAGGGATTTTTCGTAATGCCTTACGGATATATCCAACATGCGAGCATTGATTTCTCGTCGTGCAGTAGTATCGCGAGCAAGCTCATCAAGTGCATCCAAGCACGGAATCTGGGACATGAAAACTTTCAACATAACTACGTCATAGTATTCCGGTGAAAAATGGAATGCTTTCATCACAGCCGCCGCTTCCACCGAATGAGCTAAGTGACCGGGTTTACCGTCGAGCAATTTTCGAATGGTCTTGACGTTACGGATAAGTTTGTCGCTTCCTTCCTTCCTGAATTTCGGTTTTTCCCAACTGTCTTCGATGTCTTTGCCGATCAGTTGTTGGGAATGTGTCTCGAACCAACGACAAACTCTGTCTTCAGTGTCGCCGAACAGCGGATGCTTCAGGAGATTGTTGAGGTAGTACAGAACAATGTCTCTTTCTGATTTTTTCATTGTTTGCTCTCCGTTAATGAGGGTGAATTGAATTACTGTCTATATTCGACACGGGATACTCTTCTGAGAAAAGTTCCGGGCTGCTAATCTATTTCCACTGCTTCTTTCTTATTGAAGTCTTGTTGTTTTTGTTTTTTGTTCCGCTTATAGTGGCAAACACAACATAAGGGAAAATACTTGTCCGAACTTTCACATTCGTGGCATTCTGGACAAAGGTCTCTTTCAAACCATCCTTTAACAAGGAATTTTTCCTCCCAATTATTGTCTTTGTAATCATCATCGTATCCATCAAATACTGTGCTCGATCTTATTACATTGGACATGGTTTGCTCCTATCAGGTCGTTCTGGATTGTGCGATTCACCATCCGCCGCGGAAACCATCCGGTGCGCATTCGGGAATATCTGGAAAGTAGAAAAGCGGACTTCCTTTCAAGACCGTTTCCTGGTAATTTTTCCCTGTATCGTTCTTAACCTTGTTAGCCAGCCGTTGACAAGCATTGTGATCCCCGGAAATTCCAACCACATGGCTTGAGGATTCAGAACATGCAATCCTTTTCACCTCTAGCCTATCCCGTGCGGCAAGAGCGGTGATTTCCTTGACCAACTCCTCATTTGAACTATTTCTGTTCATGTTTTTCTTTTCCATCTGTTAAAGTAAATTTTTCAATACCCATATACAGACGAGAAAGGGCGTTTTGCGCAAAAAAATGGTTATTTTTCCAATTTTTGTCAAAATAACTCCATTTTTTTCCCGTAGTGGCGGCAATTTGGGTAGAATGTGCGGATTTTGGTGGCACAGTACAAACAGTTGCTGGATCTTTGGCAACCGTGACGGGTGATCGATTCGGCGAGATTTTTGATCGTTTTTTGGCGAGTCGAACCAGTCTATTTTGGCAATGGTGCCGAGGGGAAAGCGGAAAACGGTGAACCGGGTACTTCGCTCGGTTTGTGATGCGGAAGCTGAATGGGCGGCTTCTTTGCGCTGCCCTCTTTTTTTTACATTTCGCCATCCCATCTTGATTTTTTCCGATCCGACCCTATACTGTGGGCAGGTAATGGTACTTTCCCAATTTGATGCAACACCTCGAACTTGCGCATCCACACGATTTACTCGTCCGGCGGTTCCTGACCGACCCGGAGTTGATGGCTGATCTTCTGCGACACTATCCGCAGAATCCCGCCGAACAACGGATGGTCGCATTGCTTGACTTGGAACGATTGGTGTGCAAAGACCCGGTAACGGTTAACGAACGACTTGCAGAAATCAGAGGCGATTTACGTTTTTCGACTTCGTTCAAAGAGATCGACCGTGAGGCAAATGTTTACCTTTTATTCGAGCATCAATCGACTAAAGACCCAAAATTTCGGCTCCGAGGACTTGACAGTATTATTCAGGAGTATAAGAAATTCTGGGAAAGCACGAAGGGGCAGGCTAAATTTCCGTATCCTATTGTGCTGGTGTTGTATCATGGCACGGCTCCTTGGGAACAAGTGCCTGTAATGGACGATTTGATTGAAATCGCTCCTGGCATGATGACGGGCTTGTTGAATTATCTGCTAATTTTCGTAGATATTTCACCATTGTTGCGTGGGGAGTTCAAAGGACATCCGGTTTTGCAAACGGTACTCGAATCGCTTCAATTAGGATCGAAGGGTGAGTTGGCGGACAATTTTGAACAGGTAATAGAGCGGCTTTTAGTGGTTAAAGATGATCCGCGAATGGGCGACTGGTTGCCGTCTCTTGGCTTTTATGCAATGTCTGTAGACGACATCGATATGGAGCAAGTTGCAAAGGCATTTTCAAAGATAGTTAACAAAGAGGAGGCAAATAGAATGACAACGACAACAGCAGAAAAATTATTGATTCAGGGCGAAACCAAGGGGAAAGCCGAAATGGTACTGAAAGCCCTGCGTAAAAAGTTCGAGCAGGTGCCGCAAGAAATTGAGAAATCGGTGCTTGGGATGTCAGACCCGATTGCACTGGAATCTTTGTTGGAGCACGTTTTCGACAGCAACACGTTAGAAGAATTCGTAGCGGGATGGTAACGATTTTTCAAAGGTATAATTGGGCAGTTTGACTACCCGTTATTTACCCGATATTTTTCCTGACTACCCGCAAAACCTGAGAAAACAAGAGTGAGAAAAACAACGTTTGACAAAGCTTGACAAAATTGGAAATTGTTGTAAACTCTTGCCATATAAGCATTTTTGCACTCTTGATGTTTGTTGCGTGGCTTCGTTCACACGGCAGAGGTCACAGATTCGAATTCTGTGCCGCCCAATAGTAGAATACATTGAATAGGAAGGGCTCAAACCCTTACCGGTCGAACGTTTGACCGTGCCTATAAAATTGTCGATTTTTGTATCCGTGATACAAATTCCAACATTTTAGGCAAGGAGAACGTAAGATGAAGAAGAAGACCGAAAAGAGGAAATCCGCAAAGAAGTTGCCGAAATTGGGACTTCAACCGGGGCACGATGGGAGACCGGGACGCTATTATGTCCGTTTAAACGGACAGCGCACGTATTTGGGACACACGGACGGAACGGGTGAACCGCCCTCCGAAGTCACGGAGCGTTACCTCGAAGCCGTCCTCCAATGGGAGAAAAATGGGCGGAAGGCGTTGCCAACGCACATCAAGACAGGTATTCCCGTTGAAGAGTTGGCAACCAAGTTTCTGGCGTGGGTGAAGTCCGCTGGTTACAGCGATGGGTATGTGGAGCATATCAGGATAGCGATGCAATTTCTGATAGACCAGTGCGGTCATTTATCGACCGCCGATTTCACTCGGCATACCCTGAAAGCCCTTCAAGTAGAATTAGAAACGGTTGGCATCAAATCTCACAGCAAACCAGATCACAAACCAAAGCCCTACTGCCGTGAGTCGGTCAACCGCTACATCCGTTTCATTATCAACGCTTTTACAGAGGGGGAAGAGCGTGGCTGGGGCGTTGACGAGAACCTTCCCGGCCAGTTAGCAAGAGTCCGCCCCCTCCGTAACGCAGGGCTGACGCATCAAAAATTATCAGACGTTGCTGTCTTCAGTGTCTGGTGTTTCCAAAAAGCGTTTTTTCGGCAGTCAGTGTAGTTTTGGCAGA
>Ga0082212_10009236_pt1 | contig 12732 bp, 14 predicted proteins | sample TergutNt197P3_FD_71548 | JGI IMG/M metagenome (GOLD analysis project Ga0082212, IMG submission 71548) | Neocapritermes taracua P3 segment gut microbial communities from Petit-Saut dam, French Guiana - Nt197 P3 | ecosystem: Host-associated > Arthropoda: Insects > Digestive system > Gut ... | reverse complement strand
TGTTATATATAAAGAGAAATATCGAGATTATATAACATGGCTAATAAGATCACAAAACCCATAAAGAATCCTTCCAAACTCAAGGCTTTCTTAGCTCTGGTCGAGAAGAGCGGTGAGAAATATTATGTCATGGCAAAGCTGCAGCTCAACACCGGGCGACGGATCTGCGATATCCGAGAGAAGCGTGTCAGTGACATCATGCAGGAGACCATGCGATTCCGGGAGTATTTCGTGCTGAAAGAACAGAAAACCGGCAAGGGGACCAGCATCCGGCTCAACGATGAAGTTCGCAAGGTTCTGAAGGCGTATATCACCAAAAACAAGCTTCGATATGATGACTATCTCTTTCCGGGGCAGACCCAGAACTCCGCGATTTCCTACCAGCAGGTATGGCGCGTATTCCAAGAAGCTGCTCGGCAATTAAACATTGAAGACTTTGGAAGCCATAGCCTCCGTAAGACCTGGGGGTATAACGCATACAAGAAGACAAAGAATATCGGTCTGCTCATGAAAGCGTTTAATCACAGCAGCGCGGAGGAGACCCTGAGATACATAGGCATCGACCAGGATGAGGAAGATGAGCTCTACTCCATCATTGCACTATAGAGAACTTCTCATTATCCCGTTCATCTGCTCACAATAATCCATCCACCATACGATAACCTCATCAAGCGAGGGCTGCGTATAGAAAGTGAGCGTGAGGGATTCCGCTGTAACGCTATACTCGCGATTGCCCACGATGAGGATATCACCGGCTTTTACGGTCAGCACTTTTTCGGAATTTTCCTCGTCAAGCGCTAATCCGAGGGCGGAGAACCCGCCGTTTGCATCGTAGTAATCGGCAATCGCATAAAGCGTTCCCCTGTCATCCGCCGGCGCTGTGTCTGGCGGCGGCGTGCCCGCCTGCCCGTTTGCCGGCGCGCCTCCGCAGGCCGCACAAAAAACCATTGTGAGGAACGCAAGCAGGAATGCAAATGCCTTTTTCATTTTCATGACCTCCGTTATTTCAGTCTTTAATCTATTCTTTGGGAGAGAGGCTTTCATTGAATACAAGCGTTCCCTCGCCTTCCAGCCATACTTCTTGTGATGTCCAGTCCGGGAACGTGATGTACACTTTAACATGGCGGTCAGTTAGGTCTATTCCGGGCAGGTCCGGCTCAATTAACAGAAAGAGATACATATCCGTATTTTCCAATGAGGTGAATCCGCTGTACATCGGGACCGCGTGGTATTCTGTGCCGGCGTATTCCATCGTAAGCGCCTCAAATACCATATAACTGCCCACCAGCGGTTGTACACGCTTGCCGTTTTTGTCTTTTATGACGGACCGCCAGTCTTTCCCGACAGCCTGAACATAACTTTGGTCGATAAAAATGAAATTGCCATCATCGTCAAAGTAGCCTATATTATCATAATGGCCGCTCAGTTCCACGGTAATCCCGAGTCCCAGCCCGCTTATGCTCCCGCCCAGCATTTCGCTCGCTATCAGATCGGCGGCCTCGTCAGAATCGAAGGTAATGGTGGAGTCCATCTCGAGTAAGTAGCCGCCTTTTACAGACAGATCCTTTAGCTCAGGATCATACATATCATCCAGGGCCCTTGTCATATTGATAGAAAAGGAAAAGTCCATATACATGCCGGGCACGCCAAATACCGCGCCTGCCTCTTCCCGCTGCTCAACGCTGGCCTTGAGGGACCACCATCGGTCGATATACCAGGCGTCGGCATCGAATTCCTCAGGAGCTTCGCTCTCAGACTCCGGCGGAGGCACTTCCACCTGTGTGTCCGGCGGAGCGCTTCCGTTATGCACGCGGCAAGCCATCAGCAGGGCAAGGGTGAGCAAGAGCAGCGCTGCAAGCGTCAAAACCTTTTTCATTTTCATGACCTCCATTATTATTGTACTAGGAGTTGCTTTCTATCACAAGAAATAACGTGCACTTTCCCTTATGTGTTCTCTCCATCATAATCTGCTTTTTCTTGCAGTTTGTGTCTCTTATCCTCAAATACAACCGCGCGGAATTTCACACCGGAGGAAACCCGTTCTTTGCGGACTCTCGGCGTCTCCTTTGCCATTTTTATCAGGTGGGACTTTTTCTTCTTCATACATTATTCCGCCGCCTTGAAGTTGTACAGAGGCCGGACGGTCGCGACAATCTCCGTCGTTTCACCGATGTTGGCCACGATCTCTTCCATCGGTTTATAGGCGAAGGGTGACTCGTCAATGGTGCTTTTGTTGACCGTGCTGGAGTAGACGCCCTCCATCGCCTTCTCAAACTGGGTCAGCGTGATACTTTGCTTAGCCGCTGACCGGCTCATCAGGCGACCGGCGCCGTGCGGCGCGGAATAGTTCCAGTCCGAGTTGCCCTTACCGGTGCAAATCAAGCTGCCGTCTCGCATGTTCATCGGAATCAGTATGCGCTCGCCCTCCCGGGCCGAGATAGCGCCTTTGCGCAGGATCATGCTGCCAAGGTCAATGTAATTGTGGACGGTGGTAAACTGTTCTTCCGCTTTGAACTTCATTTCCTTGACCAGTTCCCGGATGATGGCGCGGCGGTTCCAGTCTGCGTACTGCTGGACAATAGCCATATCGCACAGATAATCATCAAACAGTGCGCCTTCACAAAAAGCGAGGCTTTTGTCCACCTTAATGGATTTATCTTTGAGATCCTTTGCGGCGGCGTTCTGGTAGTATTCCGCCACTTGCTTGCCGAGGTGTCGGCTGCCGGTATGGACGACGAGATATAAGCGCCTATCATCGTCGCGGCCAAGTTCAATGAAGTGGTTGCCGCCGCCCAGCGTGCCCAGACTGCGTTCGGCACGACTGAGGTTCACCTGTTTTGCGCACCGCAGTTGTTTCAGATTAATCTCGCTCGCGAACGGATGAGCAGAGTTGCGTATGGCAAAGCCCGCCGGGATCAACCGGTGAATCGCTTTGTCAAGCTTATGCAGCTCTACATGCTCATCACGCAGCACTACGGTCTCCATGCCGCAGCCGATATCCACGCCAACCAAGTTGGGCACGACTTTGTCGCGGATGGTCATTGTCGTGCCGATGGTACAGCCCGCGCCGGCGTGGCAGTCGGGCATGATGCGGATCCGGCTGCCGGAGACGAATTCCTGGTTCAGCAGATTGATGATCTGTGAAATGGTCTCCTGATCCGCAATATCGGTGAACACTTTGGCGGTATTATATTTTCCTTGTAATTCAATCATAAACAATACCTTTTATTATTGTATCCCAATAGGCCACATAAGTATAGACTAGATTACGAACTTTGAGATGCTGATCGCAACCCGCATCATGATATATTGCCTGCAATCCTCGTCCATGTAACCGTAGATCCTGCTTTGACGGTTAATCAGCGGCATATACATCTCCAGTATTTCTTCAATTGAATCATAATTACCAGCTACTGCGCTGGTCAGCAAATCAGAAAATCGCTTATCCATACTAGTTGGCCCCTTTCATCAAAATGTCACGAAGCTTTTTCAGCGCTATATGTTTTTGGTCATATACATACTTAATGGAGCATCCAAGTTCATCCGCAATCTCCTGTGCAGGCAGACTCTCGATAAAAGATAGCTCCAGTATCCGTCTGCGTAGGGCAGGGAGCGAAGAGAATGCGTTTGATATACGCTCCTCAGCGAAGTCGAATTCGTTTTCCGAGGCACCGTTTTGCCATCGCTCCGATGTAAATGGCGATTCCTCCTGCATAGGAAGATGATCCATAGGGATTTCCCACTTCCAGTGACGCTGCCGCCGGATATATTCGATCTTAGCGTTCGAAACTACTTTCACCATAAACGCCGTGAACCGGGCAATCAACGCGTCATCAGTTGCGTCATCAGTGGTGTCGCGCTTGATAGCGCGGCGCAGCTCCGCATAAACGGGATAGGATAGTTCAGTTTCCTGGGGGTTGGCTTGCCCATCTGTGAATGAAACGAAATAGCGGGTAATGCCCTCCACAGTCTCTGTGCGAAGGGTGTATGGATTTGTGTTGTCAAACATGGTCTTTCCTCCAAAATTCAGATTTTTTGATTGGTTGAATCAGAAATCTGAATTGGGGGGACCACGGATATGTAAGCGGGCTTTTTCCCCGTTCATGCGGTCAGCCTTTCCGCCGTTTAGCCCGGAAAGGGTCAAAAAAAGAGCCTTACAGATAGCTAAATAGCTACTTGTAGGGCTCCGGCTACATCGCGCCATTTATGACGCGATGCTTGCGCTTGACGAATTTGCGTCAGCTTACTTGTTAGTTTTTAGTTTGCTTTTTATGGAAAATTTCCCGAATAAGGCGATAGGTCTTATATAACCCCCTGCGCAGCAGCGTATATGCGGCACGAAACGGTCGTGACCGAGCGCGCCTTCGTGCGTACCGAAGGTAGGTTGGGTCATGCACGGGGATCATGTTGCCGTTATGCGCATAGCAGAGCAATTTGGCTATGATTTGATTATGTTGAATGGGGCTTTCGACTGCCGTCTGATTATCGCCGCACATGGCATAGCTGCCGTCCGCGTTCACGCGGATCACGCGGTGCAGGACAAATTGCCCACTACGGCGGTGATACAGGGCAATATCTAATTTCTTTAGGGCTCCGGTTACTGCCGTCAGTTCCACGTCCGAGTTGTGCAGCAGCGGCAACATACTGGTGCCGGGTGCCGTGAACAACACACTGCCGCCTTCGGTCAGTTTCTGCTCAATAAGCGGCATATATTCCTTCATTGCAAGCTCTATCTGCTGCATCGGTCGAAACTACACCGGCTGCCTTACAGCCAGCCGCCCCAGTTGAAGGTGACATAATAGGTCAGCACCATGTCGCTGATCGGATAGTAATTGTGCGTGTCGCCCGTAAACTTCACGGTCACCACATACCGGTTACTCGGCTGTTTATCCGAAGTATCCGCATACACTGGGGTAAAGGCGGCGTTAACACCCGTGGGCAGGCCGCTCAGGACTGTAAAATAATAGCGAGTCTCGATCAGGCATTGGACACGGTAGGTCATGGGCAAAACCGAATCCTTCGTCCCGTCAAACACGACTTTGGACAGGTCATAGGTCGCCTTCGTGATGCGCAGCGTACCCGATACATCGCCCGTGAGTACATAACCCGGCGTCACGCACTCCACCGTGTATTGGTAATCGCCCACGATTACGGGTGTGACGGTCGCGCCGCTTTGGGTATAGCGGACAACGACCTCGGGCTTTGTTTCCCCCGACGGCACGGTCAAATTGACGGTGACGCTCCTTGCGCTGCCGGTATAGACCTGTTGCGCGTTGCTCACGCTCACCGTCGCAATCTTTGGCGCAGGCGTAGGCGGAATGGTTGGCGTGGGAGTGGGCGTCGGAACCGGCGTCTGCGTTGGTGCTGCCGTAACAGTTGATGTCGGCGTGGGAGTGGGCGTAACTGTTGGTGTGTCTGTCGGCACCATCGTTGGAGTAGCGGTCGGCGCCGCAGTAGTAGGCGTTGTAGTCGGTTCAGCGGTCGGCACAGCGGTAGGTTCTATGGTCACCGTTGGGGAAGGCGCTGGCGTTACGATTGGAGTTGCCGTCGGGGTAGGGGTTGCTTTTGCCCCTTTGGGCGGCAGGGTGTCCAGTCGCACCAAATAGCGCAGGATTGCCGCCGCATCCGCCGCAGTCACATGACCATCCAAATCGACGTCCGCCAGGATAAGCTGTTCGGCGCCTAATGATTCCAGCTTAACGAGATAGCGAAGGACTTTGGCCGCATCTGCCGCGCTTACGCTTCCATCACGGTCTACATCACCCAACTCGAACCCATCCGCCGAAGCGGTGGTTGCGACGGTGAGAACGAGCATGAGCCCCAATAGTAATGATAAGGCTTTTTTCATAATCAGTTACCTCAATCCAATAGAAGGTTCTTATCCCATAGGGTCTGCACGAACTGGCTTACAATAGCAAGCGCCGTCCCCGTGGTTATGTCGAGGGTGACGATAAGCGCACGCATCAATGTCGGAATGTCCGTGTCCTTCTCCAATTGCTTCCACAAAAAGGCGCCTGCTTCATCGAGAGTGAGGATGACATTGGGCGTTTGCGCTTCCGCCGGTAAGACTACATATTTACCGGCAATATTTTGGAGAGCATAGTCCGGCTTGTGTTTTAATGTGTATTTCAAAGCAAGCCTTGCCCGTCCACAATGGTTGCGTCGCCGCCATCCCATCCGCCATCGCTCGGGGAGGGGTTGGCGTTCTGTGTGGGCTTGGGAGTGGATGTGGGCGCCCCTGCCGATGTCGGCTTGGGCGTTGAGGTCGCTCCTTTCGGAGTGGTCGCGTCCGGGGCACCGCTCGGCACGGCGGTTTCGTTTGTGCCGCTGATGATATTCTCCGGCGGGAATGTGGCTATCGGGTCAGCGGGGTCATATACATCGCTCTCCTGTCCGTTTACGTCAATTCCGATGACCTCTAGCGGAAGGGATGGTTCATCATTTGCATTGTCGCCACCGCATCCAAAGAACATCAAGAGAACAAGTGTCACTAAGCCAATGATAAGCGCTTGTTTTCTGCGCATACTTTCACCTCATATCAAAATTTCTTTATGCCGCCATGTGACGATGCCGCCCAAGGAGGAGGGCGGCATACGTCGCATGGAAATCAGCATCGGTGTCACGGTCAAAGGGGCACCTTCAACCGAACAGCCTCAGTCGACAATGATTTATCTTGTAGGTTCAGCTATTTGCTAAACCAATCCGCGATTGACAACAAGCCTTGCCCGTCCGTCCCACGACCGTCGTTGCCGGGGTCGCCGTCCGTCCAACCATCCGAAGATGCTGTCAGGACATCTTCCATGCGGAAGGCGATTACTTCTGCCGAGGGGGTTTCATACTTTTTCAACATACCAATTTCTCCTTCCTAAGTTATGGTGTAGCCGAGGCGATGCCGTCCAACAAGCGGTTTACGCTGTTGTACTTCGCCACGCCGAGATACTCTGTCTCCACACCTGTGGAGCCATCAATGATCTTCACAAATGGGATGAACACGATTTCCGCGTCCCGTAGACTGCTCATGTTATAGCCGATCAGGGAGAAGGTCATGGTGGTCGCGTCCGCCATATAGATACGCAGCCCGGTTTCCTCAGTGAGGTCGGAGACATTCAGGTACATCGCTGTCTTCAGCGCGTCGCCGTCACTTGCATCGGCATAGGCTTGCAGCCAAACGAGATTCTCGCTCATGGGTGAAACCTTGAACCGGTTCATGCCCGCCTTCTTCAGCTCCGGCGTCGCGCCCGACAGTAAGTTGTAAGCGCCGCGCTCTTTGGTATAGAAACCGAACTCCAGCTTGTCGCCCACCTTGATCGCGCCCTGCAAGTTGGCGATATCAATGACGCCGCCAAAGCGGATCGCGGAGCCATCTAACTTGGCCGCCGAGCCGAGGTTGAAGGGCGTGGGTGAATTGTCCAGCGCAGGAATGATGGTGCCGTATGTAATGACCCCATGGCACTCGTTGCACTTGTAATCGCCGGTATAACCTGGCGTTCCGACCTGCGCCGCTACAGCACCGTACAAATAGGTGCCGTAGTCGGCGTGGTTGGCGGAGTCACACCCTATCGTGATGTCATCGACATCTATGTCTCCGCAATCGGAGCACACGCGCTCCCGAACACCGGGAACGACGCAGGTCGGCGTTGTCGTTGTGGTCCAGCTGCCATAGCTGTGACCGGAGGGGGAGGTGTCAAAGTCGCCTTCGACGCTGGCTGTATGTACATGTCCGCAAGTGGAGTAAATGGTGCCTGCCGTCTTGCCTTTCACGGTACAGGTCGCGGTCACGGCCGGATTGGCAGGGTCGGCTGTCTCAGTACCAACGTGTACGGCGGAGTTATAATCGCCCTCCACGGATGCCGTCCAGACTTCACCGCACTCGGAGCACTTGGTGCCTGCCGATTTGCCCTTTGTCATACAGGTAGCAGTCACGGCAGGATTTGCGGAATCGGCTACTTCATCGCCCTCGTGGTTTTCGTCATCGTAGTCACCCTCAACACTTGCCGTATGGATATGTCCGCAGGTGGAGTAGATGGTGCCTGCCGATTTGCCTTTCGTCATACAGGTCGCAGTTACGGCAGGATTCGCCGGGTCTGCTGTTTCGCTGCCAACATGGACGCTGCTGTTATAGTCCGTATCGGCGGGGGCTGTGTGGACATGGCCGCAAGTAGAGTAGATTTTGCCTTCCGTCTTGCCCTTTACCATACAGTTTCCGGGCACAGCCGGGTTTGCCGGGTCTGCTACCTCGCTGCCAACGTGTACGGCGGAGTTATAGTCACCCTCCACGGATGCCGTCCAGACCTCGCCGCACTCAGAGCATTTTGTACCGGCCGTTCTGCCCTTTGTCGAGCAGGTCGCGGTCACGGCGGGGTTTGCAGAGTCTGCCACTTCATCGCCCTCGTGGTTTTCGGTATCATAGCCCAGCGATTCCGGCTCAATGATGTACTCATCACAGCCATCGCACTGTTCACCTGCCGTGAAACCTATGGTCTGGCAGGTCGCGGTGATCGCAGGGATTTCGGTCGTGTGTTCGTGGGTGCAGGTACTCGCGGCCAACTCAATATACTGCGTGTTCTTGACGGGTTTGAACCCGGCCACGCCGCTCGTATAATTCGCCTCGACGGCATTGGCGGCGTTGCTGTTGTTGAAATTGAGCAGGATGTCGCCGATTGCCGCGGGGGTCGTGGAGGGGACATGGGCGGTGTTCAAAAAGACACCCAGCGTCAGCTTGTCTGTGCCGATGTACGCGCCGCGCACGGTGAGCGGCGTGGTGGCCGCTGTGCCCGTGCCCGTTTTGAAGATGTCCAGCCGCGCGCCCGCGCCCCGCACATCAATGTTGTTGATATACTTTGGGCCGCTGCCCGCGCAGATCAGCGATGAACCGGCATTGAGGGTCAGGTTACAGGTTGTTGCACTGCTATTCAGAGTGCCCGTATAGCCGGCCGTTGCGCCATTTTGGCTCAGCGCGGCATTGGAGCCCAACTGCAGGGTGGCGTTTTCGGCGAGCGTGATTGCGGTTTTCGCATTTAGCACGTTCTGCACCTGGCAGTCGCCCTCGAACGTGATGTCGCCCGTGCATGTGCCCGTCGCTCCCTGGGCAATCTGTATTGACGCGATATCCTTCATATCCTTGAAGGTATAAGATAGCGCACCCGCTGCGGACATATTAAAGTCTTTGATATCTGTAATCTTCGCGCCGCCCGAGCCGTCCGCATAGACGGTGACGGTGGAGCCCGCGCCCATGGCATTGGCGTTATCGCTGCTGCTGCCTACCAGCGCCCGGATGTTCGCCGTACCGCCCACTGAGACAGATATGTTTCCCGTCATTGTGGCACTCCAGTTGCCCCAGTTGCCGCCATATACTGTATCGTAGGTTCCGCTTAAAACGGTCAGGTCCGTATCACCGTTGTAGGTGATACCGTCATAACCGCCATAGATGTTGAGGGTGCCGGAGCCGGTCTTTACGATGCCTTCGCCCATGACCAGCTTGTTGCCCCGGGCGTAGATGTTTTGGGTGCCTGAGAGCGACATTGTTATATCCCGAAACTCTACAGGACAGGACAGGTTCCAGCCGAGGCTCCCGGAAACCGTATTGGTAACTCCACCATAGGTGCTCGTGAAGGTAATCTTCTTAGCGGCCGCACCGTTGCTTTGCACGGCGGTGGCGTCTGAGCTGATATTGTAGTTCGCGATAAAGGTCACCGTGTATTCGTCCGTGCCTGCGCCGATCGCTGCCATGGCCGCTGCAAGCGAGGGATAGTCGTTCTCAGTGCCGGCGGACGCCGCGTTCACACGCACATAGTTTGTGTTGTACCGGATATATGCACCGTTCTTCTGAACGTACAACGGGGCATGGCCGCTGAGATAGTCCTCTTCCTTGGCATTGTTCGCCGTGTTGAAATAGAGCAGGTTGTTGTTGACTGCCGCGGGGGTCGTGGTAACATGGGGATCGGCATAGATGCCCAACGTCAGCTTGTCTGCGCCGATGTACGCGCCGCACACGGTGATCACGGTGGTGGCCGTGCTCATCGTGCCCGATTTGAAGATGTCGATCCGGGCGCCCGCGCCTCGCACGTCAAGGTTGCGCACATAGTTCATGCTGTTGCCGTTGCCCGCGCAGACCAGGGTTGCATTGGCATTTAAGATCAGGTCGCATGCCGTTGAAGAGTCGCCGGTCAACACGCCTTGGTAGGGCGCATACTTGCCGTCCATGCTCCGCGCGGCATTGGAGCCCAGCTGCAGGGTGGCGTTTTCGGCCAGTTCAATGGAGGTATAGACACGCAGCTCGTTTTGCAGCTGACAATCGCCCTCGAAGGTAACGCTGACCGCTTTCCCGCCGGTATAGCCGGCGTCCACCCTGCCTATGTCCTTCATGTTGCGGATGGTGACCTCAGTTTCACACTGTGCTTTGATGGTTGTGATCTTTGCGCCGGCCGAGCCGTCTGCATCGAGGGTGCAGACAATGCTGCCATAATTATATCCGCTGTCCAGGAGCGAGATGACTGCCGTGCCGCCAACCGTGACGAACCTGTTGCCCGTTGCCAAAACGTTCAAGTAACCGGCATAGACATTGCTATAGGTTCCGCTCAGGAGGGTCACATCACAGTCGCCTGACACGGCGGCAACATCGGAAGAACCAACAATGTCAAAGGTTGCCGCCGAGCCGGTCCTTACAATGCCCTCGCCCATGACCAGCTTGTTGCCCTGGGCGTAGATATATGTTGAGACATTGACGATTAGCCTGATATCACAAAACTCCGCCGGGCAGGGCATGTACAATTTCCCGATCGAGCTGTCTGCGACCAAGGTAACCGCCTTGGTGACCTCGCCGCCGCCCGGGTCGTAGGTGCTTGTGAACGTGATCTTCTCTGCGCTCAGACCATTGGTCTTGAGTGCGTACAGGTCGGTGCCCGACGTCGCGTCCGGGCCCGTGACGGCATAGTCCTCAAGGAACGTCACCGTGTATTCGCCCGTGCCCGGACCGATGGCTTCCATCGCCTCTTTGAGGGTGTCAAAGTCCGCCCAATCTTCCGTCGAGTGTTCCGTTACGCGGATGTTGCCCGTTGGGGGGGCAAACGCAAAATTTATAGGAGCATATGCCGGCCCTATAGGCGCAAGCCCTTCGTCGCCTGATGAATCGTCAGGCGTTTCAGCTTCCTCACCCGGGGGGTCTTCGATAGATGTTAATTGGGAAATATCTTCTTCCGCGCTTGTGGCGCCCGCAAATGCGGACAGCGAGGGCATAAAGGTAAACACCATTGCCAGGACAAGAACTACAGCCAACAACCTCTTCATTTTGCTTTCCTCCAATATTTGATTTTCGGGTCAATGTAACAGACTTTTCATTGCGTAACCTATAGCGATATTACAAGAATACCACATAGCATTACTTCAAGTTTAAATCATTGCAAACGAAATTAAAAGGACAACTGTCTAGAAACTGTCCACTTTTTCTCTTCCAATTCCAAGTAAAACAATCAGATATGTCTGAAATTTTGCAGCAGCTTGTGTTGCTGTTTGTCAACGCTGATCTTTCCCTTAGAAAGCCCGATGAGGTTTTTGCTCTCTAATTCATAGATGTTTCTGTCTACCGTTTTTGCGCTGATCCCCAAATTTTCCGCGATTGCCCGCCTTGTCATCGGCAGAATATAGGGCCATTCTGTCGCTTTCGAACAATTCTTCAGTATGAATTGAGTGATTTTTTCTATGTTGGTCTTGTAGATGCTCTTTTCGATGATATCGGTTGTCACGACCGCGTTATTGGCAAGCGCGCAAACGACTTCCATCAGAAAATCGTAGTTTCTCCGAAACTCGGCTTTCAGGTCTTCAACGGGAATTTTAAGCAGTGTAGATCTCCCCACAGAAACGGTAGTGGCCGCATAGATATCTTTTTGGGAGAATATCTCCATATCCGACATCAAGGTTTTTGTCGGCAAAGTCAGCCAGGCGTAGTTCTTCCCCTCCTTAGTCTCATGCCAAACAACGGTTTGCCCTTCGAGGATATAATACGCGTATTTAATGCGCTCGCCCTTTTCAACAACGCGCTCACCGTCCTCGGCAATCAACAGCGTGCTTTTGTTTGCCAACCCATGTGGAACCAGGCGATACACCGCCTGACCTTTTGCGCTGATGCTTGATAAAGAGACAGTTTTCATAAAGACTCCAGCGATAGCTTCCTTTGTTTAATTATAGCCATTCACAATCCAAAATAAAAGGTCAACTGTCTAAATTTTAACATCTCAATATTTTTCAAAATATTTCGTTGCATCGGATAAAACGAATTGAAAAGTCTGTTACATCCTGTTTTTTGCGCCTGTATACTGAATGTATCTACGCCAAAAGGGAGGATTTTTAGTATGACCGCTACCGAACCCGTCAGGAACAAAAAACAGTTACAGGCGCTTGCAAATTATTGGATGGCGCGAGGAAACCTGCGCAATTACGCGCTCATTGTTCTGAGCGTATGTACCGCGTTGCGCATCAGCGACCTGCTGCGGCTGGGTTGGGAGGATGTGTATAATTCCGCCGCGCAGACTTTCCTCACACACATCACGCTGACCGAGGGCAAAACGGGCAAGCCCAAAACGATTGCCCTGAACCCACAGGCGATAAAGGCGCTCCGCTTGTATCTTCCGCACAGGCGGGGTGCTCTCATTTTTGTAAGCAACCGCGCAAACGCCGCGCCCATCAGCCGCGTGCAAGCGTGGCGCATCATCCGTGCCGCCGCTGACTACACCCACG
>Ga0082212_10006574_pt2 | contig 12732 bp, 11 predicted proteins | sample TergutNt197P3_FD_71548 | JGI IMG/M metagenome (GOLD analysis project Ga0082212, IMG submission 71548) | Neocapritermes taracua P3 segment gut microbial communities from Petit-Saut dam, French Guiana - Nt197 P3 | ecosystem: Host-associated > Arthropoda: Insects > Digestive system > Gut ... | reverse complement strand
CCATGGACGAGTAGCGGTAATTGAATAAGTACGACGCGCGCTTCCCTTTTGCAAACGGCCCTTCGGAGGCAAACTCAACGCCTAACGAACCGATCTGCGCCGTATGTTCATACTTTTGGTTGTTTCCGCTACGCAGTTGCATATCAAATACCCCCGAAAGGGCATTGCCGTATTCGGCAGGAAAAGCGCCGGTAAAAAAGTCGGAATTGCCCAGCACCTGAGCGCTTAACGCCGTAATGATTCCTCCGCCAACGCCGGTCATATCGGAAAAATGCGAAGGATTAACCGCCTCTACCCCCTCTATCCGCCATTGCAGAAAGAGGGGCGAGTTGCCGCGAATGGCAATGCCGTTGCTCTGCATACCGCCCGAAACGCCGGCAAAGGCCGTTACCAAACGGGCAGGGTCGTCAAATCCCCCCGCATAACGGCTTGCCTCCTCTACGCTGAACATCCGGGCGCCCGCCAACGCCATTGTGTTTAAGGGGACTTCTTTATTTACTTTGGGTCGAACCGTTACCTCATGTAATTCCCGCACGTTTTCCCGCATCGTCATTTCTAAAAAGACTTCTTTTCCCGAACTCACCATAATCTCCCGCAAAACCGCCGCTTCATAACCCATAAAGGTGCTTTGAATGTCGTAGCGCCCCACCGGCAGGTTGTTGAGGCGAAAATAGCCTTGGGCGTCTGTGGTGGTTGCCACCATGGGGTTTGAATAGAGTATCACCACCGAAACGTAAGGCAGGGCTTGCCCCGAAGCGCCGTCTGTAACCACGCCGCGTATGCTTCCCACAGGTTGCGCCAACAGCAGTGCGGATTGCATCACCGCAATCCATCCCATCGTCCATCGAATACTTTTTGTTTTCATGTTGTTGTTTTTGATTTTTGGCAAAAGTATGGCACGCCCCGCTGCGCTGCAACGGTTTTTCGACAAAAGCGGGGAAATACTCGACAAAAACCGGATAAATCAGTACAGCAACCCAAAGAGCCAAAGCGGAATTTTATTGGCCCATCCTGTTTCGATGTTGTCGGCGGCAATATAGGAATGTGCCACGTGCTTAATTTGCGCATCCGACTTGTTTTTGCCGCCAATTTCAAAAACCATGCTGTTGTCGGGGCATACGTAAACTTGCGACGAAATACAAAATTTAATATTACGCACGAAATTTCCTACGGGGAGACCGCCCTGCTTCTGCCAATATGCTTTTAAATGAAGCCCTTTTTTAGTCATCCTTTTTTCGGACATATCGGACACGTATCGGACATTTATCGGACATTTAGAGGTAAACATAGTGCGAAAGTTTATTATCTCCTTCATTTTCAAGTAATTCACTTTCCACATTTCCATTATCGTCTTTGCCAATATAAATTTTACCGCCTTGTGCGTTGGCAAAACCGCATATCTAATCTAAATATTCCTCGTGCCATGAGGATTTGTATTCTATGTTTTGGGTTTCGGGCATAATATCTTTACTGCTTAATAAAATACCTTGTTTGGCATTTAACGGCGAAACTATTTTTCTGCCTGTTTTAGTTTCTAACTCAAGCCGTGCATTTTTAGCGACTTCCCCTCCCTGTTGAGCAATTTGCGAATGTTCATGAAAAGATTCCGGGTTGGTTGATTCTGAAATTTGTTTTGTAGATAACTCGGCAAGCATATTTAAAACTAACTCAGCATTTGTCATATTATCCCTGAGATTTTCCTTTTTTAACCCTTTAAACTTTTTGTATTCTTTAGCGGTTTTATCTGACCATGTTTTGTAAATAATGTCGGTTAGAGTAGCAAATTGAGTGCCTTCCTGCAAACCTCGTGACTTCCATTCGTCGGTAAGTTCCTTTCTTATTTCTATGCTTTTAAGTCTTTGGTTTATCCAATTATCAGAATATCCTAATCGTTTATAATCCAACATAGCCTGATCGATAGACAATTCAGGGTCTTGCAACTGGTCTAAACGCTCTTTTGCCACGTGTGCCAACCATTGTTTGAAGGGTTCTGCCTTCGGCGAAGGGATAGATTGAATGATTCTAAAGATTTGTACGGTAGAAGCCACATCGGTCAGACGCATTTTGCCGTCTTGCGCAGGCAATTTCAACTGGTTACATTTTGTAACCGGTTCGCCACCTTCTTCTATTAATCTTTTTTTTAGCACTTTCCAATAATTTCGTGCTCTATCCTGTGTGGGTTGGTCGGTTAAAATACCGACAACATCCACCACCGAAAAATACCATTCTTCATCGCTATCGTTCCATGCTGTACGAACTTTACGTTCTTCAAAAATTTTAATACTCTCTTTCATATTTTATTCTCCAAATAATCTATAACTTTCATTAACAGCCTTTTGAATGTTAAAATCACTAAAATAAGGCTTGCTTAATTTTTTTTTCCATTGGGGAATAGTGCCAATGTATTCTTTAATATTGCCGACTGTAATTGCCTTGTTTACTCCTTGCAAATCGCATACTGATTCATCAACCGTTGGCAAAACCGCATATCCAATCTAAATACTCCTCGTGCCAACTGCTCTTGTATTCTATGTTTTGTTGTTCGGGCATAATATTTTTGTTTTTTCTTTCGCTTTTTCATTGCACTACTGTCGTCCACCGCTTGCGCTTAACGTCTGGCGGCTTGGCGAAGGTGGGGGCTGACTCTCTCACAACAAAGGTAAACTTTTCTTTTTACCCACCAACTTTCGGGCTGTTACACCCCCACTTGCCTGTGTTGGCTGAAGTGCATTTTATTCTGCCACCGGACGAACACTGTGGCCGCTGATACGGGTAGGGGTGCTCCAGTCCGCATTGCTACTGCTGAAGACAAAAAAATAAGCGTTGCCGGAACCGCTCGCCTGACTACCCCAATAGCTGCCGTCCGAACCAACGCTGTACAGCGTACCATCGTTGTGGTAGCGAGCGCCAGCCGCAGGTAGAAAAATAGAGTTTCCGGTTGCTTGGTCGGTAAATTTTCTGCCGTTTATGCCGTTTTGAGTTGTCCATACACTGCGCACTCTATCGGTGTCGAGAAGTTTTTTAATTTCATCAATAGTGGGGACGCGCCAACCGGTAGGGCTGGGGTCATTGGATTTTGTCCAAGTAGTACCGGTAGGGGTTGTGTTATTCCAGCCACTTACAGCACCAGTTGTCGGCCATGCTGTTTTGCGATTCCACTGGTAAAACATACCTGCATCTTCGGGATTGGCAGCGAAGGTGCCTGGAGCAGCCACGTTGCTAGTAGCCCACTTCACGCCGTTAATCATTACGCCTTTGTCGGAAGTGGATGATTGACCGTAAGAATTAAATGTTGCTAATGCCATGATTAAGCCTACTAGCAACAGTTGATTTGAAAATCTAACTGTTTGCATATTAAAAAAATTAAATTGTTTACAAATCATTCAAGTCTTTCGCTTTCGTTTCACTTTCAATTCGGTTATATACTCCCTCGCATTGCAGCCAACGCACAAAACGGGCACTTGCTTTACCGCACCAACTCCTCAAAATCCACACTCAGCGGCTCTTTGCGGAAGAAGTCGTATTGAGCGGTTTGCCTGATTCGATAGTAGTAGAGCCAATACTTATACAGGGCGTCCACGTAGTTTTGGCGCGAGCGGTCCCGATCCATCTGCGCATTATTCATGTCGGTAATCGAAATCCGGTCCATTAAAAAGCGCTGTTTGGCCACTTCATAACGCCTTTGGGCTAAGGTGTCGGCCTTGAGGGCAATGCTAAACTGCGAACGCTGCATATTAAACTGACGCACGCTCAATACCACCTCCTGCTCAAAGTCAATCATCGCCTGATCTACCCTTGCTTTGACCAACTCCTGATCGGCCTGCGCCATCCTGACCAATCCTTTGCCACGCCCCCAATCCAAAATGGGAATCGACAAACCGATCCTCAGCGTTTGCATATCGCGGGGGTTTCGGTACGCCTCCGTCAGATTGTCCGCTACCTGATTTAACCCGAAACTCAGATTCAGGTTGGCCGAAAATCCCCGATTGGCCTGCTGCTCGGCCACATTTTTGGCGGCCCGTATCAATTGGAGTTGCTGGTCGATCAGGGCGGGATTGTTTTCCTTAGCCAAATAGAGCACCTCCTCTGCCGACAGGATCAATTCGGGCACCTCTTCGGGCAACAGCGTCTCCACCGCCGTCCGCTCGTTAAATCCCAAAAAGGATCGAAACCGGTTTTGCTGATTTTCTAAACTTAACAGCGCCTCATTCAAGACCGAACAGGCATTGCTGTAGTTGAGTTCCGACTGGAGTAAATCGCTCTCGTCTATGGTGCCCATCTGGTAGCGCCCGTAGGCGATCTTGACCAAAGTGTCGTTGTTGGCTTGATTAAATTCGGCAATAGCCACCGCCTGCTGCGCCGATGCTAAATTAAAGAAATAGGAGATCACATTTTGCGATAAATCCTCCATCTGTTTAATATAAGTCTTTTTGGCCTCCTGATAATAAAGGGGTTCTATTTTTTTATCCCATTTTCGCTGGTTGACGCCAAAGAGGGACTGGTTGAGCGAAAAGTTTAAAGGGGTAGACATATACTCCGTAGAGAGTTTGTTCCCCAAATTATCGCGGAAACGGTCAATGCGGGAGAGGGAGGTGCCCAAAGAGATTACGCCGCCGGTAGGCAAATTTTGACGCACATAAAATCCGCCCGAAATCTGGCTCGAAAAGTCCGAAGAAAAATCGTGACGCGCCTCGCCCGTTTCGGGATCGGTAGTGGTGATCGAAATAATCTGGCGCGAAAAGTTGGGGAGGTTGGCGTCAAAACTCAGGGAGGGCAAGAAGGAGGCGCGGTACGATTGGTTGCGCCAGTATTGCACCATAAAGGTATTCCGCGCCCGAATCGCTTCGGGGGATTGTCGGCGCGCCAACACAAGGGCCTCTTCTAAAGTAACTCCGTACCCCCGATCATCCTGAGCCCGCAATCCGCCGAATGACCACAACAGGGCTGCCGTCAAAAAATATGTAACTGTTTTATTCATATCTAAGTGATTCTATGGGGTCGCGCAAAGACGCCCTCCGGGCCGGAGCATAACCGAATACCACTCCCACGGCCACCGACACCATAAAGGATAAAAAAATCGACCAAAAAGAGACCAATGTTTGGATTTCAAATATCCGTTCGATCAAAAACGAAAGGAGTACCCCCAAAAAGACCCCAATCAGCCCTCCCGTAACGCTGATCAGTATGGCTTCTGCCAAAAACTGCGCCACCACGTCTATCTTTTTGGCCCCTATCGCCAAACGGGTCCCAATCTCTTTGGTACGCTCCATGACGGAGGCAAACATAATATTCATAATACCGATCCCACCCACCAAAAGCGAGATGCCGGCAATGGCGCCCAATACAATGTTAAAAATATCGTTGGAGCGCTGCTGTTGCTTTAACAGCAATTCGGGTACCGTAACCTCCACATCAGCTACCCCCTGATGCCGCCGCAACATCATACGCGACAATACATTTTGGGCTACAGGCAGTTGCCCGCTCTCTTCCATTTGAACAATAATCCGGCTCAATTCGTGGGAGGGGGCCTCGCTCCGGCTGCTGCTGCCGCTTATCACCATGATGCGGCCCCCTCCACTCCTCAACACCATTCCGCCCGAACGGGCTTTATACCTCAGGGTAAAACTGTTGATGGGAATATAGATCTGATCGTTATACTCCGACTTGGCCCCTACCCGCTGTAACACGCCAATCACCCTGAGCCACACATCGTTAAATTTAATATAACTCCCTATGGCCGGCACCTTGTTAAAAAATTTAGCCCGAACATTGTGTCCGATCACGCATACCGCCATCTTCTCTTTTTGGTGCAGTTCTGTAAAGAAACTTCCGGAGGCTAAGGAGAGGTTAAAAATTCGGAAATAGTCGGCGTCTACCCCCATCATTTTTCCCGATTTACTCAGACCGTTGGCGCTCAAAGTTCCGGATACCATCGCCTCGGACGAGAGGTACAACACGTTGGGCAACACCTGACGAATGGCTAAGGCGTCCTTTTGGCTCAGCCCCGGAGAAAATTTTGTCGGACCTTTACCCTCTTTTTCCTGATCATCCCCCTCGCTTTCTCCTTCTTTTGCTTTTTCCGGATCTAAAGGAGAAATTACAATATTATTGACTCCTACCATTTTAATCTGATCCATAATCTCCTGTTTGGCCCCGCGTCCTATGGCCATCATGCTGATTACCGCACCCACGCCAAAAATAATCCCAAGCATGGTCAGGAAAGACTTGAGTTTATTGCTGGTAATCGACTCAAAAGCAATCTCCACATCATGGAGGTAGTGTTGGATAAAAGGTAGGTTGGGTCGCATAGCCGCTTATTTCCCCGGTTCGGAAAGGTAAATCCGCTCCCCCTCGCTCAATCCCTTTTCGATAACGCAATAATTGTCGTTGGATATTCCCAGTTCCACCACTTGGCGGCTGCCGTTTGCGCGGTAGACCCAATGCTCGGTATCGTCTCCGTATATGGCTTCTAAGGGAACATACAACTTATCGGGCTCCGAGGCGGTAACAATCGTATTGGAGGTGGTCATGGAGGGTTTTAACAGGGCGTCTTCTACCGGATCTAATTGAATCACCACTTCAAAGAGTTTGGCGCCCGATCCGTAATTATTGGCAGCCATATTCGATACTTCGATCACCTTTCCCATATAAACCTTGTCGGGCAGGGCGTCAATCCCAATCCTTACCCGATTTCCTGATTTTACTTTATTAATATCTATTTCGTTAACCTGCGTATTGGACAAAAGGATGGCCAAATCGGGCAGGGTGGCCACCGTGAGTTCATTGGTATTGATGGTAGAGCCCACCCTCAGTTTTTCGCCGTACCAGTTGCGGTGGTAAATCACCATGCCCGCAGCCGGAGCCCGAATCACAAAGTTATTGAGCACTTCCAGCATCTCTCTGTATTGCCGCTCTTTAAGGCTCAACTCCATATAGCCGTCCTGCACATTGGCCCGCGCCTGCTCCAATTTAAGTTGATAATTCTTTTGCTCCTGATCCCAATCCCGCAACGCCTTTTCCAAAGCGTTTTTTTGTTGACGCTGGGTGGCGGGAGGCTCGTATACAGACTGTTCCACGGCAATCTTTTTCTCTTCCAAATCAAACTGCATATTCAGCAGCACATTCCTTGCCCCCCTCAGGGTCAGAGCCGTATCCAAAAGGATCCGATCCTGTTTGGCCCTGAGTCTGTCCAATTCATCCTCTAAATCTTTAATGCTGTTATCGGCAGACGAGCGATCTAAGGTGGCCACATAATCCCCCTCTTTGACCACTGTCCCTTCGGGAACCAGATCCTGAATTTTGATGTCGCCAAAGCGGACGTTCCGCGCCCTGATGCCTTGAGGCGCCTCGATTTTTGTTTTGTTTTGGGTGGTTAATTCTCCGGTAGTCACCACCGTAACTTCAAAAAGCCCTTTTTGTACCGTTACAAACAAGGCCTCCTGACCCGAACTTTTGCGCCACGCAAACCATCCGAATATCAATGCAATAACAACAATTGCCGCGCCTATTATGAGGAGTCGTTTCTTTTTCATGAGAACATTTATGAATCTTCAAATGTAGGAAAGATTTTTGATTTTCCGGCGCTACAATAGAAACCTGAAATCCCCATCGCGAAATATAAACCCTTCTTTTTCGAGAATATCTAAATAGCTCATGGCGATTTTTCGGTTGGTATTGAGCAACTCCCTAAATTCGGTTACTTTGATCCCTTCGGTATGCGCAGTAAGGTGTTTGTACAGCAAGGCTTTTGCATCGGATACTTTATTGGCGTGGAAGAGTTTATTATTGAGCCGGTAAATGGTTTTTGTTTCTGCCAGTCGATCCAATATATCCTTGAACTCCAGCAGGTCAGACTCATACACTCCCTCAAACCCATTATGAAGTATGGTGGTTTCGACCGTTTTGATCCGTTCCAGTTGGGCAGGAGTAATAGCTGGTTCGTATCCATAGGTATTCCATTTGTTGTTGTTTTGGACGAGTAACTCCTCTTTTTCCATTTGGGCGATAAACAGATTTAGCGCCAGTTCATTGCTTTTATGATCCTTATAAATCCTTTTATTTTTGATTAGATGCTGTATGTACTCCCTGTCTATTCCTTGTAAAGACAATGGATGACGGGCATGGTGCTCATGGATTCCTCCGGCAATAAGTTCAAAACAGTTTCCAAATTGTTTTCTGCTGAATATAAGATAACTGTTTCCGTGTTTTATATACATCAACCCATCCGATCGTTCAATCATCTCAATAATGTGTTCTTCTGTTAATTGCAGGATGTTGCTAAAAAAAGATGCCGTTAAAATAACCATACTTTGTTCCACTTTGTACAACATATAGGCCATCGGATTTTTGATCGCCGGCAACAGGGCATCGATCAGGGTTCCGGTGGTTTTTTTATGTACCAACGGGAGGGGGTCAACGACAAAACCGCCTGCAATCGTTTGGTCATTAGCCGTGTTTCGTAAAATAAAATGATCATTCACCGTAAAATACCACGCAGCGTCCAATGCTAATTGGGCGATCACCTCTTTTTTACCCTCCCATTCATAAGTGTGCATCCACTTTACGCCAACCCTACACCTGTGGGTGCCCGTAAATAAGAGGGCTTCGAAGTGGGTAAAGCGGTTATCTTCATCCATAAAGGTTAGTTTGGCATCTATTCTTTGGGTTGGAGGGATTTCGTGATGGCAAATAATGTTTCCTACTGCTATATCTTCTCTTTTAATTCCCGTCAGATCTAAGGCAAGTCTGCTCCCCGACATACAGGAGGGGACGCTTTCTCCATGACGCTGTATGTTTCGGACCTTAACTTTTTTCTTTTTGGGGAGAATTGTCAGGGGATCTCCGACTTTTACTTCGTTCCCTAAGGCAGTTCCCGTAGCAATATACCCAAATCCGGCTACCTGAAAGAGTCGGTCTACATACATCCTAAAAAAATCCTGTCTTTCCCTTACTAAAACTTCAAAACCTCCCTGCAATAAATAATCCCTGAGTGATTCCATGCCGGTCCCCTTTAAGGCAGATACGCAAAACAGCGGCTTGTGTTCCAAGAAAGTGCCCTTAATAAAATGCGCTACTTCGTCTTTACACAACGCTAAATAATCGTCAGACACGCTATCGCATTTATTAATGACGGTGATTCCGCTTTGGATGCCAAGTAATGAGCAGATTTTAAGGTGTTCTATGGTTTGGGGCATGATCCCGTCATCGGCGGCAATCACCAGCATAACAAAATCCACGCCCGAAGATCCGGCGATCATGTTGTGAATAAATTTTTGATGGCCTGGGACGTCTACAAAGGCAAGTATATTATCTTCTGACTGTTTTAAATAGGCAAATCCGGGGTTAATGGTAATCCCCCTCTTTTTTTCTTCGGGGTGGGTATCGCAGTCGATATTGGTTAAGGCTTTAATCAGCGCCGTTTTACCGTGATCAATGTGCCCCGCCGTCCCTATTATATAGTGTCTCATACGCAACTGAGATAAGGTCTGCAACCATATCTTTTTGAGGGTCGTTGATGCACAGCACATTAATATGCAGTTCTCCTTTAATCAGATTGGCAAGCAATGGTTTATCGTTTTTGAGTAACGCTAATTGAAGCGCTTTGGCACATCCTGCGGCTTTATGCTCTTTGGAAAAAGTGATGACAATAGAGCAACTGTCCATGGTTTGGTCGGGTAAAGCGCCTCCTCCATATTGCCCTTTACTGTGGATTACGCGATTTTCGATGCCCCTATAGGTAAGATTTTCTGATATATATTTGGACATCGATACCATTTGTGAAAAATCTCTGCTTTTAGTACGGTACAATCCATTTTTCTCTTGCAACGTCTTTTCGTCCAAATAGTACAAAGAAACCGCTTCCAACAGGGCAATGGTGGTCTTGTCTACCCTCAACGCCCGCAACAGAGGGTCTTTTTTCAATGCCTGTATGTATGCGCTCTTTCCGGCGATGATGCCCGCCTGACACCCTCCAAACAATTTGTCTCCGCTAAAACAAACTAAATCCACGCCCGATTCCACCGCTTCTTTTACCGATTGCATCCATCCGGATCCCATATCATAAATGCTCAAAATTTGGTGCTCCCTGGCCAACGACACCAATTCCGACAAAGAAACCTCTTGCGTAAATCCGCTCATGGAGAAATTGGATTTATCGGCTTTAAACAGCGCGGCAGTATCGTCATTTATGGCTTTTTTATAATCCGATATTCGGGTTTTGTTGGTGGTACCCACTTCACGCATGATGCATCCCGATGTTTCCATCACTTCGGGCAGCCGGAACGAGCCGCCGATTTCTACCAATTCGCCTCGAGATACAACACATTCTCTCTCTTTTGCAAAGGCGTGTAGTACCAACATGACGGCGGCGGCGTTATTATTTACGACCAGAACGTCTTGAGCGCCCGTAATAAATTTTAATATTTTGGAAGCGTGTCCGTACCGGTCTCCCCTTTGCCCCGTTTCCAAATCCAATTCTACATTGCAATATCCGGTGATGCTTTCTTTAACCTCTTCCCATAAACGATCGTCAAAAGGGGCCCTTCCGAGGTTGGTGTGCAGGATCACGCCCGTACCGTTGATTACAGACCTTAACGACTTACTGCCGATATTTTTGGCCGTAGCGGTTATCTGCAAAAGGATGTTTGCAACGGTCGGAGCATCGCCTCCCGCCATGATTTGCTCCCGAAAACCCTGAATGGCGGACTGGGCGGCAAATTTGGTCAAAGGAAGACCATAATCCGCTATGAGTCTCTTAACTTCGGGCCATAAGAGTACCTTATCAATGGACGGAAGGGTTTTACATTCGGGGTTCATGCAGAGGAGGCAGGAATCGAACCTGCCACAGCCGCGTTTAAACGACTGATGCCGGTTTTGAAGACCGGGCGGAACACCGGTTCCATCTCCTCTATACCGTTACTGAGGATTTTTTAGCCGATCCAGAGTTCTTTGGTAGTTTTGCTGGGCTCTCGAATCTTTTTCGTATGCTACAGCTATTTCATACAAAGCAATCATCCGTTGATTTTGGACTTCTCTATCTACCTCGACCTTAAGAACCCTTGCCATATTCGAATTCATACCCACAAGCTGGCTCCTTTCTGCCGTGCTAAGGTCAGAGAGCACCTTCTTGGAATTGTCAAAGATGGCGTCTATGTTTTTGGCCTTAATGTTATTAAGGTTTTCAGACAAAAATGTTGAATACTTTGATTTTAATAAAGGATGTGCATTGATTTTTTTAATGTCGTTCTCTAAATTTTCAATGCTTTCCGGCTTTTCAAGATCCAATCGATTCAGTTTTCCGGATAGTTGAGCGATCGCTTTTGTAGTCAGGAATGTCTTGTATTCCTCTGCGCCCATCACCTCGGATACTTCTTTTTGATGCTGTAACATAAAATCAACAACAGGAGTATTGGTATCCGTAATCAGGGTATTATATAAACCAATGCTCTCTTCCGAAAAATTATCTGCAATACTTCTGGTTTTAAAGAGATCATTCAACATATCCAGCGCCTTATCGTTCATATACGATTTTTGAAGGGCCTTGACATATTCAATAGCATACGAAGGGTCTTTTTTTAACTGATCTGTTCTATAGGCCCAACTGTTTTCCGGTTCTATCGCTTTTTGAATATGTGCAATAAACGATTCGGTGTCCGGGGTCGATCCTATCGCTCTGGAGAATTCGTTTCCATCTCCATCCACAAAAACAAAGGTAGGATAGGCTCGGATAGAGAATCTTTCCATAATTCCATCAGGATCTGCTAAATCAAGTTGATATTTTAACACGATTAAATTATTGTTAAAATAATCTCCTGCTTCTTTTGAGGGAAACACGTTCGCCTCTAATTGCTGACAGGGCCCTCACCATGTAGCGGAAGCGATGACCATCACTAACTTATTGGTGGCCTTTGATTTTTCAATAGCCTCTTTTAAAGATAGTTTCTGGTATTCTACCTGCCCGATTGCAGAGAATGCACAGAGCGTGGTAGCCAAAAATAGGGTAATTTTCTTCATAAATATGTTATTAATATTGGTTGATACTATGGCAAAGGTAACAAAAAATCAATATCTTTTCTTAAACGCCTCCACGCCCTGCTGTAAAAAGTCGAGCAACTCAACGGCAGCGGCGTATCCAAGCCCTTTTACCAAAGTGTTTTCATCGCTATCGATAACGGCAAAATAGGGCTGACTGCGCGCCTCAAATTTTTCTAACTGATAGGTTGCATTTTGTTTGCTCATGGATGCCAATGCTCCTGTTCTGACGTCGGTATATAAGGCAACAAAAACATACTCACGATTGATGAGTTCAACCACGCGGGAATCTTTAAAGGCGCTTGCTTTCATCTTTTTACAATTGGAACAAAAAATACCGGTAAAGTCCAAAAGCAGGGGTTTATTCGCCTCTTTAGCATACACAAGGGCCTCCTGCAGATCAAAATATCCGGAGATATTATCGGGCAAAGCCATACGGGATTCCACTCCCGCATATTTGGGAGTGGTACCCTGTGGCGTACGCGTACCGGTAGCAACATCCGCATCTCTATATTGCTTCAAATCAAAGGCCTGCTTCTCTTTAGCCGGAAGAAAGGCCGAAACAGCCTCCAAGTCTGCCCCCAAAAGACCCGGTATTAGGTATACGCCAAAAACAAATGCGACAATGGCAAACAACAGGCGGGGGACGCTCACATGGAGTAAGTCGCTGTCGTGGGCAAATTTAATCTTTCCCAAAATATA
>Ga0082212_10009235_pt1 | contig 12733 bp, 13 predicted proteins | sample TergutNt197P3_FD_71548 | JGI IMG/M metagenome (GOLD analysis project Ga0082212, IMG submission 71548) | Neocapritermes taracua P3 segment gut microbial communities from Petit-Saut dam, French Guiana - Nt197 P3 | ecosystem: Host-associated > Arthropoda: Insects > Digestive system > Gut ... | reverse complement strand
AGGGATCGACATGGACTTTTTGTGCCGGTCCACCCCCGAAAAGATAAAGGAACGCACAAAACAGACCATGGAGATCTGTTCGAAAGGCGGCGGGTACGCGATTGGTACCGGCAACACAGGCGCAAACTATATGCCGGTGAAAAACTACCTCGCAATGGTAGAAGCCGCCCATGAGTTCAATGGGGGCTGAGCACAAACCTGAAAACCCAGACGGCTTAAATGCACCCCAAAGTGGATATTCGCATCAATCTGGACCATAGTTCGCATCGAATACTCATGTGGCTGCCGGCAAACCACTTTTCACCACAGGCTGCCGGCAAACCACTTTTCACCACAGGCTGCCGCCCTCTTTTTGCCCAATGTGCGATAATATAGACTGAAGCAAGGAGGAAGGCTATGAAATCATACAGAAAAGAACTGCATTTCACCGCGAAGACACGCCGCGCGTACATCAACATCACGCCGCAGGTCGAGGCTGCGCTTGCCGAGAGCGGGATCCGCGAGGGGCTGTGTCTCGTGAACGCGATGAACATCACGGCGAGCGTTTTCATCAACGACGACGAAAGCGGGCTGCACAGGGACTTTGAGCGATGGCTTGAAAAGCTGGCGCCGGAGAAGCCCCACAGCCAGTACGACCACAATGGCTACGAGGACAACGCCGACGCGCACATGAAGCGTTCTGTTATGGGGCGCGAGGTTGTCGTGGCCGTCACGGGCGGCAAGCTCGACTTCGGTATATGGGAGCAGATCTTCTACGGTGAGTTTGACGGCATGCGCGACAAACGCGTGCTCGTGAAGATCATAGGGGAATGATGCCGGTTTTTCTGCGATAAATCAAGGGGGTTTGCAGCGAGTTAACTGGAATAATATAAAATACTATGATCCCGGGGCTGAATGCCGGAATGCCTATGAAGACAATTGCGCCGGGCGCTTTATTAAGCATCGCTGCTGTTTTTTTCAGCCCCCAGCCAGTCCCGTACATATTCCTCGCGTACGTTCATGCGGGCGGCTACTTCCGCAGGCGTCATCCCTGTCCCGGCGAAGCGGCGCGCGACCGCAGTGATGTTTTCGCCCACCTCGATAATGTGCCCATCCGGGTCGTAAAAGCGGATGACGCGCTGCCCCCACGCATGCTCGACAGGAGGGTGTACAAGCTCAAGGCCGTCAAGATTCTTTATGAACCCGTCAAAATCATCTTCCTCAAAATAGAGTTCGCCCGCATTGCCTTTGAAGGTGACGCCAAGCCCGTCGATAAATCCCTGCCAGGTTTCAAGCGTCTGCAGGGCGATGCCGCCTGTCAGCGTCACATTCGCGCCAAAGTCGACCTCAACGTCCAGGCCGAGATGTTTTTTGTAGAACGTCTTTGAACGTTCAAGATCGGAAACGACGATCAGCGGTAGTTGGTATTTCATGTGTTCATTCCTTTAACAGTATGGATATGATGAACGCCTCGTAAGCGTCTTTCATCGGAAGCTCCATTTCGGTTTTTATCCGTTGGCGGACGGCCGTTACGGGTTCGCCTGTCAGCTTATTCACCCCTTCTTTTTCATAGGTTTCCCAATACAAGCCAACTCCTCTTTTTTGCCAGTTTGGCGTGTCATTGAAGTTGAGGCCGTTTTCAAATAAAAACTCATTTTTTTCTGATACTGTTTTTTTCAACAGGAAAGCCGTGGCTGCCCGCGCGGTGTTTCCCTGGCCGCGCAATAGCCAATAGCAATGCGCGTTCAAAGCGTTTCTGTGAGCATCCTCGTTTCTCCAACGGAAGTAGTCGACAACGAGGCCGGTATTTGGCAATTCTGAAACACGGCAGTCGAATACCGCGTGACGCCCAAGCAACAGGGAAAACTTCGCGCTTGCCTCGCCGGCCAGTATCGAGTTGAGTTTTCGCGTTTTTCGCCCAAATGATGTTTCGTCGGCGTGGAACAATAAAGAAATCTCGTCGCTTTCTGTGTATCCGTATGTGATGTTAATGCCGCAATCCATCAGGTGTTTTGTTGTTTCGACCATATAGTCCCGGAACAATTCATCAAAAGGCGCTTTGAATTTGCACGTGTCTTTCGTCAGTTTTGTAAAACTCCTGCCATCAAGCCGGGCAACGATATAGATGCCGGGAAGTACGCAGTGGTCGTGTTCTGTTTCGAAAACGCGCATCTTTTTATCCAAATCATCAAACTTCATCCGAGTAGTCCTCCACGATAAACTCATCGTTTTTGCCGATTGACACATAGTATAATTTATCAAAACCCTCATGGATAGAAGGGAATTCCATTTTGTTCATTATTGCGGCAATCGCTGTCGCTGGAATATGGGCTTTGCCTTCTCTTGAATTGTTCCTTTGAATTGAATCAGCGACCGAGGATCGAAAATAATAGCCAACCGCGCAAAACCCCGCGTCTTTTGCTTTTTTTATATAGCGTGCCCGGTCTGATCGCATCGGGTTCGTATTGTCCACTACAAGGGATTGTTTCGCCGCTATGCATGCATCGAACAGGATCCGCTCCCGGTTTCTTGTTTTCAGCATGTCAAGATTTATTCTTACATGGGTGTCAGAGAAGTTCTGTCTGTAAAACTCACTCTTGCCGGATGCCGGAATGCCTATGAGTATTATGGCCTCCGGGAAATATTCATTATTCAATAAACTGCCTCCCTGCAATGCTATGATTCTAACATTGGCGGTTGGTATTTCATAGTGGGGAACACAAAAAGAACCGTCCCCACTGTGTTCTGTTACTCAAAGCGGGGACACAAAAAGAACCGTCCCCACTGTGTTCCAAAAAGAACCGTCCCCGCTGTGTTCCTGTTAACGCTTGCCGTAGGTCTGTACGGTGTCGAACATGGCCTCCATGTTTTCCTGTTTTGCTTCGTCTATCAAAGCGCCTGTGTCGAACATATAGCCACCGCCCGGCGCGCATGTGTCGATCAGCCATTTACAGTAATTTACTACCTCTTCCTTGCTGCCGTACGCAAGCATCGCGTTGGGCAGGTTGCCGGCTATGCATGCCGTGCCGCCCAGCACTTTTTTCGCTTTTTCCATATCTATCTTCTCAAAGGAATAAACAACCTTGCCTTTTGGTACATCTGCGAGGAATTGCAGGCGGTTGTTGTAGGCGCCCTCTACATAAACCATTGGCACAAGCCCGGCGTCTACCAATGCTATTATGTATTTTCGCAAAGACGGCCAGTATAGCTCCCCATATGTTTTTTCCGACATGAATTCATCGGTCCCGCGATGCAGCCAAAACCATACCCATGGCCTCCCTGCGGCCTTTGCGCCGGAAATGGTGTCCTCGATCGCGAAATCGGTAATAGCGTCGATCAGTTCCAGTATTTCCTCTTTGCGCTCGATAATATCGTAGCACATCCCCAATGTGCCCCGCAGTGTATCCGCAATCATGTCGTACGGGGCGAACGCCCAGGCGGCATAGGCTACGGGGACGCCAAAGACGTTTTCCATCTTCTGCCCGTACTCCGCAAGATACGCATACCAGTCCCGCAGTATTTTTCCGGCCTTAATGGCCGCCATCAGCGATTTTTCAACTTCCGGATCCCCGAACGCAGCCAAAGTCCCCATATGGCTGAACCACATGGAATTCCGAAAACCCAGCTTTTTGAACCCTCCCAAGTGTTCGAAACACCTGGGGATCCATTTGTTCATCATAAATTTCGTCATGTCCCTGGCGGCTTCTTTGTATTCGTCTTCCAGCATATAATCGCCCTCTATATACTGATATGGCGCATTCCCCTCCAGCGCGCCGCCCGGCCAACGGAACCATTTCAGCCCACACGCTTCCAGATACTGGCCCGGGTACATATGCACGGGATCCCACCCCAGATCGGGCTTGAAGTCCTCATAGTATTTGTCCATGCACGCCCCTGCGTATTCCCAGTCATACATGCACTTTGATATCGTGCCGCCGCCGTACAGGTATGGATAGTATTGCGTGACAGGGATGATGGGGACCCGGTCGGTTTCTTTTAAGTGCACTGCGTCCATCACCCTGTCAAAACGCTTTTTACACTCTGCTTTTTGATCTGCCATGTCATCGCTCCTTGTTTCCAAAAGGCCGGGGCGATCTATTGCCTGAACCGCCCCGGCTGCCTTTCATGCCTTGATTAATTTACATAGTCGCCCCAGTCAATCAGATCGACGCTCTCCGGGCCCCAGGAGATAACCTCGCCCAAATTATCCTTGGTCAGAAGGACAATAGGCGGTTTTACTTCTGATGGCACATCCTTGCCAAAGATTACATCCAGCGCGGCCTTTACCCCCATCGCAGACTCCATTGACGGCGATTCGTTCCCCGTCGCCAGAAGCTCGCCGGCCTCTATCATTATAAGCCCCTCGGGCGAGCCGTTTGTCGATACAACCTTGACCTGGTCAAGCTTGTTGGTCTCCTTCAGCGCCTGGACCACGCCTGCGGCCATATCTTCATTGATGACATAAATCATGTCCAGGGGCACGCCGGCCGTCATCCAGTCCTGCGTGATGGACATTGCCGTATCCCTGCTCCAGTCTGCCGATTTCTGCTCAAGTATTTCATTTGTGGGCGCCAGGTTGTCTATGAAGCCCTGGGTGAACAGTTCGGAGATATCCTGGCCCAATGCCCCCTGGATAACGCCAATTTTGGCATCGGGATAATTATCTGCCACATATGTGCCTACCAGTCCGGACAGCTCAAGAAAATCCGGGCGTATTGTAGCAGTAACTTTCCCTTCGCCTTCCGATGCGGCGGAACCGATGACATAGAAGGGTATGCCCGCTTCATTTGCCAGTTTCGCTTCTTCCTGGGCAGAATCGGAATTAGTCGTGAAAACGATTATCCCGTCCACATCCATCGCGATAAGGTCCTGCACGTTTGACATTTCTTTGGACGGGTTGCTTTCCGAGTTGAGCACCGTCATTTTGATGCCTACTTTATCCGCGGCGGCAATAGCGCCGTTAGCGGACGTCTGGTAATACGGCTCCGGTCCGGCCTGGACATAGCCAAGATGTATATCCGCCAGGCTGTTTTCGCCGCCTGCGCCAGTGGCCGGGGCTGTTCCCCCCCCACCCCCGGGGGATGAGCATGCCGCAAGCATTGCTATGGAAAGACAAAAGACCATTGCTAAGACTAATAACCGGTATACCTTCTTTTTCATTTTCTCCTCCTTGTTTCTGTAAACTGCTTTTTTAACGTATATGGCTTATCATTTTCGCTTCGTGCCAATATTGCTAAGCACGACAGCGCAAATAATCATCGCGCCCAATATGATATTCTGGTAGAAAGACGAGATGCTCAACACATTCAGCGAATTGGATATGACCCCCAACAACAGAACGCCGATGAAACAGCCCCAGACCGAGCCTTTGCCCCCTTTGAGCGCAACAGTGCCGATAACCGCGGCAGCGATTGACTGCAGCATAAAGTTGCTGCCCATTACAGGGATAGCGGATCCCAGGCGCGAAAGCAGCACCTGCGAGGCAAAGCCGATAATCAACCCGTTTAAAGTATATATAATCACTTTGTGAAGCCGCACCTTGATGCCTGAGAGATAGGCCGCGTTCTCGTTGCCGCCCAGCGCATAGGTTTTCCGCCCAAACTTTGTGTAACGCAGTACAACGAACATAATCACGACAATAGATACGAAAAATATGATCGGCAGCGGGAACATGCCTATTTTACTGCGTCCCAGCACCTCAAACCGGCCCATGACAGGCACGTTGGAACCCTCAGTAATAATCAGCGTAATCCCTTGAAGGACGCTCATCATGCCAAGGGTGATAATAAAAGGCTCTGTATTCGTGAAGGCCACGATCATCCCGATACAGAACCCTGCTATCACGGAAACAAGTATCGCGATCACGATCGCGCTCCCATCCGAATACCCGTTTACCGCCAGCACTGCAGCCGTGCACCCGGAAAGGGAGATCAGCGAGCCTACAGACAGGTCTATCCCGCCTGAAATCATTACCAGCGCCATGCCTATCGTGACAATCCCCAGCACGGAAACCTGCTGAAAGATATTTACGATATTGGTTACCGATAAAAAAACAGGCGAGAAAAACGAGATGCCCACGCAGCCTACGATCAGCAGGATCAAAAGCATGAAAGTCTGAAACGACGTATTGCTTATTGCCCTTATCCTGGTGAAAAAAATGTCGACTGGATTATTTTTTGCCATATCAGCCCCCTATCGAGTACTTGAGTATCCGCTCTTCGGTAATCTCGCCTTTTTCCAGATACCCGGCTATTTTGCCTTTGCGCATAATTACCACGCTGTCGCACATTGAGATGATCTCCGTCATATCGGACGAAATGATAATGATATACTTACCTTCATTGGCAAGCTCGGTTATCAGCTTGTATATCTCCTCCCTGGCGCCAACGTCGACGCCCCGGGTAGGCTCGTCCAGGATAATGATGCTTGAGTCCGCGAAAAGCCATTTTGAAAGAACCACTTTCTGCTGGTTCCCGCCCGACAGTTCCCGTACGCTTTGGAACACGTTGCGTACCTTAATATTCAGTTTGTTGACATACCGGTTGACGCTGTCGGCTTCTTTTTTGAGGTTCAGGAAAACCTTGTTCTGTTTGTTTACATGCGCAATTGTCGTGTTGTTCACCACGCTTTGCTCAAGGATAAGCCCGCTCAGCTGCCTGTCTTCCGTAATCATCGAAAGGCCTATTTTTACCGCGTCGTTCGGGCTGTGGGGCGTAATGTCCCTTCCATTAAGCAGCAAAGTGCCGGAGTCCGCCTTGTCCGCCCCAAACAAAAGCCTCGCGAATTCTGTGCGCCCCGAGCCTACCATGCCGGCAAACCCGAGAATCTCGCCCTGGCGCATGCTGAAAGAGATATCCTTGACCACGCCTGCGAGACTATAGCCCTTTGCCTCCAATGTCCCGTCCCTGATGATGGTTTCGCCCCTTTTATAAAACAGTTCCGCGTCACGCCCCACCATTTCGCTGATCAATATGCCTGTATTCACCTGGCTTACCATATGGCTGGCTACCTTCTTCCCATCCCGCAAGACGGTTATCCTGTCCGCTATTTCAAAGATCTCCTCGAGATGATGGGAAATGTAAATAATGCCTACACCTTGCTTCGCGATATTCCTGATCAGTTCAAGCAGGCTTGTTATCTCGCTGCGGCTGAAAGACGCGGTAGGCTCGTCAAGTATCAAAATCCTGGTTTTGCGCCACATAGCCTTGGCGATCTGGACGAACTGTTTTTCCGCGATCCCAAGCTCGTTAACATATTTTTTTGCGTCAAGGTCAATATTTATGGATTTAAAAAGGTCGTCTGCCAGCTCAAACATTTTGCCGCTGTTGAAAAAGCCATGTTCCCCAACCTCATTGCCCAAAAACAGGTTTTCCGCGACTGTCAGGTCGGGGACAAGGTGCAGCTCCTGATAAATTGTCTGTATGCCCAATTTCTGGGCCAGTGCGGGATTCAGGCTCTCGAATTTTTCGCCCTCAATATATATCTCCCCGCAATCCGGCTGGATCGCGCCGGACAGTATCTTTATGAATGTGGATTTTCCCGCGCCGTTTTCCCCGCAGACACTATGTATTTCGCCTTTTTCAAGAACGAATGAAAAATCGTCGAACACGATGACGCCTGAATAACTTTTGGTTAGCCCTTCAACCGACAATAATGTTTCCTTGTTCATCAATGCTGTCATGCGGGCCTGTTCCTTTCGACCGATTCTGCCTGCCAAACCCAAGTATTATGTTTGTTCGATTGTAATTGAGTTTCATTTGGTTGTCAATAGTTATTTTTGCGAAAATATTTGAAAAAAAAAGAAATCCCTTGTTTCGATTCGAAAAATGTTGCAATTATTTTTTTTTCATTTTAATATGGTGTTGTTATGCTTTCAGTTGAACGGTTGCGTAGAATTAAAGATTACCTGTTGGAGTATAAGCAAGCGGACGTAAGTACATTGAGCGTGATGCTTTCTGTTTCCGAGCCCACGATACGCAAGGATTTGGAGAGGCTGGAGTCTGACGGCATCATCATACGCTTTCACGGCGGCGCGCTGCTAAAGGAAGACAGCGAGAAAGGCCTGGTTGCGGTTCAGGAAGGCATCGACCCTTTATTAATGGAAAAACGGCAGATCGCGGACCTATCCATGCAGCTGATCAATGACGGCGAGGTCGTTTTTTTGGGCCATGGGACAACCTGTTACCAAATCGCGAAAATGCTCAGGGAAAAGCAGCGTATCTCCGTCATTACCAATAATGTCCATATTCTGTACGAGCTTGCCGGCCTCGATAACATTGACCTTGTAATAGTAGGCGGGAATGTACGCAAAACCAGGGGGGATATATCCATATGCGGGAGTTTTCCCATAAGCATGCTGGATAATATTTTGATCAACAAAGCATTTGTCTCGCCGGCAGGCGTCAGCCTGCGGCATGGGTTCACGGTTTCCTCCAATGACCATCTTGCTTTTTACAAGAAAGTCAGGGAAGTATCCGGCGAATTGATATTTGTAGCCGATTACACCAAATTTGACAACACTTCCATGATCCCGTTCCTGCCGCTGAAGGCCGACGTCACAGTCATCGCCAACGAAAACATCCCTGCCGAATACAAAGCGTTCTTTTTTGACGCAGGCATGCCTCTTTTCACGACAATCGGCCTTTCGGAAATAATCAAACGATAAAAATGGAGCAGAGCAATATCCTACAACTCCAAAATATCAACAAGCGCTACGGATCGCAGGTTGTACTGAAAGACGTGTCCCTGGATTTTTTCAGCGGGCAGATTCATATGATTCTCGGCGAGAACGGTTGCGGGAAATCCACGCTTGTAAAAATCATTGCCGGCGTTGAAAAACCCGACAGCGGCGCCATGCTATATAACGGCGAGCCGGTGGCAAAAGACAGGCTTTCGGGGTCAGTCGGTTTTAAGGCGGAAACGGTATTCCAGTCGGTCAACCTTTTCGACAACATGACAGTGGCGGAGAATATATTCATTCGGGACCTTCCTTCACGCAGCGGCAAGTTTGGCTTTGTCGATTACAAAGCCATGCGCAGCAAATATGAACAAAGCGCGGTGTTGACGCGGATGCACATTCCCGATGACGCCTATGTAGGAAAACTCCCCTATGTAAAAAAGCGGCTCGTAGAAATTACGAAAGCCATGGTTTCCAATCCGGATATCCTGATACTCGACGAACCGCTTGAACGTTTTACGGAAGAAGACACGCGTTTGTTTTACGACATTCTGCGCGGCTTTGCGGACCAAAACAAAACCGTGATAATGGTGACGCATAAAATCGAGCAGGCGCTGAAGCTCAGCGACAGAATATCCGTTATCAGGGACGGCGTGGTCTCGGACACGATCAACGCTATGGACGTGGAGGAACATGACCTTCTAAAACTGATTTCCGGCAAAGAACTGAAAAAACGTTACCCAAAAATCTATGCGGAAAAAGGCGCGCCTGTACTGACGTTTGACCATGTCTCGGGCGGCGAAGTGAAAGATATAAGCTTTTCCGTACACCACGGGGAAATCCTCGGAATCACAGGGTTCATGGGCAGTGGCAAATCCTCGATAAGCAAACTGGTCATCGGTTCGCACAAGATAGAATCAGGCCGCCTGATGACGGAAAACGAGGCCATGAAGAATCCATCCCCCGGCAGTATGCTAAAGCGTGGTTTTGGCTGCATCGCCGAAGACAGCGCTACAAACCTTATCCCTACCCTGATGCCCTCCGGCAACATTACACTTTCAAATATTGAGAAAGTATCCCGTTTTGGTTTCATGGACCTGAAACAGGAAACAGTTGTCAGGGACTATTTTTTCAAGCTGTTTTCAATACCAAGCGAACAAAAATACATAGCAATCAATGCCCTGTCAGGCGGCACCCTTCAAAAACTCTGCATCTCGAAGTCCTTGTTCTCAAACATAAAAATGCTGATACTTGACGAACCTACCCTGGGGCTGGATTCAGGGTCAAAATCCGATGTATATAATTTCATGATCGATTTTGTCGGCAAAGGGAATGCCGTCTTATTGATTTCCTCTGATTTTGACGAAATAGCGGGCATGTGCGACAGGGCAATTATCCTAAACGACGGCATGATAACAAAAATACTGAACCATACCGACCTTTCCAAGGAACAGATTGTCGCATTTGCATCGAGATAGCAACGTCAATTTTTTGATCAAAAATGAAACGGCTTCCTTCTTGCACAAAGTTATTTTTTCGGAACACAAAAAGAACCGTCCCCACTGTGTTCTGCCGCGAAGGCCTTGCGTATGTTGTTCATGTGATATAGAGTACGGGTATCGTTTTGGGATTTGCAAAGCCCTTGCCGGGCGCCGCATGGGCAGGCGGGCATTGCCTGCGCAGACAGGATAGGTGTTGATTATTATGGATATGAAATACCGTGAGATATTGACCGGGGACAAGCCGCTTGGGGAATACCCGTTGCATATGCTGAAGAGGGTGATGCAGCCAACCAGCAGATATGCCGGGGAGATAAAGAGGCGCGGCCCCGAGGAGACCGCGTTTGAAAGGGCCGCCTCCGGGGAATACGGTGAAGATATCGCAGGCCTCAGCAGGAAATTCCACGGTCGTGAGCCCGTGCTCGCGTCGTTTGCCGCGCTTCAGGCGCATATAGCTGAATTTACCCTGCCGCCCGTCGCCGAAGAAAAAGCCCCGGTTCCGGAAGACCCGCACGCCCTCTCACGGCATATCAAGTCATTTGCGTATTTCGCGGGCGCGGATATGGTGGGCATTTGCAGGCTTCCGCAGAGCGCGCTGTACCTCAGGACAGAGGATGGGGAAGAGATAGACTGCGGGCTGAAATACGCCATCGTACTGCTAAATGTGAAGCATGCCGCGACTATACGCAGTTCGTACGGCAGGGAATGGATCGACGACCCGACAAGTTTTGCCGTATACCAGAGATGCGCGTGCCAGGCACAGGTGCTTGCCGGCTATATCAGGCGGCTCGGCTGGCCGGCGGAGACATCCATATTCAATAAGTACATGACGCTGATGCCGCAGCTGGTCATTGAGGCCGGGCTCGGCGAAGGCTCCCGCATGGGGATCGCGCTCAACCCCTTCGTCGGCTCCACGTTCAAAGTCAGCGTCGTGCTGACGGATCTGCCTTTGGAGACGGACCAGCCAATCGATTTCGGGCTTCAGGACTATTGTTCGAATTGCAGGATCTGCGCCGAGCAATGCGCAACACAGGCGATTTCCTTCGGCGACAAGGAAATATACAACGGCTACGAAACCTGGCCTTTGAAATACAGGAATTGCATTACGGGCGTGCTGACGAATAAATACGGCAACATCTGCGAACGCTGCACGAAAGTCTGCCCGTGGAACCGGCCCGGAACCGGCCCCGAGGATTTCCTCGGATGGGACGGCAGCCTGGAGGCACTGTATGATTCTGTGAACCGCCAGGCTGAGAGGCTAAGGGAAAACGGATTCAGGGAACCGGAAGAATACACCGACAAATGGTGGCTGCCCCTGTCATACATAGACGGCGCCCTGGCAGACTCGCCAGAGTTCGACTACGCGGAGCTTGACAGGCGGCTCGAATCACTCGCAAAGAAATAATCGCTGCGAAAAAACACTTGACAAACGAAATGGTATATATTACCATTACCATATTATGGAATGCGCGAAGGTTGCATTCCGGTTGACCTGATGGTAGTTTGACACTATATACAGTGTCAATGAAAGGACGAGGAATTGACACGTTTGGAGAATAAACTGGCGCGTTATCGCAAAAGCCCCAAGAACGTTGGTTTTGAGGAAATCAAGAGCTTGCTTGAAGCGCTTGGTTTCGAAGTGGAGAATTATTCGGGAGGCAGTCATTTTTCGGTTTCACACCCGAAATATGATGTCATAGGACCTTTAGAACCGAACACTGTCCCTATGAAGAAACCTGGTGTTATGGAAATCTATGTCCGGCGGGCCATAAAGTGGATCGATGTTTTGATTGAAAAACAGAAAGCGGAAGAGGCTGCATGAAATGGTGAAGAGAAAAAAACTGACTTTCGACGAGTACATGAAGCTTGACTATCTGTTTGTTATAGTGCCGTTCAGCGAGGGTGGTTTTCAAGGGTATAAGGCATTCCTGCTCGACATCCCGGCGGTCGAATCGATTGGGGCTACGCCTGAGGAAGCAATGGGCGATCTTGGCAATGTCAAAAAGGAATGGTTTGCGTATGCTTTTGAGAAGGGCATCCCCATCCCCGAACCGAACACGGACTTCCCAAAGGCTATGGCCTATAGCGGGCGGGTAACGCTGCGTATGCCGAAGACACTGCATCGGCAGGTGTCGGAGCGGGCGCTCCTGAACGGCGTTTCATTGAATGCGTACTTAAACGAAGTGATTCAGCGCGGCATGAATGCTAATGCCGTAAAGTAATCTGTAGACTATTCCGCATTTGCCAACATTCCGATTCAATACGAAATGCGATAGAACCTGTCCCGAATCTGAGACTATCACCAAAGCAGTAACAAAGCTGGCCGTCACCTTGGAACTGCCATCAGCGGCTCCTCCTTCTTCCAGCTGCCCTTCATCCCGGCGGCATCTCCCCCGGCAATGCTGCCCATGCCCGCATCGTATAAAAAAGAAACCGGTTGTTCGCGTTGCAGGCAGGCAGTTTTCACACAGCTTGCCGTCCCCATTTGCTTTTCAAGATTAGCAAAGCGTTTTTTGCGACAAAAATGGACTTGTACAAGGCAAATAGGCCCATTTGCCCCATTCTTCCGAATTATTTA
>Ga0082212_10009234_pt1 | contig 12733 bp, 10 predicted proteins | sample TergutNt197P3_FD_71548 | JGI IMG/M metagenome (GOLD analysis project Ga0082212, IMG submission 71548) | Neocapritermes taracua P3 segment gut microbial communities from Petit-Saut dam, French Guiana - Nt197 P3 | ecosystem: Host-associated > Arthropoda: Insects > Digestive system > Gut ... | reverse complement strand
TTCCGGCCCGGCCGCCGGTCAGCCGAAATCCATCGCCGAACTCAAAGCGTATCTTGAACAGAAACAGAAAGACGCTGCGGCGTGGCGGCCGCCTTCGTCAAAAGAAAGCAGAGAAAGCCCGGATTCAGGTTTGCGAACGGGGATGCGCGTCCGGCATGAACAGTTCGGCGACGGCATTATATTAAGCCGCGAGAGATCGGGAAACGACTACAAACTGACGATCACATTCAGCCGCGTCGGCAGGAAAACCCTGATCGAAAAATACGCGAAACTTAAAGCGTTATAAGTGAACAACAGAATTAAAATGGAAACAAATGAAATAGCGGCATTTCTCAAAGAAGAAAAGCAGGCAAAACGAAGAGGCGGATTGTATCACAAAACACAGATAAGCCTTGCTTACAATTCAAACAGAATAGAGGGCAGCAAGCTGACCGAAGAACAAACACGTTACATTTTTGAAACTCGTACTATCGGGTTCAAAGATCAGGAGGCTGTTCCGGTTGACGACATTATCGAAACATCGAATCATTTTGTCGCTTTTGATTACCTTCTTGATACCGTGGATATTCCGTTATCAAATACGCATATAAAAGAGTTTCACCGCATTTTAAAAACTGGAACCGCCGATACTTTAAAAGAATGGTTTAATGTCGGCGAATGGAAAAAACTGCCAAACGAAGTAGGCGGAACGGAAACATCTTTGCCTCAAAATGTAGAAACCGACATCAACAAACTCAATGAATGGTATTATGCCTCACCTGAAATTTCATTGGAAAATATTGTTGAATATCATTATCGTTTCGAAAAAATTCACCCGTTTCAGGATGGAAACGGCAGGGTAGGCCGTTTGGTTCTATTCCGTGAATGTTTAAGGAACAATGTAATCCCTTTCATTATAGACGACAATCACAAACTGTTTTATTATCGCGGTTTGAAAGAATTTGCAAACACGCGGGGTTATTTGCTGGACACCTGTTTGTCTGCGCAGGATACGTACAAAGAATGGGTTAAATATTTTTACCAGGAGAGGTTCTTGCAAAACCTTCCGGTTTTGCCGGGAAGCGGGCTTTCAGCCCGCGTTTTTTAACTACGCCGGCGGGACGCCTGCGTTCCCATGTCAAGGTTTTGCAAGAACCTCAAGAGAGGTAATTAACGAAAATGCCTGAAAATGAAAAAAATCAACCGGCGGGGCCAAAACCGATCACCGGGAAAACAAGGGTATTTTACGGTTTCGGCGATTACTGCTTCGCCTCGATGACCAGTGTTGAGACTTACTTCTTTAATTACTTCCTGACAAACGTCGCCAACTTTGCCGGGGGCGTGGTCACTACTATCGCGCTGATTACAAGCATTGTCGACGCGGGGCTTTCCTGGATTTACGGCAGCATTGTCAACGCCGTCAAGCCGGGAAGGTTCGGCCGCTACCGCACATGGCTGGTCATAGCGCCATGGATTGTACCCTTCCTTTACACTTTCCAGTTCCTGAAGATAGGCGACGGGCCGCTGGCTTACGTGCTTATTGCTATTGGGTTCATCCTCAGCCATATTGCGTGGAACCTCCCCTGGGCCGCAAACATAACGCTGGTGAGCGTTGCTGGCGGCACGCCGGAAGGCCGCGCGGCGCTGGCATCCTCGCGCGCCACATGGATTCAGATTTCCGGAATCACCTTTGGCTACATAGGGCCGCCTCTTGCGACGTTTCTTGGCGCCCGCCTCGGCGAGCAGAACGGCTATGCCGCGCTGGCGTTTGTACTGGGCTGGCTGATGGTGCTGGGGTATTTCGTCAACTTCATTGTAACCGCAGGGTATGAGGAGATAGAAACTACCGGCGATAAATACGCGGCGGCGCAAAAGCCGAGCAAAACCAAAGCCTCCGCAAAGGATATGGTCAGGTCGCTGTTCCAGAACCCCCATCTTTGCTTCCTTATACTCGCCGATATTCCAAGGTTCACCGCGCGGTTTGTTCCTGGCGCCGTAGCCGTTTATTATTTCCAGTATGTGGCGAACGACATGGGCCTGCTGCCTCACTTTATTTTGCTGACAAATCTTGGCGCGGCCGTAGGGGCGTTTTTAGCCGGTTTTATCGCAAGGAAAATCAGCGCCCGCACTCTGGTGCTTTTAAGCTACGCGGCAATGACCGCCACGTTTGCGCTTTCGTATTTGTTCTTTTCAAATCCCTGGCTGGTTATCACTTTGATGACCCTGGCAAATATCGCGCTTGGCGTCACATTTTCCGCTTCCATCGTGCTTTACGCCGACACCGCCATTTTTGCCCAGTGGAAACTTGGCGCGGATTCACGCGGCTGGATCATGGGGCTTTCCAATGTTCCAATAAAGCTGGCAATTATCGGCAGGGCGCTCGTCGTCAATATCAGCCTTATGATCGTCGGCTTTAACGCCGAAGCTATCGCGGAAAACCCGGAACTGCTGACCATGAAACTGCAAAAGGGCATAACCGCGGCATTCGCCCTTATTCCCGCGGTTATTACCATAACCGGGATTCCTCTGCTGTTTTTCGGCTACCGACTGACAATGGATAAGATAGTACAGTACCAGGCGGAAATTGAGGCAAGGAAGCAGGCGCAGGGTTAATCTTGGCTGCCTCTTTAATTAAGCGGAGTTGTCATGGGACATTGGTTTGATTCACTTTCCGGCACGGAATACGTTTTCCTGATTTGCGCCGCAGCCGGCGCCGTTGGCGTTTTACTGCGCCTCATCAGCCAGATATTTGGGTTCGCGGGCGGGAGTTTGGACGTTGATGCCGACCTGGACGTAGCAGGCCATGCGGATACGCATCACGCGGGGGACGGATTTAAAGTAATCAGCATCCACGGACTTGCCGCTTTTTTTATGATGTTTGGCCTGGTAGGGTTTGCCATACATAGGGAAAATCAAGCCTCTGTGCTGGTTTCGATTGTTTTCGGCATTATTGCCGGCGCTTTTTCGGTTTGGATAATCGCAAAATTGTTCATGGCCGCCAACAAACTCCAAAGCGTTGGGAATCTCGATATTAAAACGGCGGCGGGGTGTCCGGGGGTCGTCTATTTGCAGATACCAGAAGGATCCACAGGACGCGTGGTAATTAATGTGAAGGGCCGCCAGCGCGAAATGGACGCGGTTCATATCGGCGGCGGCGGGATTGCCACCGGGACGCCCATTGTAGTGGTTCGGACTGATGAGAAAATTGCGGTGGTAGATTACGCCCAGTCGGGTAATTAGAAATATAAGAAGGAGACGATATGTCATTTGAATCCATAGAAATTAATGCCTGGGCAATGCCGGTCATCGGCCTTGTGGTTTTGATTTTTACGACAATGATGTTTCTGGCATCGCGCTATAAACGATGTCCTTCCGACAAAATACTTGTCGTATTCGGGAAAGTCGGAGAGGGGCAGTCGGCGCGGTGTATTCACGGCGGCGGTATCTTTGTATGGCCCCTGATTCAGGATTACGCCTACATGAGCCTGCGTCCCATGACTATCAGCATTCCGCTGCAAAAAGCCCTGTCCATGCAAAATATACGCATAAACGTACCGTCAACCTTTACCGTTGGCATCAGCACGGAACAGGAAATAATGACTTCCGCGGCGGAACGATTGCTCAATCTGACCGGCGCCCAGATTGAAGAAATGGCAAAGGAAATCATTTTCGGCCAGCTTCGTTTGACTGTGGCATCGCTGACCATCGAACAGATCAACCAGGATCGTGAAAGTTTCCTTGGGTCCATTCGCAAGAACGTTGAACCGGAACTCAAAAAAATCGGCCTTTACCTTATAAATGTCAATATAACGGATATTACCGACGAGTCCGGCTATATTGACAGCATCGGCAAAAAGGCCGCCGCCGAAGCCATCAACCAGGCAAAAGTCGATGTGGCGGAGCAGGAAAAGATTGGCGCCATTGGCGAAGCCGAGGCGACGAGGGAAAAAGAGATTCGCGTCGCCGAAAACACGGCCCAATCTGAAAAAGGACAGAAAAAGGCAGAAGCCGATAAGCGCGTTTTTGTCAAGCACCAGGAAGCCGACGCGGTGGCAGGTGAAAACGAAGCCCTGGCCAACATCGCCAAAACTAATGCCGAACTGGCGGTGAAGCAGGCCGAAGCGCAAAAAAGGGGCGAGGTCGCGCGCCGCGAGGCGGAGGTAGAAATTCAGAAAGCTCAGTATAAGGCGGAACAGGAGCGCCTGAACGCCGAAGAGGTGGTGAGGCAGGAAATTGAAAAGAGAAAAGTAGAGATAGCGGCTGAAGCAGAAGCCGAAAAAACCCGAAGGGAAGCCAGAGGCGTGGCCGACGCGATTCTGCTCAAGTATCAGGCGGAAGCGGAAGGAATACGAAAGGTGTTGGAAAGCAAGGCATTCGGGTATCAAAACATGGTTGCAAGCTGCAATGGCGACGCAAAGGCAGCCGCCACTCTCCTTATGACTGAAAAAATTGAACAAATTGTAAGTTTGCAAGTTGAGGCCATACGCAATATCAAGATTGACAAGATTACAGTTTGGGACGGCGCCGGGGGGAATGACGACGGCACATCCACAAGCCGGTTTATGTCCGGTCTGATAAAGAGCCTCCCGCCTCTTCACGACGTAGCGGGATTGGCAGGGATCGAATTGCCCAGGTACTTGGGAAAGATTGCGGAGGAAAAAAAGCGTGACGGCGTTGATGAAATGGAAGAGGCTGATTCCGGGGCGGCGGCGGACGAGAATTAAACCGGATATTTCAGGGGAATTCTAACGTTATGGCTTTTTGAATACGAACGGGCTTTGGACCAGGAGGATTTGGCCGGCTTCATAAAAATTGAGGTGTTAAGCATCCTGCGTCAGAATCCGGGAACCAAAATTTTGGAGCTTCTGGGTTTGAAAACATTCTTGTACGCCAAACCGGAGCAAGAGGCGCATTAGAAAACATGGCATATTTTCCTTAGTAATTTTACAAAACGTTTACACTTCTTAATCAGGGGCTTATCAAAAGTTTACATTGGGCGCCTAACATCTCTGCGTGAAATGGAAATAAGCGCCGGTTGATTGAATCGGCGGTTACTTTGTGAAACGAGAAAACGGTAAAACCCAAAGGAGAAGTTTTGATGATAACCAGTATTAAGAAAAAATCGAAAGTTTTGGCGCTTTGTCTTTCAGCAGCGCTGTCACTCAATGCTTTCGGTTTGTCGGCGCTTGCCGGCGACGTTCAGTCTGCGGATAATAAATATAAGATCACCAATCCCTATGAAAATGTAGATTGGTATTCCACCCACCAGTTCAAAGCGGATTTCCACGCGCACTCGACCAACTCGGACGGGGGCAATACCAGATCAGACATGATTGAAGACCATTACGCCAAAAACTTCGACATTCTCACCATGACGGACCATAATTTTACGACAACCGCTTGGGATGAATTGGGATATGGAGGCAACCCCGGCTTGTCAAACCCTGGCAAAGGCGCTCTCGAATCCGGCAGAAAAGCTGAAATCGAAGCCGGTATCGGGCGCGGCGGCAAGGGCATGATCGGCCTTGACAACACAAATGAACAGTCGAACACCGATCATATTAATACGTTCTTCGCTGATTTCAACAACCCCAGCGGTTCGACGCGGGAAAGCATCATCGCGACAGCCGAAGCTCTCGGCGGTATTTCGCATCTCAACCATCCCGGAAGATACACCGGCGGATCAAGCAGCAACGACGTAACTTCCATCGCAGCGGCCAACAACTCCGCGAATATTAAAAAATATGTGGACCTTTTCAGCGCCTATCCGTCCCTTATCGGAATGGAAATCATCAACAAAATCGACAACGAATCTAAGAGCGACAGGATACTTTGGGACAACATCCTGAAAGAGATGATGCCAAATGGCCGTTTCGTCTGGGGTTTCTCCAATGACGACACCCACAGCCTGAACGCTACCGGCTACGCCTGGAACGTTATGCTCATGCCCGCGTTAAACCAGGCTGAAACCAGAAAAGCCATGGAAACCGGCGCGTTCTACGCAGTCAGCCGCGTATCACGTCTGGACGGCATAAATAGGTATTACCCAGCCGGTGGCGAGGTTCGCGGCGATGGCGCCGCCGCCACTCTGTACCTGCTTAACCAGCCCACGCCCGGCATCCAGAATATAGCGGTTGATAACGCCGCGGGCTCCATATCCATCACCGGCAATTTTTACGATATCATTGAGTGGATAGCCGACGGCGAAGTAATCGCCACCGGCAGCACGATCAACCTGAACGACTATCAGGGTCAAATCAACAGCTACGTCCGCGCCCAGCTAAAAAGCGACACGGGCATTGCTTTCACGCAGCCTTTTGGCGTCGAAATGGCGGCTGCCTCTGCCGTCTATCTGGTTGACGCAACCCCGTCGGCTTCGGTGAAAAAACTCAACGGCAACAAAAACGATCTGACGATCACCGTTACGGAAAATTTCTCCGACGGTTCGGTCAACAAAACAACGGCAACCTTCTCGATCAACAACAACGCGGCTGACCTCTACACAGTCGGCGAATACACGGTTTATGTTGACACAAAAGGCAACGACCAGATCCGCCAGTGCTACATTGTGAACTAATGAAGCAATGAAGCTCTGATTTATTAATGCGCACATAGGGGGGCGGTACCCATACCGCCCCTTTTTCATGAACGTAGAATACATGGCGGCATGAAATAGCGCCCTTTCCGGTTTCGCTTCCTTTTTTAAATTTCTGCTCGTTCTTATACCCGCGAACGAAATGATTTTCCATGCCTGTGCGGTCTTTTTGCCACGATGCAGCGTCAGGTTTCGCTTACGTACTATTAAGTACGCCGCGCTCAACCTTCCTTGCCTCGTGGCAAAAATCCTCGCGCATCCAACGGAAAATCATTTCGTTCGCGGGTATAGTATAATTAGCGGATAATTCACAATCTCCTTGTAAATTCTTAACAAACCGCGGCTAGTATTTGTTCCGTAGTTATATAAAGGAAACGTATGGCTGAAGGCCTCGTGCTTGTTATTGACGACGAAAAAGACCTTCTTGAACTTGTGCGCTACAACCTTGAAAAAGAAGGTTACAGGATAAGGACGGCGCAAGACGGCGAAGCCGGGCTGGAAGCGGCCACGCACGAATTGCCGGATATTGTTATAGTTGACCTTATGCTGCCGGGAATCGACGGCCTGGACGTATGCCGCCGGCTGCGCGCTGACCAGCGCACGGCCCGGACGCCGATTATCATGCTGACGGCAAAATCCACGGAAACCGACCGTGTCGTAGGTCTTGAAATGGGCGCGGACGATTACATCACCAAACCTTTCAGCCCCAGGGAGCTTGCTGCCAGGATCAAGGCCGTCCTCAGACGCGTTTCGTCACAGGAGGCTCCGACGCCGAAATCACGGATAATCCGCCGTGGCAAGCTGGCGATCAACCTTGACCGATACGGCGTCCGTTGTGGTGAAGAAAACATCGACCTGACGGCGACTGAATTCCGATTGCTGCAAACTTTGGTTAAATATCCCGGACGTGTCTATTCGCGATCTGAACTCATTGAAGGCGCGCTTGGCAAGGAAATAGCGGTTGTTGACCGAACCATAGACGTACACATTACCAGTCTGCGCAGAAAACTCGGAGATTGCGGCAAATACATTGAAACCGTGCGCGGATTTGGCTATCGCTTTCAGGGACAAACGGATTAACCCGAACATCTCATTTATTCTTAATGGACGTAGATACTCTTCAATCAGTTCTAAAAAAATAACTCTGCTTATTTAATTTGTATTTAAATACATTGTATTTTTTTATTTGTAAATTTTATATTACTCAGATATTCCATATTGGTAGTGTCGCTGGACGGCAGAGAATTTCTGATTGACGATTAATTATTGACAATGGGCGCCCTAATAAAATTTTGGCTTGCCCGCTTGCCTTAGGGGCGTTAGAATTTTGTTCGTATGGTAAAAGGCAGTCTGAAAGCCGGCGAAATGATCTGGACCCACATGGTCAATCCCGCTCACAAAGATGTCGCGCCGGTCATTGAAAAATATAATCTGCACGAAATAATCGAGCAGGATTTAATGGATTTCACCACGCAGGACAAGATAGACGTTTACGACGACTGCATCTTCATTGTCATGCGGTTCCCAAAGTACAACGAAAAAGCAAAAAAACACTTCGCGAACACGCTGCACGCGATTTTAGGGAAAAATTCCATTTTGACAATAACTTCCCACATGACGAACAACATTCAGAAAATTCAGGACACATACCGCGCCGAGCTTGAGGAAGAAGACGCCGAAGAGTTTAAACTTTCTCCATATTACATCCTATACAAAATTATCGACGCGATGTATGACAAGGCGCTGGTGGGGCTTGGAAAGTTTACCAGGGATCTTGTCAGAATCGAAGACGAGGCGTTCGACAGCAACTCCATCAACGAAGAACTGTTGTTTGACCTTATAATGAAGCGGCGTAACGTCGTTCTGATGCGGCATCTCATCACCCCGCACAGCGAAATTCTGGGCGAACTGCAAACCGCGACGACAAATTTTTACGAAGGCGATCTGGACGTGTATTTCGAGGATCTGCAGTATAAGACCGATAAAATTCTGAGCCTGATTTCGATTAACAGGGAAAATACGGAAAGCTTATTCGATATTTCCGACACGATGGCGACATTGAAAACAAACAGGGTTATATCGGTTCTTACGATATATACGGTCGTTCTGGGAGTACTCACCTGGCTGAGCGGCATGTATGGAATGAATGTGGCCTTGCCTTTTGGGCTTGAAGATGGGTCGCTCATGCCATTTTGGGGAATCTCGCTGATAATGACGGTGATAATAATTGTAACTATGCTTTTTTTCAGGAAAAAGAGGTGGTTTTAGGGCGGTACAATATCGAGAATTATTCCAACTCCATTTTATTTGGCAAACTCAAGCGCGGGTACGCCGTCAAAAAGCATATCTTTCACATACGCTTTGCCGGTTGGCGTTACAAGCACTTTTATTTTTGTGTCAAATGTTCCTTTTCTGAGAGCGCTGTCAAGCCGCTCCGCGTGTTTTTCAGGTATATAAAAACGTTCTATGCCCGCGTTAAAACGGTTTGCGCCGTATATGCTGCAAACGCCTTTAATAAACGTTGCGCACCCGCCCGGAGTTATAGAAGACAGACGTCCATCGTCAAGACAAAGATAAACGTCATCTCCTTCATGTTCGCTGCAGGAACTTTGCTCAAAGTTTTCATAAAGAACCGTGTATGTAAGATAATGGCCGGACAGCAAATCCCGCGGGTCGTAACCCGTAACCTTAATATGAGTAATCTGGCCGCGGTTGCTGTTAAAAGCGTGGAACAAAGTCCATGAAAATAAAACTATAAGCGCAATAACGCAGACTATAATATTCTTTTTCATTTTTGCATCCCGCTTTTAAAAAAATTGTTGAGACGCGTTCGTATTTTAGACGAAAACTTATGCCAAACTATTATAAAAAATATCGCCAGAACGCCGGTAGTTATCATTGAAACGCCGAAACCTAGAAGCCCGCCTGACAATTTAGCATAAGCGATAACCAGCCTTGCGCCCGCTATAAAAATGAACAGATTGCACATCCTGCTGCTATTTTTATTAGCAAAATAAGCGGCAACCGTCATGTAAAACAGCACAAAGTAAATCATGCCGTAAAACTCCGCAAACGCAAATGTGGGCGTGGGAAACAGTCCGGCCAAAATAATAATTGCAAGCGCGGTCAGTATTTTCAATTCCTCCCGCGGAGAAAGCAGAACAACGCCCGCCAGCGCCGCAGCGGTGCATATGGCAAACAAAACGTTAAACTGCCCCGTTCTGTAAAAGTGGGTCCAACCGGAAATATCGCAAATAATCACGCCGATAAGAGTAATGAAAAACAGTATGCCAAAATATGTTTTTGCAGCCGTTGAAATATTTTGAAATTTATAAAATATTTTAGGCGCGGCAACCCTCAGCAGCCATGCAAAAGAAAACAACCCCAGCGTTAACGCCACATATGGCAGATCGTCGGTTAAAACCCGGATAAATTCTTCCACAAACTCATACTGCGCCAGTTCAAAAGGCAGTACCGTCAAAAAAGCCCATGTCCACATAAACGGCATATGCGCCCGCTTTGCGGTAAACGCCAGCGGCGCCGTTATTATAACCCAGAAAAGCACGCCCCTGTGCGGCTGAGAGTGGAGGTTAAAAACCTGCGCCGTCAGGCCGATATATCCTAATATAAGGGTAAAAAATAAAATCAGAGCACCCTCGGCAAACGCCGCTCGGCCGGACTGTTCATTATGCACATACGAACCCGCCAATGCCGTTAAAAACAACGCACCTGCGGACAGTTTAAACCATGAAGGTATTTCTGCCCAGTTGTAGGCGATAAGGGAAATCACACCTACGCTGACGGCAAGGCACGCCAGTAAAAGCATGCCGTAGAAAACCCATTTATTTTCTTTTTTATCCGCTTCTTCAAAAGCGATGATATTTTGTTTCTGGGTTTCCGTTATAAAACCCTGCTCCAGCCATTTGGCAAGTTTCTTTTCTATTTTCATATTTCGTTAATCCGGTCAGGGTACGAATATTCCGGCAACTGATTGAAGCCATGCCGCTCCGGCCAAGCCATTAATCGCACAGGCAGGCGACGGCTCTGCCTGCATACCGCAGTTCAATCAGAAAAACAGCTCCTATTTTATGAGGTTTTCCGGAATAAAGTCAACATTTCGCGGGACGCTGTGCCCGGTTGCCGCACATTTGGAGAAAATACTGCATGTGGACTGCAGGTCTTTCTATGTATGAATATTGTTTGTTTCAACAGACAATTTCTGAAGATCCCTGTGATGGGGGGCATCGATTTCGAAGATTCATACGCAGGGCGCTTCACCGAATTGGCGGATGACGCTCTGCGGGCGGGCGTTGTTGTTAATTTTCTGGATATAAGCGGGCTTCGCTTGTTTTTGTTAATTACACGTAACGGCCTCCGCGGCTGCCCCCGCGATCTTATGTCAACGCCCCTGCGGCGAGAGATTGCTGCCACTTCCATGCCGAGAGCATCATTTCATCGAGCGTTTTTTCGGCTTTCCATTGAAGCTCAACGTTGGCCAGCGATGTATCTGCCCATACCTGCACAACATCGCCCGGACGGCGGCCGGTAATTTCGACCGGCAGTTTTTTCCCGGAGACTCTTTCAAAGGACTGAATTACTTCCTTTACGCTGTAGCCGTTGCCGGTTCCCACGTTAAACACTTCAAAATCAGAGCGCGATCTGCCGTCAAGCATGCGGCGGACAGCCGCGACATGGGCTTTCGCAAGATCCGTAACGTGGATGTAATCACGAATGGCAGTGCCGTCCGGCGTCTGGTAGTCGTCGCCGAAAACTTTAAGCAGTTTATGCAATCCGGCGGCGGTCTGCGTAATGAACGGCGTCAGATTGTTGGGAACGCCCAGCGGCAGTTCCCCTATCCGCGCCGATTCATGCGCGCCCACGGGGTTGAAATAGCGAAGAGCGGTTGACCGGAAACCGAAAGCGCCGCTTGTAAAGCGGATGATTTGTTCGGACATTTGCTTTGTATTGGCATACGGAGACCACGCGTCCCTGACCGGAGAAGTCTCCCTGACAGGAAGCTCGTCAGGCTGACCGTAAACTGTACATGATGAGGAAAATACCAGATTTTCAACGCGGGCGTCCCGCATACCCTGCAAAACATTCAGCAAAGCGTCCAGATTGTTTTTGTAATACTTCAGCGGCTCTTCCATCGATTCGCCCACGGCCTTGAATGCCGCGAAATGAATCACGGCTTTAAGGTCAGTGTGCCCGGTAAAAAAATCAGCCGTTTTTCCACGGTCGGAAAGGTCGATTTGGTGAAACTCCGGAGCGGCGCCGGTTATTTCCGCAATGCGGTCAACGACGAAAGGCCTGGAATTGGAAAGATTGTCAACAATTACCACGGGGAAACCCTGCTGTTGCAGTTCAACAACCGTATGCGATCCAATGTAGCCCGCGCCGCCGGTGACAAGAATCTTAAAATCGCGTGGTTCGGTATCCGCCATATAAGGAAACTAACCGCCGCCGGAAAGCGACGATAAAAACTCACCGTTGCTTTTTGTTTTGGAAAGTTTTTCGAGCAGCAGTTCCATGCTTTCCGTGGCTGAAAGTGGATTCAGTACTTTTCGCAGAATCCATATGCGGGTTAAATCGCCCGGGGAAAGCAGCAGTTCTTCCTTGCGCGTACCGGATTTGTTGATGTCAATGGCGGGGAAAACACGCTTGTCAACAAGCTTCCGGTCAAGATGCAGCTCCATGTTGCCGGTTCCCTTGAATTCCTCAAAGATAACGTCGTCCATACGGCTGCCTGTATCTATCAGCGATGTCGAGATGATTGTCAGACTCCCGCCGCCTTCTATGTTGCGCGCCGCGCCGAAGAAGCGTTTCGGCCTTTGCAGGGCGTTGCTGTCCACGCCGCCGGAAAGCACCTTGCCGCTCGGCGGCACGATGGTATTGTAGGCGCGGGCGAGGCGCGTGATGCTGTCGAGCAGGATCACAACGTCGCGTTTATGCTCGACAAAACGCTTGGCCTTTTCCAGAACCATTTCCGCTACCTGGACGTGCCGCGCCGCCGGTTCGTCAAACGTGGAACTGACTACTTCGCCGTTGACGGAACGCTTCATGTCGGTGACTTCTTCCGGGCGTTCGTCAATCAAAAGCACTATCAGATCGACTTCGGGATGATTCCGGGAAATGGAGTTCGCGATGGACTGCAGAAGC
>Ga0082212_10009233_pt1 | contig 12734 bp, 10 predicted proteins | sample TergutNt197P3_FD_71548 | JGI IMG/M metagenome (GOLD analysis project Ga0082212, IMG submission 71548) | Neocapritermes taracua P3 segment gut microbial communities from Petit-Saut dam, French Guiana - Nt197 P3 | ecosystem: Host-associated > Arthropoda: Insects > Digestive system > Gut ... | reverse complement strand
CTGGAGCTTCTTCCACTCCGTGAGCTTCTCAACGGTCAGTGCGTCAAGTGAAATCTTCCTCACGCCCGCCGCTGTCTTAGGCTCTTTCCTTTTCTTTTTAGGGTCTAGCGCATGGGTGACCCTTAGCGATTTATCGTAAAGGTCGTTTCCCTGGACGTCCATAACATGATTCATGTTCACAATAAATGATTGATGGCAACGAATGAAGGGGGGACAGGAAAGTTGTTGCTCGGCATCGTCCATTTTCATGCGCGATTCAAAGGTTTCCCCTGTGTCTATATGGAACAGGACATGCCGCCCAATCGCCTCGGCATACATGATACGGGTGAACGGGAGCTTGAGGTCACGCTGTGTCAACTTTATCTCAATGAAGCGCGCGTTCTTCATGAAGATGCTGTGGCACTGCTCGAATGCCAGCTGCAGCTTTTCAGGTGTGAGGGGCTTTTCCACATAGGACGCCACCCTGAGCGCAAAGCCGTCACGCATGTGACTGTCGCTTGTGGTGACAAAGACCAAGAGGCAGTTCGGATCGCATTCGCGTATACGCTGGGCAGTCTCTACACCACTGATACCTTTAAGGAAGATATCAAGGAAGAGCACATCGAAGTGCCCTGGCTGAAACGCCGCCAACAACGCCTCTCCACTCCCAAACAGATGGAAGTTACCGGTGAAGCCATGTTGCTTGAAGTAAGCCAGTAAATAGCTCCGGATCTCCTCTGCGTCAGACGCGCAATCATCGCAAATGGCGATATTCATGTGCTCATCCTGTCTCTCGTCCGCAATTCTATCAAAACCTGTCGGTATTGATTGTCATGTGTTCCTTCAGGCAGCGGCATGCCTCTGCGTAGGCTGTGCAAAGTCTGCCGATCTGATTGCTGAACGCTGTACTGCGCTGCGAACAAACCAGATGGTTTTGCGGGAACAATGGTCACCTGCAAAGCCGTCAATAGCAATGCGATCCACAAAAACGGGAGAGGTTGTGCAAAAACGGGAAGACTAGGCTTCGAGATGCTTCCCAAGCTCAAATTATCACGGAGACAGGAAATGTATGTTCATATCGACATTGGTATGGATACCAGCAACAGACCCTCTGCTGGAGTACTGCCAGATGATGAAGTCGAACTGAGCGCTAGGGGTCATGACCTCATACTCGGCAAACCAGACGCCGTAACGGTCACGTAGCTCAGGGTCGATCCGCCCGATGACCCTCTTGTTCCCATAGATCATAGCCACATAGCCGGCGGCCTCGATGCGCTCACAGAAAGCGCGGGTATTCAGTGTCAACTGCTCGTTTGTCAGATAGTTCGCTCGGCCGTTCGCACCGCCAATGGGCTCATAGTCATAGAAGACCGGATACTCTATCGGGATCCCCTCAAGAGCCCGGATCACAACCTCGGCCTCCTCAATAGCCTCCCGTTCGTTAATCGCCTGGGAGAAGAAGTACACACCAACCTTGATCCCCGCGTTATGGGCGCCTTCGATATTCGCGTAGAGCTGCTCATCAAGGTATGTCTCTCCCTCCGAATACCCTCGGTGTCCAACCCTGATGATGGCGAAGTCTATCCCGTCAAGGGCAACCGCATCCCAGTCGATCTCTCCTTGGTGCTCGGACACATCGATACCTGTCAAAGAGGTGAAGACCCAGTCCTTCTTGTAAACAAAACGACCATCCTCAAAGAAAAGGCATGACCAATCATAGGGGCTTACGTACGTGGGCGCCGGCTCCTCTACAACCGGTTCTTCAACCTGTGGCTCCTCTCTGTCAGGTTTGCACGAGAAGCACAAGAGCGCCAAAAGAACGCAAAGGATCAGCGCCAATCCCCAAGAAAGCCCCTTTGTCAGAAAAACCTTCATACCCTGCTCTCTTCTGGATTTGGCACAAGCCACGTCATTCTCCTCACGATTCCTGTCTGTTATGCGAAAGGTATATGGTACGATTTCCCGAATCATTCTTCTCTTCTGGAAGCAAGCCGTTTCAGAAGGGTTACCGCAGAGGCTGTATCAGTGATAAAAACACCAGGATTGGCTGCAAATGATAGGTGAATTCAATAGATTTGATGTTAGCCGTCGCCCAAACAGGCAATGGCGGGTGTTGACCCCGGTAACCTGGCTGCTCAGTTTCCCTAAGGCGTGGGCGCACCGTGCCCGTATCGATAAGGACGGCATGCCCAAAGACTTGAAGCCGCCCTACTTCCTGTTGTGCAACCACAATTCATTCATGGACTTCATGGTCATGACAAAGGCCATCTTCCCTCGTCGGGCGAACTACGTGGTGGCTATCGACGGGTTCATCGGCATCGAATGGCTGCTGCGTGCTGTTGGCGGTATAGGCAACCGCAAATTTGTCAAAAGCTTCAGCCTGGTGAAGAACATGCTCCACGCCCGCAATAACGGCGACATCGTGGTGCTCTTTCCCGAGGCACGGTATTCGCTCTGCGGGACCTTCTCCGTTCTGCCGACCTCCCTGGGCAAGATGGTGCGCAAGATGAATGTCCCGGTTGTGACAATGATCATGCACGGACATCATGTCAACTCCCCCTATTGGCGTGTCGGAAGCCGCAAGGTCAAGCCGGTGGAATCCAAGATGAGGTTGCTCCTCACCGCAGAGGAGACCCAACAGCTGTCTGTCGATGAGATAAACACGCGACTGGCTGACGCGTTTGCCTACGATGACTTCGCATGGCAAAAGGAGAGGGGTATCCGTATAAAGGACCCAAACCGCGCAGAAGGCCTGCACAAGGTGTTGTACCAGTGCCCGGCTTGCGAGGCGGAATACCAGATGTCCTCCCACAAACATAGGCTGCAGTGCAAAAGCTGCGACAAGACCTGGGAGATGAGCGAGCTTGGCGAGCTCAGCGCGCTCACCGGCAAGACGGAGTTCTCCCATATCCCAAGCTGGTATGAATGGGAACGCTCCAACGTGCGCAGTGAGGTGCAGGCAGGCGCCTATAGTTTTGACGCAGAGGTGCGGATCGAGTCGCTTCCCAACGCAAGGGGCTTTGTGGTGTTCGAAGAGCCCGGCCGCCTGACCCACGGCAAGGACGGCTTCACCCTGACGGGCGTTTATGAAAGCGAACCGTTCGCCCTCAATTGGTCGGTCCCATCGCTGTATTCCTGTCACATTGAGTATGACTACAAGGGGCGCGGAGACTGCGTGGACCTCAACACCGAGAACGACACCTTCTATCTCTTCCCCCAGGGAGAGGGTTTTGCCATCACCAAGCTCGCTTTAGCCACAGAAGAACTCAACCGACACCACTCTGAGTGACAATCATCCGGCAATCTGCCTGCGCAAAAGGTTACAATGAGCCTAGGGACCTGAAGCTATCAAAGAGGGCCACAACCAGAGGAGGCGAATAAAAGCATGGGATTATTCGACAAGAAATACTGTGACATCTGTGGTGAGAAGATCGGTGTGCTGGGCAACCGCAAGCTGGAGGATGGGAACCTGTGCAAGGACTGCGCAAAGGGGCTCTCCCCGTTCTTCACCGAGCGCAGGCGCAGCACGGTCGCAGACATCAAGCAGCATCTGGCCTACCGCGAGGACAACAGGGCAGCGGTTACAGCGTTCAACACCACCCGTGCGCTGGGCCAGGGGACCAGGGTGCTGATAGATGAGCATGCCGGGAAATTCATGATCGCGGGCGCGCGGAAATCAGAAGACGAGAACCCCGATGTGGTCGACTGCTCGCTGATCACCAACTGCAGCCTTGACATCGATGAGAACAAGACAGAGATCATGAACAAGGGCAAGGACGGCAAGAGCGTCAGCTATGTCCCGCCGCGCTATTCCTACAGCTATGACTTCAACTTCATCATCTATGTGAATCACCCCTGGTTCGACGAGATGCGTTTCAAGCTCAACAGCCAGCCGATCAAGGGAGAGATCAGCAGCAGTCGCCTCACGTTTACGGGCTATGAGAATACGGTGACGAGAAGTGCAGGCTATAAAGAGTGTGAAGCCCTTGCCGAGGAGATCAAAGCCGCTCTGAACCAGGTGCGCCAGGAAGCGTCAGGTCAGGAAGCGTCAGGCCAGGAAGCGCCAGGCGCTGCGGTCGCATTCGGCGCCCCCAACCAGGTGGTAACCTGTCCGCTGTGCGGAGCCACAACCACCCCAGGCACAAGCGGCCGGTGCGAGTTCTGCCGTGGGGTGATAACGTCCTGATACACCACAACCTTCACAAGGTCGCAGCAGTCTTGCGATAAAGCTCTCTTCCAGGGCAGGCGCTGCTGTCAGAGCGCCAGAAGCAGCCCGCGCAGTCGAGGCATCTTCCCGTGTCGCGGCCAGCCCCAGCGTCGTTCGCCCAGCCTGGGTTGATGAGCATCCCGCGGCCGATGCAGGCCATATCTACGCCGGTACGCGACAGGATGTCGCGGGCATCATCCGCGCTCTTTATGCCGTTGACTGCGAAGACAGCACAGTCGACATCCTTCTTGATCTCACCAGCGGCGAATACCACATCCTTGTGCGGGAACGCCTCGGGTTTGCTGGGCTCGTCCTCGCCGTAGAAGCCGTAGGACACGTTGATGAAGTCTATCCCGTGTGCCGCCAGCTCCTTTGCGTGGGATATACCGTCCGCGAGTGTCGGCTCAAAGGCTCCCAGACGGATGCCGACAACAAAGCTCTTCGGGACCTCTTGCCTCACCATCTCAAGGGTCTCCAGGGCAAAGAGGCTCGGGTTACTGCCGTACGCGTCGGTTCTTCTATTCACACGGTTGTTGTAGAACTGGCAGACCAGATACTGGTGGCAACCATGCAGCTCAACACCGTCATAGCCGGCCTTGGCCGCCCGTAATGCCGCGCTGACAAATGCCCTCTGAGCCTCCCGTATCTCATCAGTGGTCATCTCACGGCCACGCTTCAGCATGCCCCGGTGCACAAGCTCAAAGTCGGACGGGCACAGCATCGCAGCCTCTTCTATGCCAACAACGCCGGCGTGGTGAATCTGCATGAAGACCGGCGTCCCTTCCTGGTGGATGGCATCCGCTATCCGCTTGAGGCCCGGAATCTGCTCATCCGACCAGACGCCAAGCTGCCTGTGGGCCAGCTTCCCACGGGGATCGACGCAGGTCGCCTCCTGGATGATAAGCCCCGCCCCGCCTTTGGCAAGGGCCCGGTAGTGCTCGACATTCTCGTCACTTACACAGCCGTCCTCACCACACAGGTTGTAGCGAACGCAGGGAGGCATGCAGATGCGGTTCTTTATCTCAACGCCCCTGATGTGGAAAGGCTCGAACAACTTGTCCATATGCAGACCTCCCGGTATTCCTGCCGTCTGGGGATATAGTAGCGAAACACCTCGTGGCGGGACAAGGGAATCTCTTGTGTTATATTGAGACGTTCGCAGGCAGAGAAGTGACAGGATGACACTACTACAACTATTCAAGAGCGTAGCGCCCTATGCCCGACCCTATAAGTGGCTGGTTGTGGCCGCTTTGGCGCTGACCCTTGTTGGGTCGATAACAGCACAGGTCAATGCCTATGTGCTGCAGTTCACGGTGAACAGCATCGCCCAGCTGCTGGAAGACCAGAAACAGCTTTCAGAGGGCCTCTTCATCATCGCGATCATCACAGCCATACTCCTGGGGAAGGAAGCGCTGAGCATACTTATCACCTTTGGGCAGAAATCCTTTGGCGAGAAGATCAGGATCTTTGTGTCCAGGGACCTTGCGCAGCAGGTGATAGAGCGGGTCCTGACCTATAGGCTGGCGTTCTTCTCCGAGGATGACAGTGGGTCGGGCAAGCTGCAGGCCCGTATCGACCAGGGGGTCTCAAGCCTGACGCGCACGATCCAGAGCTTCTTCATTGAGATATTCCCGCTCTTCGCCTCTGCTATTGTGGCGCTCATCGGCATGCTCAACGCGAATATCTACGTTGGGCTTGTGGCGCTCTGCATTGTGCCGGTCTACTTCTTTATCAGCCTGCAACAGGCAAAGAGGCTGAAGGGTTGGCGGCGCGAGATCCGTTCCAATCGCGAGAACAGGTCGGGCGGGATCATCAACATCCTGGAGTCGATAACCGTCATCAAATCCTTCAACCGCGAGGATATCGAGGCAAAGAAGCAGCAGGATCTGCAGATCGCCCTCACAGAGACGCAGATGAAGACGCGTTCGACGAACTTCAAATATGACGGCCTGAAGACCTTCATCGAGCAGTTCGGTGTGGTGGTGATCATCATCCTGACTGCCTACCTGGTGTTGACCGGGCAGATGCAGATCGGTGCGATCATGCTCCACATCCTGCTGTTCAACAACGTCACGGCGCCTATCCGGCAGCTGCATCGCATCTATGGGGAGGTCAATGACGCACTTATCTACGCAGAGGGTTTCTTTGACATCCTGAACGCCGAGGAGCAGGTGGAGCAATCCGGTGAGTATCGTCCCGAGAAGATCAGTGGGAAGTTCGAGCTGCGTGGTGTGGATTTCACCTATCCTAACGGGACGCAGGCGCTCTTCAACATAGACATGACAATCCAACCGGACAGGATCACGGCGCTGGTGGGGCTTTCCGGGGCCGGCAAGAGCACGCTCATCAACCTGCTCGACAAATTCTATGAGCCGGATGGTGGCGAGATCCTGCTTGATGGCGTTCCCCTGCACGATTTTGACACCCACTACCTGCGGGAGAATATAGGGCTGGTGTTGCAGAAGAACCATATCTTCAGCGGCACTATCGCCGAGAACATCCTCTACGGCAAACCTGATGCTTCCTATGAGGAGATGGTGGATGCTGCCAGGCAGGCCTACATCCACGACGAGATCATGAAGCATGCCCAAGGTTATGAGTCCTCAGCGCTCGCCCTCTCGGGCGGGCAGCAACAGCGCATCGCGATAGCGCGCCTGTTCCTTAAGAAGCCGCCCATCATCTTTTTAGATGAGCCTACGGCAAGCCTTGATGCCGTTGCGACGGAGCAGATCAAGAACAGCCTTGATGCCATCAAGAAGGGGCGCACGGTCATCATGGTCTCCCACAGCATCTCCCAATACGTTGACGCGGAGATGATCTATGTCCTGAAAGAAGGGCGGGTTGTCGAGCACGGGACGCATGAGGATGCCTACCGCCAGGGCGGCACCTACAAGGAGATATTCGATGCCGCAGCCCGCAGCCTCAATGTGGAGAAGATCAACAACACCATCAGCGAGGGCGGCGGTGCGTCAGCCTCTGGCGCTGACCCTCGGCGCTGACCCTCCTGCTGTCGCCCTGCTCACCCGCACGCTGACCCTCGGCGCTGATACGCACCTTATCAGGGGGCTCAAGCCGTGTGCTATAATCCGCAGCGGAGGTCATTTTCAACGAAAACCGCATATCTTTGCCAAGGAAGCAGGGCAAGGCCCGGCGAGGCTGTGGGCAAGGCCCTTGACCCAGGTCAGAGGGTACCTCCGACGTCTGTGATTAATCCCATGGCGGCGTGGGCAGCCCGGTTGCTTCAGTGAAGAGGCCTCTTTTATCCGTAAGCGAAAGAGAGGTGCTGCATGAAAGAAAGCATGAAGGCAAGAAAGGCCACGTCGCTCCTGTTAGCGGTCCTGCTCATACCAGCAGTATTCCTGGGCTGCGCAAAACCAGCGGAAGAGGCTCAAGCGCCACCTGCAGCAGAGACGCAGGAGACGCAGGGGACGCAGGAGGAGACACCGGCCGGCCCTGTGGACACCACAGTATCCATTGTTGACATCACCGGACGCACGGTCACACTGCCCAAACCGGCGGAAAGAGTTATTGGGACGCACAACCCCACCATGAATATCGCCATAATCCTGGGCGGTGGCGGAGAGTACATCGTGGGCTTTGGCAACAAGAACATGGCCGGAAACCTGTATTCCTACGTGTACCCCGAGCTGGACGATGTTGTACAGATAGGCAAGGGGCGAGAGATCAATATCGAAAGCTGCGTGGAAGTGAAAGCAGACCTCATCATCCTGCCTGAGCGCTTTGCCGATCTCGCAAGTCAGTTTGAGGCGGCAGGCATACCGGCCGCAGTCATATTGCCTAACAACGAGAGCTATGAGTCCATAAAGGAATCCATCAGATTGCTGGGAATACTGCTGGGCGAGGAAGAGCGGGCGTCTAGTATCATCTCTTTCTTTGACGAGAAGATCGGCTCTGTCAAGGCTATTGCCGCACAGGCGCCAGAGAGTCCCAAGGTCATGTTCACCGGCGCCTCCTCTCAGCTTTCTGTGGCTAATGGTTCGATGCTGCAGTCTGTGATGATCGAGACGGTTGGTGCGACCAACGTAGCAAAAGAGGTCGATGGTGGTGGGGACTTCATCGAAGTGAGCCTGGAGGAGATAGTCGGATGGAACCCGGATGTCATATTCATACCGGCCTATGCATCCTATTCCGTTGATGACGTATTGAATGACCCGGCTTGGAGCAGTATAAACGCAGTCAAAAACGGCAAGGTATACCAGTTCCCCAGCCTGCTTGAGCCCTGGGATTATCCAACCCCCTCCACGCTCATGGGTCTTGAGTGGATGCTCAGCAGCCTGTATCCTGAGCTCATCTCTCAGGATCAGGTGCTTGAAGACGCGAACACCTACTATAAGATGGTGTACGGACAAACCTTTACCGCGGAGCAGCTCGGATTGAAGTAGGATCGCAAAGCAGCTCGGATTGAAGTAGGTTGCTGGAAAGAAAGAAGTATATCCGGATCGTCATTGGCCTTGGGGTCACACTTGGTGTGCTGATCGTTGCGGCCTTGTGCATGGGGAGGTTCAGCATGAACCCCTCCGATGTCATGGAGGTCTTCACGGCAAAGCTCAGCGGTGGCACCCCTGATGAGTCAATGGAGACCATCGTGTTCAAGATACGCCTGCCACGGGTGTTGGCGGCGGTCCTTATCGGTGCGGCGCTATCGCTTTCTGGCACGGCGTATCAGAGCACGTTTCGCAACCCCTTGATCTCCCCCGACCTTCTGGGGGTCTCATCCGGTGCAAGCCTGGGAGCGGCGCTGGCCATTCTGCTTGGTGGCTCGCTGCAGATCACTCAGGGTTTCGCGTTTGTAGGCGGGATCATCGCTGTATTGCTGGCAACCAGCATGCCAAAGCTTCTGCGCAACTCATCCAATATGACGCTGGTGCTCTCCGGGATCATCGTGACGGGTTTCATGGATGCCTTGATTGGGGTAATCAAACTCCTTTCTCGTGAACAGGACCAGCTTGCGTCTATAGTGTTCTGGCAGATGGGCAGCCTGTCGCATGTGAACACGGCGCAACTCCTCTCTATCCTGGCGCCCATCCTGGTGTGCCTGGTGGTGCTGTTTGTGCTCTCATGGCGCCTGAACATCCTTTCCTTTGGCGAGCAGGAAGCACAGACGGTGGGTATCAACGTCACATTGCTCAGAGGTATCATCATTGTCTGCGCCAGCCTGCTGACCGCCAGCGCTGTGAGTGTCAGTGGGACCATCAGGTGGATCGGGCTCATCATCCCGCACTTTGGACGCCTCATCTGCGGCAGCGACAATACCAAGCTGATACCCACGGCTGCCCTGCTGGGTGGCGCATTCATGCTGGTCATCGACACACTTGCCCGCACCATGACGTCCATTGAGATCCCCCTGTCCATACTGTCGGGCCTGGTGGGTGCGCCACTGTTCGCGTGGCTGCTCTTCAGGCAGAAGGCAAAAGTGCTATGAGTATCGAGATAAGCAACCGGGGAATGCCAGGGGAGCCCTATGAGGATGCCAGGGGAGCGCTATGAGTATCGAGATAAGCAACCTGGACTTCTCCTATGGTACTAAGCAGGTGCTGCGCAATCTGAACCTGAGCATCAATCCAGCTGAGACGCTGACCATACTGGGGCCCAATGGCTCTGGCAAGACCACCTTCCTCAGCCTGGTTGCCGGGCTTTTGGCGCCAAGCGGCGGAAGCATAGTCTATGACGGGAAGCCATTCAAAGCGATGAGCCTGCGCAAGATGGCACAGCTGGTTGGCTATGTGCCGCAGATCCTTATGCCGGCTTTCGACTACAGCGTGCTCGACTACGTGGTCACCGGTTGCGCGCCTCAGATAGGCTCGCTGGGGCGGCCAAGGCAGAAGCATTATGACACGGCCCTGGAGGCGATACAGCTGCTGGGCATCGAGCACCTGACGGAGAAATCATACCGGCAGATAAGCGGAGGCGAGAGGCAGCAGGTCTCGATCGCCCGGGTGCTGGCGCAGAGCCCCACGTACATCCTCATGGACGAGCCCACCTCGCATCTGGACTACGGCAATCAGATCCGCGTGCTCAAGACCATAAAGCAGCTGAAGGAGAAGGGCTTTGGCGTTGTATTCACCACGCACAACCCCGACCAGGCCCTGCTGATAGAAGGGAAGACTGCGATTATCGACAGGCAGGGAAACCTTGTGTTTGGCGACAGCAGCGAGATGATCGACGAGGAATACCTTTCGGAGCTGTTTGGGACACAGATGCGCATCGCCCGTATCGAGAAGAAGGGCCGCAAGGTATGCTATGCAGCAAGTCTCAACAATGAGGAGACAGAAGAGGCAGAGCGGGTGGAAGAGGCAGAGCTGGCGGAAGAGGCAGAGATGGCGGAAGAGGCAGAGCGGGTGGAAGAGGTAGAGCTGGTGGAGGAGATGGGCGCCGATATATGACGGATAAGCACAGACAGGGGATCCTTCTCGTCAACACGGGAACGCCTGCCGCACCTACTCCTGAGGCGGTAAGGGCGTACCTGTCGCAGTTCCTTATGGACAGGCGCATAGTCCCCATGAACCGGACCGCCTGGTGGTTCATCCTGCATCTGTTCATCCTGCCCCGGCGCTCGCGCAGAAGCGCTGCCAAGTATGCATCTATCTGGGGCGAGAAGGGATCGCCGCTGCTGGTGACGCAGGAGGAGCTCAAGTGCGCCCTGCAGCGCGCCTTTGAGGAAGGGGAGCCGGCAAGGCCTGAGAGGTTGGAAGAACCGGGTCGCGTTGTGGTAGCCAACGGTATGAGTTTTGGGGAGCCGAGCATCATCGCCGCGCTGGAGGGCCTGCGTCTTGCCGGGTGCGAGCGGCTGCTGGTGCTGCCTTTGTACCCGCAAAGCGCCTTCTCCACAACGGCGGTGGTCCGCGATGCGTTGCAGCCTGCGCTTGCCGCGCTTGGTTGGGAGACCAGCTGGCAGCTCATCGACAACTACCATGACAACCCCGCGTATGTGCAGGCTGTGGCTGAGACGGTCAGGGAGGCGGGCTTCATCCCCGGTTCCAGGGACAGACTGCTCTTCTCGTATCATTCGATACCCCTGAAGGACCTTGCCGCAGGAGACAGCTATGCCCAGCAATGCGAGACCTCAAGCCGGGGGATCGCGGCTGCACTGGGAATAGGGCAAGGGCAGTGGGCCATTGGCTATCAGTGCCGCTTTGACAGGGGCAGGGACTGGCTTGCCCCGTTCACCAAGGACATGCTCGCGGGTTGGGCCAAAGAGGAGGGACCAGAAGGAGGCGGGAGGGTGTTCCTTGTCTGCCCGGGCTTCGCCCTTGACTGCCTTGAGACGCTGTATGATGTGCCGCAGGAGTTACAGCCTCACTACCAGGCCGCCTGTGCCGCGGCAGGAAACCCTGGGCAGCAAGGCGACTTTGTCTACGTGCCCTGCCTGAACAGCAGCAAGCCCCATGTCAGGGCGCTCTGTGCCGTTGTAGCAGACTCTCTGAATGCCTCGGCCCCGCAAAAAGAGTGAAGGAGACAATACCATGGGTAATCAACAGACAATCCAAGGCGAAGGAGCCAGGAAACCCAACAGGCTCCTACGGAGGATCCTTCTCATAGAGCTTCTCTTTGTTGGGATCGGGGCCCTGGGCGGCGGCGGCGCTGCCCTCATCTCCCCCGACGGCTCCCTGATGCAGGCCCAGACGCTCATACCCGCCCTGCAGGACCTGCCCCTTGTAGGGCCGCTCATAGATTCACTCCTCCTGCCGGCAAGCGCCCTTTTGCTGTTTGTGTTTGTCCCCCAAACCCTGGCCGCCATCTTCCTTCTCAGGAAACGCCCTCGGCAATACACCGCAGGGATCGTAGCCGGGATCCTATTGATGCTCTTTACCTTGGTAGAACTCATCTTCCTCTTCAATGTGCTGTCGATAATCTACTTTGCATTGGGGGCCTCCGAGGTCGCCCTGAGCTACCTCTGCGGCAGCGCCTTTAGAGCAGGATCCAGCCAGGGAAGCGCCTAGACTCACCAGTCTCTTCCAGCAAGGTACGCAATCTCCCGTTGGGGGATGATAAGCCGTATCCCAGGGTGCTGACGCTTGAGGGCCTGCTCCAGGGGCGCGGTGTCGATGCTGCGTGAGATCGGTGGGAACGTGTTGTCAAAATGGTCGAGCAGCACCGTGTGGGGCCTGAGCCTTTCGATGATGGGAAGGGCGATGCTCACCAGGTGCGAGTGACCCTGGTAGGGGAGAACGAGAAGGTCGGGGCCCGTGGTGTAGTTGGCGTCCTCTGCCAGCGAGAGGCTTCCCATCACTGTGACCAGGGTATTGTTGTGGATGACCTCAAAGACAACGGTCTCTCCGTTCTCTGTGTACAGCCGGTTGTCCCTGAGAAGCGCCCGTGCGTTCTTTGCGTGACGCAGCATGCGTGGGCTGAGCAACGTTGTAAGGGCTAGTTGGGCATCAAAGCGTATGTGCCTGCCAGGCAGGACGCTGACAGCGACGTCTGCTGCGTCTTCATCGCTGAAGTGGGACAAAGGGGACGGTTCAGGAGGGTGGACAGGGGTACGGATAATTCGTCCATTTTTCATTAATAATGGACGAATTATACG
>Ga0082212_10009232_pt1 | contig 12734 bp, 8 predicted proteins | sample TergutNt197P3_FD_71548 | JGI IMG/M metagenome (GOLD analysis project Ga0082212, IMG submission 71548) | Neocapritermes taracua P3 segment gut microbial communities from Petit-Saut dam, French Guiana - Nt197 P3 | ecosystem: Host-associated > Arthropoda: Insects > Digestive system > Gut ... | reverse complement strand
TTTTCAGGGCTATTATTTCAGCAAACCCGTCATTGTGTCCGGGCAAAGCATCAGTCCCACGATGTTGAACCGCATGCGCCTCTTGCGGCTTTCAATGAAAAAGGATTTTTGCTTTGACGATATCGCGGATGTCATCAAACAGGATGTGGCGCTTTCCTACCGGTTGCTCAGATTCGTAAATTCCGCCAATTTCGGCTTTCGTACAGTCATCTCAAATATCCAGCAGGCGCTGGTCGTGCTTGGAACCTCTGAAATTCGTAAATGGATGGCGTTGATATGCCTAGTCGAGTTAAACCAGGACAAAACGCCCGAACTTACGCGCATGTCGCTTATCCGGGCGCGGTTTCTGGAACTGGTCGCTCTGTTTACCGACAATTTAAAACGCGCGGAAACTTTTTATCTTCTGGGCATGTTTTCTTTAATGGACGCGATTATGGAAATGCCGATGACGGAGGTCTTCGCGCAGATTCAGGTTGATGAATCCGTATCGGGGCCGCTCATTTCACGCTCAGGCAAAGACTACGAGCTGCTGCGCCTTATAGAACTTTATGAACAGGGCGATTTCGATGCCGCGTCCAAGCAGGCCGAGGCGTTGTCGTTCACGGAAAACAAACTTGCGGACGCCTATATGGAAGCCGTTCAGTGGACCACTCAACTGGGAATCTAAAATTTTTTATCATTTTGGTATCGAAATGTCATTACCCGCGCCGGAACACGACCATAGTTTTGTTAATCATTCGAAAAAAAACAAACTTCAAAGCCTGGGACTTCTGCTCGTTATAGGATTTTTCATCGTCATACTCGGAATTGTCGTGTACATGACGCAGAAAAACTCTTATGAACTCCGCGCCCTGCTGGATTCCAGTATTGAGTCGCAATTGGTTTCCACTTCAATGAATGCCCTTGAAGTCATAGACGTGGACGCATTCGAGTCGTACAACAGCATGGAAGACGTAAGGAATGACGGCGAAGCCTATTACCAGACCCTTGACCGATTGCGGAATATTCAGAGCACCTCCAAAGCAAAATACATTTACGCTCTAAAGCAGCTCGGCGACGGGAAATACTATTTCGTATTCGACACGGACACTGAAGATGAAACGATTCTGGAAGACGCGGGACCGTATGAATTGGAGACGATTCACGAACAGGCTTTTCTGGGGAAACAGTCTTTTGATCTGAATATGAGCGACGAATGGGGCCATTACCACACAGGCGCGGTCCCAATCCGCAAACAGGGCAGAGTAATAGGCATTGTCTGTACGGACATAGATAATACGCTATGGGCGCAAAGCAACGACGCGGCGCGCGCCAATATCAGGTATCTGCTGGCGGCTATCAGCGTCACAATGCTGATGGTGCTGTTTGTGACTTCAATATTGCTGCGCAGACTTCAGATCACACAGGACGAGTTGTTTCAGATGGCTAATTTCGATTCCGTTACCAGCCTTCCAAACAGGCGTTATCTGATGGATTATCTAAAAAATATCTCCACTAACGGCGGTGTGACAAAAGACCCTTTCGCGCTTCTGCTTATTGATCTGGACAATTTTAAAAGCGTAAACGACCATGCCGGACACGACGCGGGAGATGCGCTTTTGCGCCATATCGCCGCTTACCTCGACAGCATACATGAAAACTCCAGGGCTTTTCGTCCCACGGCAGGCCTTTTGAACGTTTCAGCGCGTATCGGAGGCGATGAGTTTGTGCAGGTTTTCCACGGCGTCAAGACGGAAGCCGAGGCATGCGTAATCGCGCAGAAACTGCTGAACGGTTTCTCTTCACAAACAATGGATCGGTATATAAAAAAATACCAGGTGGGACTCAGCATCGGTATTGCGCTTTATCCGCTGCATTCGGATAATTATCATGTCCTTATTAAGTACGCCGACCTTGCCATGTATCACGCCAAGCGCGACGGCAAGAACGCTTACCGCGTTTATGAAGACGAAATGCACCAGATTTAAGGAGAATCAATGTCTGCCTCAAAGAATATTTTAAAACTTGGATTACCCAAGGGAAGCCTGCAGGAATCCACTCTTGAGCTTTTCCGCAAGGCGGGCATACGCGTTTCAGCCAGCGACCGGTCATATTTCCCGTATTGCGACGACGACGAAATCGAAATCATGTTTATACGCTCGCAGGAAATGGGAAAGTATGTCCAGGACGGTTTATTTGACGCAGGAATAACAGGGCAGGACTGGATTCTGGAAACCGGAGCGCGTGTAAAGGAAATCTGCGAACTGGTCTATGGAAAATCAGGATTCAAGCCTGTGCGCTGGGTTCTTGCCGTACCGGAAAAATCAAAGATTAATTCCGTAAAAGACCTGGAAGGGAAAACCGTCGCAACCGAGCTTGTCAGTTTCGTAAAAAAATATCTGGCGAAAAACAAAGTCAAGGCGCGTGTTGAATATTCCTGGGGCGCGACTGAAGCCAAGGCGGGCATTTTAGTGGACGCGATTGTCGAGCTGACCGAAACCGGCCGTTCATTGCGAGCAAACCGGTTGCGTATCGTTGATGACCTGCTTGCGTCTACAACCCGTTTTATTGCGAATAAAGAAGCGTGGAACGATCCATGGAAACGCGAGAAAATGGAGAATATCGCCATTTTGCTTAAAGGCGCGCTGGCCGCCGAAGGCATGGTCGGCCTCAAGATGAACCTCCAGGAAAAAGACCTTGAAAAAGTAATGGAAATCCTGCCTTCGCTTAAACGTCCTACCGTCAGCCAACTGACCCTGCCAGGCTGGATAGCGCTGGAGGTTGTCGTGGAGGAAAAGATAGTTAAACGCATTATTCCTGAATTAAAACGAGCCGGCGCGGAAGGAATCATCGAGTATACGCTCAATAAACTTATTGCATGACATGGAAGCATGCCCTGGGAGCGCCGGCGTCCTCGCCGGTCGTGTAAATAATAAACGCGCGCCAACGGCGCGCTTCAAATGTAGGGGGCGCGTTTTTGCGCCCCATTTTATTTATTACACGACCGGCGAGGACGCCAGCGCTCCCATGTCAACTCCACAATATAATAATACACCACATAAACACAGCAATATCAATCATTTAACGAATATATATTTTCCTTTTATCCTGAAAATTGTTGGTGCGGTTTGCGAACCGCCCTCTATGAAATTGCTATTTTTTAGCAAAGCATTTGTGTCACGTGAACGATTGTCGAAAAAAAATGTCCGATGAATAAAACGAAAAATAAAAAAAAATTCGCAAATAATTTTTTTCACTTTTTTCGCTTTTTTTACTTGACTCTCGTGTTGCACAAGGGATTAACGTTGAGATGTGTACAAGTAAATAATAATCGTGAGGTGAATAAATGGATAATAAGGGAACGGCTGCGTAACAGAACCGTAACATATGAATGCTACTCTTGGTTATTCTTGTTAGGAAATAGACTATGAAAAAGAAAATATCGTTTGTGATTATCACTTTTATGCTGCTTGTTTCAATTGCCTGGCGGGACAGTCTATTCGCGCAGCAATCCGCCGAAGATGCCCGCCTGATAGATGTACGCCGGCAGCAGGTAAACCTTAACGACGCGCGCGCCGCGCTTGCACGGGTGCAGGAACTTGTAGAACAGGGGCTTACGGCGCGCACCGAGCTTGACACCGCGCGTATCAGGCTTGAACGTGCGCAGCTTGATTATCAGAGCGCCGTTCTTTCGCTTTTGGCCCTGCAGCCGCGCCTGAGCATACAGGAGGCGGTGAAGCGTCAGGACAGCGAGGGGCGGAAGTTTGTCGAGATCACGCTGAAAAATCTGACGCCGTCGTTTGACGATACGCGTTTCCAGTTGCTAAACAATTTTGAAGGGGCCGACCCGATTCCACCGGAATTGCGTACGCGGGATGTTACCGATATTTTTGTTTCGCTGCAGTCGGCAGGCGGCGCGGATTCCGCGCGTTCAACAATCATCGGCATTCCATACGAAACGCATATCGACCGGCTGCTGTACGGCGAGACGCGCACTATGGAGTTTCAGTTACTGCGGGATGTTGACAGCCTTATCGTGGCGACGAACTACAAAGGGCAGACGCAGGAAAGCGTGGTTCAGTTACAGCAGGCTGAAACGGAAAACGTGCTAATGATGAGCTCGCTTCAGGTATCGCAGGAAGCCGATCTTGGCTCTGATGTGACATTTGATCTCAGGCTGGAGCGTTCGTCTGTCGATGTGCGCCGTTTTCGGATAAGGGCGATTAACCTTCCGCGTCAGATATCGCATAATTTTCTGGATAGTGGTCGCGCGCGTTTGCAGCAGATAAATTTTCAATCGGGCGTAACGCAGCAGAGTCTGAGTCTCCAGATGCACCTTCCGGACAGGACTGACGGCCAGATAAAAATGGACGAAGCGCTGGAATTCTGGGTGCTTGCGATGGACGACGATACCGCGCAGCAATTTGCGGAAGACCGAATATACACGGATGAAGAAATCGAGCGGAGCCGCGCCGGTCGTGTCCGTCTTCATCTTTTACCTCGCGGCGTAGGAAAAATCGAAGTAGCCGCGCCGAGTCTGTTTTCGGAGATACTGACGGGTGAAACGGTTGAAGCGCGTATGACGCTGCGCAACACGGGAACGCGGCGTCTGGACAACATAAAAATCCGGGCGGACGTGCCGCTGAACTGGCGAATAGAAATAACGCCCGACCTTGTGGAAACACTGGATGTGAATCGCGAGGCTGAGGTGAAGTTCCACATGATACCGCCTGCGGACGCGGTAGTGGGCGATTACGAAGTGCGCGTCAAGACTGAAAGCTATTCGTTTGACCGCGCGATTCCAACCGAGGACAAGTTGTATAGGGTAAGCATTAAGTCGAAACCCAACGTCTGGGCGACGGCGGGGTTGTTGGGCGGGCTTCTGATAATACTGGCGGGAGTCGCCATTTTTCTGGTAAAGCTGACAAGGCGCTAATGATATGGGAGACATGGGAGCGCAGACGTCCCGTCTGCGTATAAAAATAAACGCGGGTAGTAGAGACAAGGCATGCCTTGTCTCTACATTTATGGCGCGATTTTTCGCGCACCACATAATTATTTACACGCAGGCGGGGACACCTGCGCTCCCAGGGCATTTTCTAAAAGGAGTAAACCATGATAGAAGCGGTAAATTTAACGAAACGCTATGAAGACGGTATTTTGGCGCTTGACGCGCTTAACCTTAACGTGAAACCGGGGGAGATATATTGTCTGCTTGGAGCGAACGGAGCGGGTAAAACCACAACGATTAACATATTTCTTGATTTCATCCGTCCGACATCCGGGCAGGCTCTGCTGAACGGAACGGATGTAACACAAAATCCGCTGGAAGCAAAGAAACACGTTTCCTATCTTCCTGAAAACGTGATGCTCTATCCGAATTTCACCGCGCGTCAGAATCTTGATTATTTCGCGAAGCTCGGCGGACGGCGCAATCTCGGAAAAGATGAGTATTACAGCGTTCTTCGCGAGGCGGGATTGCCAGAAAAGGCTTTTGAACAAAAGATCCGCGAGCTGTCGAAAGGCATGCGTCAGAAGGTTGGAATCGCCATCGCGATAGTGAAGAACGCTCCGGCGTTATTCCTTGACGAGCCGACTTCCGGACTTGACCCAAAGGCGGGCGCGGAATTTATGGACATTATGGCGGATCTGCGCGGTAAGGGAAAAGCGATACTGATGTCCACGCACGATATTTTCCGCGCGAAGGACGTCGCCGATTGCGTCGGGATAATGAAGGAAGGGCAGAAGGTCATGGAGATGACCCGCGAGCAACTGCAAACAGAAAATCTGGAGCAGTTATATCTAAATTACATGCGCGGCGGAACCGCCGATTAACCGACATGGGAGACATGACATGGAGCGCTTGACATGGGAGCGCAGGCGTCCCGCCTGCGTATAAATTGATGAAATGTGGCGCGATTTATCGCGCCCCTACATTGGAAGCGGGCTTCGCCCGCGTTTATTAATATACGCAGACGAGGACGTCTGCGCTCCCATGTCAGGCGCTCCCAGGTCAAAAAGAGGGATAATATGCTAAAAGACATAATTAAAAAGGAAATTCTGGATCACCTTCTCAGCGCGAAATTTCTCTTCATGTTCCTCATCTGTTTCGTGCTGATCCTGCTTTCGGTTTATATGGGCGTAAGCGAGTACCTTGAAGACAAAAAAATATACGACGACGATGTCGCCTGGGACGCGCTGGCAATGCAGCCGCCGAATACTTACAGCATACTGCTGGAAGGCGCGCTTAAGATACATCGTCCTCCGCAACCGCTGGGCGCGCTTGTCAAAGGCGTCGAAGACGCCGCCGGACGCGTTTCGCTCACCAATAAGCAGGAAGTCAGCCTCAACGAATCGAAATATGAGAGCAATCCGCTGACGGCGGTATTCGGAGCTTTTGACCTCATCTTCGTTGTGAAAATAGTGTTGAGCCTGTTCGTCATTCTTCTTGTACACGACACGATATGCGGCGAGAGGGAAAAAGGCACACTGAAACTGACGCTGTCAAACAGTGTGCCGCGCGACCGGCTGCTTCTTGGAAAAGCCATTGGCGGATATATAAGCCTGATTGTTCCGCTTTTGATCCCGCTGCTTCTCGGCCTGATTTATCTGTCTCTGCATCCGCAGATAGTTTTGACCGGGGAAGACTGGCAGCGCCTGGGTCTGATTTTCTTCATGTTCCTGCTGTATCTTTCGGTCTTTTTCTTCCTGGGACTGCTGGTTTCTTCTCTTACGATGCGTTCCGCGACAAGCCTGATTGTTTTGCTTTTTATCTGGAGCGTCTGGGGAATAGTCGTCCCAAAGGCTTCAGTGCTTATCGCCGGCCGCATGCAGCCTATTCCAACATCCAATGAAATTTATACGCAGAAAGCATTGTTTTCCACCCAGCTCAGCCGGGAATTAACCCAATCCATGCAGCAAAAACAGCAGGAGTTGTTGAAGAAATACAATGTAACCTCAACGAATTCGCCGGAATACCAGGAATTTGTGAAAGCAGCGAACGAAATGAGCAGGGAACTCAACCAGGAACGCACCGACAAGGTTAAGGAAAATACCGCAAGGCTCGACAGGGACTATCTAATGAGAAAAGACGCGCAGGCATCGCTGGCAAAAAATATTTCAAGAATTTCGCCCGCGTCGGCGGTTACTTTCAGCGCGACAACCCTTGCCGGAACCGGAACGGACGATTACAACCGCTTCTGGAAAGCCGTCATGGATTTTAAACCCGTCATCACCACATGGGTAAGTACGAATTCCGATCTGCGCGACGAGAAAGGCGCGTATAAACAGATTAATTCATCCACTCTGGTCGGTATGCCGCAGCCCGCAATCGGCCCTGAAAAACTTGACCGGTTGGCTGTCCGGATTTTGCCGGATTTGGTCTCAATGATCGTGATGATTGTCATTTTAATGGGCGGCGCGTATTTCGCGTTTATCCGCTGTGACGTAAGGTAGGCATGGGAACGGTCGTGTAGGGGCGCGATTTATCGCGCCCACAAAGGGTTTTTATAAAGGGCGCGATAAATCGCGCCCCTACATTAAGGATGGGTGAAATATGCTAGGTGATATTATAAAAAAGGAAATACTTGACAATCTGCTTAGTCACAAATTCCTGTTTATCTTTATTTTGTGTTCTGTGCTGATGCTGTTTTCAATTTATATCGGTGCCGCCGATTATGTTGAAAGCAAAAAAGAATATGACGCCAATGTGTCGGCGCTCGGGGAAAGGCTGCAACCGCCGGAAACCATCTCGATTTTCTCGGAATATGAAGGATACAGAATCTTCCGTCAGCCACAGGTATTGAGAACCGTAGTCGCCGGCGTTGAAGATGCCGCCGGACGGGTCTCGTATCCCAACCAGCTTTACGAAAACAATCTGATGGAATCCAGGCATGAGAGCAACACTATATTCACCCTGTTCGGCTCTCTTGACCTGATGTTCGCGGTAAAGTTCATTTTGAGTTTGTGCGCCCTTTTCCTTACATACGACGCCGTTTCCGGCGAAAAAGAAAAAGGCACGCTCAAACTGACGCTGTCAGGCAGCGTGTCGCGCGCGCGGCTGATTTCGGGAAAAATCATCGGCAACTACGTCAGCATGCTGCTGCTATTTTTGACGCCTCTTATAATGAGCCTTATAGTATTGCTGCTTTTTCCGGGAATTTCATTAAGCGGTGGAGACTGGCGGCGGCTTATTTCCATCTTTGTCATGTTTCTGCTGTACGTATCCGTGTTTTTCGCGTTGGGGATTTTTATTTCAGCCGTAACCGCACGCGCATCCACCAGCTTTCTTGTTCTGTTGTTCCTCTGGATCGCGCTGGTAATAGTTATTCCGGGGATATCCGTCGTCGTCGCCAAACATATCAGACCGATTCCGTCGTCGAGTTCTCTTTCGGGACAAAAATCATTGTTCTGGCTTGAAACCAATCAGGCGGTAAGCGCGGAATACAACGTGAAAATGAACGAGGTTATTCCAAAAATCATGCAACGACAGACGGAACTTCAACCGCTGGCCAAAGAAGACCCCAAGAGGTACCAGGAGGAGATGTCGAAAGCCACGGCGGAACTTGGGAAGCTACAGGAAGGCAGGCTGCTGGAAATCACCGACAGAGTTACCGCCAACAATAACCAGTTGGACAGGGATTACCAGTTGAAAAAAGACGCGCAGCAAAGCCTGGCAAAAAATATTTCCAGAATATCGCCCGCAGCGTCGCTGACATTCGGCGCGATGACTTTGGCGCGCACCGGAATGGACGATTACGACCGTTTTGTGGCGGCTACCAGGACATACAGGCCTACGTACAGAAAATGGATGAGCGCGATCATTAGCAACCCCATGCAATCCGGACAGATTGATGAAAATGTCGTTGCGTCAATACCGCAACTGCCTTTTGTGCCGGAGCGCACCGGCGAGCTTCTCATGCGGACGCTGCCGGATTTCGCGCTGATGGCGGCAATGATGATCATATTGCTGACCGGCTCGTATTTCGCCTTCCTCCGGTACGACGTAAGGTAATAGACATGGGAGACATGGGAGCGCAGACATGGGAGCGCCTGACATGGGAGCGCTGGCGTCCTCGCCGGTCGTGTAAATAATAAACGCGCGCCATTGGCGCGCTTCAAATGTAAAGGCGCGATTTATCGCGCCCCATTTTATTTATTATACGACCGGCGGGGACGCCGGCGCTCCCATGTCAAAAAGAGGAGTGACATGCTTATAGACATAATAAAAAAGGAAATTTTGGACCATCTTCTCAGCGCGAAGTTTCTCTTCATGTTCCTCATCTGCTTCGTGCTGATCCTGCTTTCGGTCTATATGGGCGTGGGCAGTTACCTGGCTGACAAAAAAGTATATGACGATGATGTCGCCTGGGACAATCTGACGATGCAGCCGCCGAATAACTACGGCATTCTGCTTCAGGGCGCGCTTAAGGTATATCGCGCTCCACAGACGCTGGGTACGCTTGTCAAAGGCGTCGAAGATGCCGCCGGACGAGTGTCACACGTCATTCTGTCGGAAGTCGGCCTCAGTGAATCGAAATATGAGAGCAATCCGCTGACGGCGGTATTTGGAGCCTTTGACCTCATCTTTGTTGTCAAAATGGCGCTGAGCCTGTTCGCCATTCTCCTCATATACGATGCAATAAGTGGCGAGAGGGAAAAAGGTACGCTTAAACTGTCGCTGTCAAACAGCGTGCCGCGCGACCGGCTGCTTCTTGGAAAAGCCATTGGCGGATATATAAGCCTGATTGTTCCGCTTTTAATACCGATGCTGCTGGGCCTGATTTATCTGTCTTTACATCCGCAGATAGTTTTGACCGGGGAAGACTGGCAGCGCCTGGGTCTGATTTTCTTCATGTTCCTGCTGTATCTTTCGGTCTTTTTCTTCCTGGGTCTGTTGGTTTCCTCGTTGACTGTACGTTCCTCCACAAGCCTGCTTATTTTAATTTTCATATGGAGCGTCTGGGGGATGGTTTTACCGAAAGCCTCGGTTATTATCGCCGGCCACTTACAGCCCATTCCAGTGCCCAATGAAATCTATACGCAGAGATCCTCCGCGGAAACCCAGGTCATTCAGGAATTTCAGCCAAGATATGCTGAGCTGGAAGCGCAGTTTAATATAAAACGTGTTGCCGTGAATCCCATTGCCTACCGTATAGAGGGTGATTACCAGGGATATCAGGCCGCCTTGCCTAAAATAAACGAGGAGCGCGACCGCAAGATTGAAGAAAACAACGCGAAAATAGACAGGGATTATCAACTGCGAAAAAACGCGCAGGCGTCGCTGGCAAAAAACATTTCCAGAATTTCGCCCGCGTCGGCAGTGACTTTCGGCGCCACGACTCTGGCGCGAACCGGAGTTGACGACTATAACCGCTTTGTGAAAGCCGCGCTGGAATACAAACCGGTCGTTACCGAATGGGTAAGGACAAGCCCCGATATACGCGTGACAAGAACCGTTACACTTGCAAACGGCAATACGCAAACTGTAACCAATTATAAAGAGGTCGAATCGGGCATGCCCGCCGGTATGCCGCAGCCCGCGATTGAATCTGAAAATTTAAGCCTGTCGATTAACCGGATTTTGCCGGATTTAACTTCCATGGCGGTAATGATAGTCCTTTTGATGGGCGGCGCGTATTTCGCGTTTATTCGCTGTGATGTAAGGTAAGGGAGGTGAAATATGATAGGGGATATTATTAAAAAGGAAATACTTGACAATCTGTTCAGTCATAAATTTCTGTTTATTTTTATTTTGTGTTCTGTGCTGATTCTGTTTTCAGTTTATATCGGTGCGTCCGATTATGTTGAAAGCAAAAAAGAATACGACCTGAATATTGCCGCGCTCAATGAAAGGATGCAGCCGCCGGCGACTTACTCGCTTTTCTCAGAGCGCCTGGGATACAGACTCTACCGGCCGCCACAGGTACTGCGGACGGTCGTTGCCGGCGTTGAAGACGCAGCCGGGCGGGCTTCGTACCCTAATGTGCCATACGAAACAAATCTGTCGGAATCCAGACAGGAGAGCAACACGGTTTTTACCCTCTTCGGCTCGCTTGATCTCATGTTCGCGGTAAAATTCATTTTAAGCCTGTGCGCCCTTTTCCTTACCTACGACGCCGTTTCAGGCGAAAAGGAAAGCGGCACGCTTAAACTGACACTGTCGAACAGCGTTTCGCGCGCCCGGCTGATTTCAGGAAAAATCATCGGCAACTATCTCAGCATATTGATGCTCTTTCTGGCGCCTCTTTTAATGGGACTTATTGTATTGTCGGTATTTCCGGGCATCTCGTTAAACGGCGGAGACTGGCTGCGGCTTGTTTTCATTATCGTCATGTTCATGTTGTACATATCCACGTTTTTTGCGCTTGGGATATTTGTTTCGGCCATGACAACGCGCGCATCAACGAGTTTTCTTATTCTGCTTTTCCTCTGGATGGCGCTGGTAATAGTTATTCCGGGCGCGTCGGTTATCCTTGCCGAACAATTCAGGCCGATTGCGTCATCAAGCGCGCTTGCAAACGAGAAAGGATTGTACGGTACATTAGCCAGCCAGGACGTGAATCAGGAATTCAATAAAAGATATTCCGAAGAAATAATGCCAAAAATGAACAAAAGACGGATGGAACTTGAAACACTGGCTAAACAAGACCCTCAAAAATATCAGGAGGAGATTGCCAAATTATCCGTAGCCGCCAATGAAGAGGTTTCGAAACTGTCTGTAATTATGCAACAGGAAGTTAACGACAGGGTTACCGCTCACAACGAAGAGGTAAACAGAGACTATCAATTGCAAAAAGACGCGCAGCAAAGCCTGGCGAAAAACCTTTCCAGAATATCTCCCGCGTCGGGTCTGACTTTCAGTTCCATGACATTGGCGCGTACCGGGGCGGACGAGTACGACCGATTTTTGGCTGCGACCAGAAACTACAGGCCGATTCATAGGGCATGGATGAACAATAATCCTGATTTTACGGAGATTGATCCCGCAACAGGCTTGTCCAGCGCAAGGAATATCGACCCGTCTATTATTCCGCAAATACCGTATACGCCGGAGCGCACCGGCGAACTGCTCATGCGGACGCTTCCGGATTTCGCGCTGATGGCGGCAATGATGATCATATTGCTGACCGGCTCGTATTTCGCCTTCCTCCGGTATGATGTAAGGTAAGACATGGGAGCGTAGGCCCTGGGAGCGCGGGCGTCCTCGCCGGCGTACAATAAATAGAATACGCGCCGAAGGCGCACAAGGTGCGCGATAAATCGCGCTACATTTTATTAATTGTACGCCGGCGAGGACGCCCGCGCTCCCAGGTCTTCCATGTCATGCGGCTCCCATGGTTTGAAGGTGACTTGAAAAGCCGGTTGATGGCATATATGCTGTCATAGTGAATGCTATAGTAATTGACACCAATGTTTTTGTTTCCGCGCTACGGAGTAGGGATGTATCCGGCAGCGCATCACGCGCTTTATTACGGGCTGCTTTGACCGGAAGGTATCTCCCGCTTTTTGGAAACGCCCTATGGCTGGAATATGAAGATTTGCTTGGCCGTCCTATATGGACAGGTAGTACTACCCAAGCGGAACGATTGGAAGTGTTGCAGGCGCTGGCGGCGTCAGGCCGATGGGTTAACCCGAAGTTCCAGATAAAAGCGGTTTAAATTCCGGCATAAACATAAGTGATACAAATAGATACGTTGAAATGCGCGCGGAAATATGTTCCCATGTAAATAAATAATATACTTGACATATATGGC
>Ga0082212_10009231_pt1 | contig 12736 bp, 9 predicted proteins | sample TergutNt197P3_FD_71548 | JGI IMG/M metagenome (GOLD analysis project Ga0082212, IMG submission 71548) | Neocapritermes taracua P3 segment gut microbial communities from Petit-Saut dam, French Guiana - Nt197 P3 | ecosystem: Host-associated > Arthropoda: Insects > Digestive system > Gut ... | reverse complement strand
AGATATACTTACGGTATTGCCGGACGGCGCGGAAACTTGCTCTGTGTACATATCCGACGGCAGGATAGCATCGACTTCCGCCGCGCCCGGGGGCTTTACCGCCGACAAAACGATTGCCGGCGCGGGCAAAATGCTGATACCGGGGCTTGTCAACGCGCACACGCACGCATCCATGTCGCTGTTCCGCAACTGCGCGGACGACCTGCTGTTCAACGACTGGCTTTTCGGGCGCATAATGCCCCTTGAGGACAAGCTGACGGGCGAGGACTGCTATTGGAGCATGCTGCTATCCGTAATGGAGATGCTGCGTTCCGGGACGACGTCGTTCATAGATATGTACTATTTTATGGACGACCTCTCGCGGGCTGTCGTTGACTCGGGTATCCGCGCCGTTTTGTCGCGCGGCCTTCAGGGCGGCGCGTCCGACCCCGAGAGCGGGGCCAAACGTCTGCGCGAGGCGCTGGACGCGGTCGAGCGGTGGAAGGGGCACGACAACCTATCGTTCATGCTCGCCCCCCACGCGCCCTACACCTGCGACGAGGGGTATCAGCGCGAGGTCGCGGCGGAGGCAAAACGGCTGGGTCTGGCGATAAACACGCATCTTGCGGAAAGCCTCGCGGAGATAGACACGATCAAAGAACAATACGGCTGCACGCCGATAGAGCTGGCCGACAGGGCCGGGCTTCTGGCGGAAACGACGGTGGCAGCCCACTGCGTGCATTTGACGGATGGCGACGTCGGTATACTGGCGGAGCGCGGCGTCAACGTGGCGACGAACCCCGTCAGCAACCTGAAGCTCGCAAACGGCGTGGCGCCCATACCGAAGCTGCTGAAAGCCGGCGTCAAGGTGGCGCTCGGCACCGACAGCTCGGCGAGCAACAACTCGCTGAATATGTTCCGCGAGCTGGCGACGCTGACGCTGATACACAAGGGCGTGAACCACGACGCCCTGGCGGTCGGCGCGCGCGAGGGGTTCGACATTTCGACGAAAAACGGAGCGGCGGCCATGGGCAGGGGCGACATTGGCGAAATCAAGCCGGGGTACGTCGCGGACCTCGTCATACTTGACATAGACCGCCCGAACATGAAACCCATGAACGACCCGATAGCGGCGCTGGCATACTCCACGACAGGGGCGGAGGTCGAGACGGTCATGGTCGGCGGGCGCATCCTGATGGAAAACAGGGAGTTTTTGACCATCGACAGCGAGCGCGTATACAATGAAGTCGACAGGATATGTGAAAGGATAGGGACAAAGCGCCGGGGCGGCGCGTAGGGACTAGGGGTCAGGGGTCAGGGATCAGTGTAATGAGGAAAGGAAAAAATAATGAGCGAAGTAAGGGATATGTCACTTGCGCCGTCGGGCGAGAGAAAAATAGCGTGGGCGTGGCGCAATATGCCGCTCCTGCGAGCCATCAAGGCCGATTTTGAAAGAACAAAACCGTTCGAGGGCGTGAAAATAACGCTCTCCGTCCATATGGAAGCCAAGACCGCCTGCCTGTGCAGGGTCATGGCGGCGGGCGGCGCGGAAATGCACGCGACAGGGTGCAACCCGCTTTCGACGCAGGACGACGTCGCCGCCGCTCTCGCGTCCGGGAGCCGGGTCGGGGACATAGCAAGCCCGGCGATCGACGTCCATGCGTGGCGCGGCTCGACGCCCGCGGAATACATGGGTCATCTGACCAAGGCGCTGGAGCCGGGTCCGAACATAATAATCGACGACGGAGGGGATTTGATAAACATACTGCACACCAAGCTGCAGCATCTGATCCCCGGAGTCTATGGCGGCTGCGAGGAAACGACGACGGGCATCAAGCGCCTGTATTCCATGGCGGCCGACAAATCCCTCAGATTCCCCATGATCGCCGTAAACAACGCGCAATGCAAGTACCTGTTCGACAACAGATATGGAACGGGACAGTCCGTATGGGACGGGATAAACCGGACGACGAACCTGATTGTCGCGGGCAAGGACGTCGTGATCGCGGGCTACGGGTGGTGCGGCAAGGGCATCGCGATGCGCGCCAAGGGCTTCGGCGCGAGGGTCATCATCACGGAAGTGGACCCCGTCAGGGCGCTGGAGGCGATGATGGACGGCTTCGAGGTTATGACGATGGACGACGCCTCCCTGATAGGCGACCTGTTCATAACCGCCACGGGCTGCAAGGACATAATTACGAAGCGGCATTTCGGCAAGCTGAAGGAAGGCGCGGTGCTTTGCAACGCGGGCCATTTCAACGTGGAGGTGGACGTCGGATGGCTCGACGCCAACGCGGAGAAGCGGGAGCACAAGCCGAACATAACGGGATACAGGCTTGAGGACAACAGGACGATATTCGTCCTCGCGGAAGGCCGGCTCGTCAACCTCGCATCCGGCGACGGCCATCCGGTGGAAATCATGGACATGAGCTTCGCCATCCAGTCCCTTTCGGCGCAGTATCTTGTAAAGAACCACGCAGGCATGGCGCCGGGCGTGATACCGGTCCCGGAGGAAATCGACCTCGACGTCGCGCGTAAAAAACTATCGGCCTGCGGTCTGTTGATAGACAAGCTGACGGACGAGCAGAAGGAATACATTTCAAGTTGGAATCTGTAATGAAAAAGGTGATGCTTGTTTTCGGCACGCGGCCGGAGGCAATAAAGATGTGCCCCCTTGTGTCGGAACTGAAGCAACGGGAAGGATTTGAAACCATCGTCACCGTAACGGGCCAGCATCGCGAAATGCTAGACTCCGTGCTTGACGCGTTTCAAGTCGCGCCCGACCACGACCTGTCGATAATGGACTCCGAGCAGACCCTGTTCGACATAACGGCAAAAGTCCTGCTGGGAATGCAAAAAATAATCTCCAAGGAAAAACCGGATATAACCCTGGTGCACGGCGATACGACAACGACCTTCGCCGCGGCGCTGTCGAGCTTCTATCTCGGCGTCCCCGTGGGACACGTCGAAGCTGGACTTCGCACATACGACGTCCGCTCGCCGTATCCGGAGGAATTCAACAGACAGTCCGTGGACGTGATCGCGGACTATTGCTTTGCCCCCACCGAAACCTCGAGGGACAACCTGCTCCGCGCGGGCAAGCCGCCCGAATCGATATTCGTCACCGGCAACACGGGCATAGACGCGCTGAAAACCACGGTCCGCGAAGGATACGCACACAAGGAACTCAAGTGGGCGGAAGGCTCGCGGCTGGTGATGATGACGGCGCACAGGCGCGAAAACCTCGGGGAACCCATGCGCAGGACGTTCAGGGCGATCCGCAGGGTCGTCGAGGAATTTCCGGATGTAAAGGTGATCTACCCCGTACACATGAACCCGCGGGTGAAGCGCATAGCGGAACGCGAATTTGAATACCACAAACGAATAAAACTCATCCCCCCGCTGGACGTCCTCTCGTTCCACAACTTCCTTTCGCGCTCGTACCTGATACTGACGGACAGCGGCGGCATACAGGAAGAAGCGCCGTCGCTCGGAAAACCCGTGCTGGTGCTCCGCGACACGACGGAACGCCCGGAAGGCATAACAGCCGGCACCCTGAAGCTGACGGGCACAAGCGAGGAAGCGGTATACGAAGCCTTCAAATCGCTGCTGACGGACGCCGAGCTATACAAAGCGATGAGCACAGCCTCAAACCCCTACGGCGACGGCTTCTCATCAAAACGCATCGCCGACATTCTGGAGACCACTTTGTAGATTGACCGCCGGGAATAAAGATTGTATAATCGAAGCAATAATAAACCGATGGAGGTAGGACATGATACCGAAATTTGACCCCAAGGAGCTTGAAGTCGCACGCGAAATCCCGCCAAACCCCATGATGCCCAACGGCATCAAAATCTACAGCTTCCCCGTGACGCCGAAGGAAGGCTTCATCGCAATGATGAACAGAAAACCGATATGGCAGATCGGAGGCATGGAAAGCCGCATCTTCGCCCCGAGGCTGCTGCCCGACAACGTCGCCCGCGCATTCGCGCCGGAGGAAAAACCGCTCGACGCCGCGACGGAAGGCGGCGGCAAGGACATGTTCGGCATCGAATGGGAGTACATCGCGCAGGTGGGCGGCTCGATGGTGCGCCCCGGCAAACCGTTCCTTGAGGACGCCAACGAATGGCGCGACAAACTCGTCTGGCCCGACATAGAAAAATGGGACTGGGAAAACACGGCGAAAAACAACAACGACACATACCTCGCCACGGAAAACTACAACGCGTGCTGGTTCCAGAACGGCTGGTACGAACGCCTCATATCCTTCATGGACTTCGAGGGCGCGATAGTGGCGATGGTCGACGAGGACCAGACGGACGCCGTAAAAGAGCTGTTTGACAAACTCTCCGACCTCTACATCAGGATATTCGACAGCTTCATCGACCACTTCCCGAAAATAGACGGATTCTTCATACACGACGACTGGGGCTCGCAAAAGGAGACGTTCTTCTCCCCAAAGGTCGCCGCGGAAATGATAGTGCCATACATGAGAAAGGTCACGGATCACCTGCACTTAAGAGGTAAATACTGCGAATTCCATAGCTGCGGCCAGCTTCTCAAGCAAATCCCCAACATGATCGCCGCCGGCTGGGATTCCTGGAGCGGGCAGAGCATGAACGACACGCATCAGATCTACGACCTTTACGGCGACAAGATCATGATAGGCGTCATCCCCGAAGTGTTCGACCCGGAAGCGCTGTCGGAAAAAGAGCAGCGCGGGAAGGCGAAGGAATACGCGGACAAATTCTGCCGTCCCGAAAAACCGTCCTATCTCAACGGCTACGGCGCATACATAACCCCCGCGTTCAGGGAAGAACTGTACATTCGTTCGAGGGAGAACTATAGTAAATAAATTTTATAAGGAGGAATTCCGATGCTAACGGCAAAGCAAAACATGCAGGAAACGATACGAGGCGGCAACCCGGAAAGATTCGTGAACCAGTACGAGGCCATCAAGCTCCTGTTCCATCCTTACATGCTGCACGCGGGCAGCGTGTCGAAGGGCCAGTTGAACGTGGTCAACGCCTGGGGCGTGACAAACTCGTTCCCCGACAACGTGCCCGGCGGTTTCCCGGTGCACACGCCGGAGAAAATCGTGGTCAAGGACATCACCAAATGGCGCGATTACGTGAAAAAGCCCCCCCTGAAGTTCACCGACGAGGAATGGGGAATGTTCAAGGCGCAGTACGACGCAGTCGACGGCACGCAGGCATACAAGGCGCCCTTCATCGCGCCGGGCCTGTTTGAGCAGACGCACCACCTGTGCGAAATCTCGAACGCGCTCACATATTACATGACGGATCCCGACGAGATGCACGAGCTCATCGACTATCTTGTCGAGTTCGAGCTGGAGCTCGCGGAAGGCATCTGCAAGAACCTCAAGCCCGACGCGATGTTCCATCATGACGACTGGGGCAGCGAAAAAAGCACATTCATGAGCCCGGATATGTTCGCCGATTTCTTCCTGGAACCGTACAAGAAGATATACGGTTACTACCACGACCACGGCGTCGAGCTGATAATCCACCACGCGGACAGCTACGCCGCGACGCTTGTGCCGTACATGATCGAAATGGGCATCGATATATGGCAGGGCTGCATGGAGTCGAACAATCTGCCGGAGCTGGTGAAAAAATACGGCGGCAAGATAACGTTCATGGGCGGCATCGACAACAAGTCGGTCGACTTCACGGGCTGGACGCAGGAGGACTGCAAAAAAGCCGCCCGCAAGGCCTGCGAAGGCTGCGGCAGCAAATACTTCATCCCCTGCATCACACAGGGCGGCCCGGGCTCGGTGTTCGAGGGTACATACATGGCGCTGACGGAGGAAATAGACAAATACAGCGAGGACGTGTTCGGCATAAAAGCGGCGGACATAACCCGCCTTCCGATCGACATCATGTTCTAATGCGCTCTGCGGTGCGCAATAAAAAGTACCGGGGAACCAAACCCGGTACTTTTTTTGCGGTTGCGGCAACCGGCCGGAGGGTATCCGGAAAACTGCTTTTGTGTCGCTATTCATTGTTCCCGTACTACATATTGTACCGTGGCTGCCGCCTCCGGATTCTCGTGCCGCTTTTGTGTTTTAGGGGTATGTTAGTCTTTGATGTAAGCAGCACTTTCAACCGCTCCAAAAAAGCAGTTTCCCGGATACCCTCCGGCCGGTTGCCTTTCTTATCCCAGGTATAACATAAAGTCCGCCAGCGACTTGTAGTAAAGATCGCATATGTCCAGGATTTCGTCCTGGTGTTTTGCCGCCGAGAGGTCGTAGACCGCCACCAGCGGGAAACCCACTTCCTTTACCGTCCTTATCGCGTACAGCGCATCCTCGAAAACGAGCGTCTCGCTTATGCACGTCCCCAACGTTTCGAGAGCCTTCAGGAAAATGTCCGGCTTGCTCTTGCTTGTCAGTTCCTCGCCGCAGGTGAAAACCTTCTCGAAAAAGCCTATGATCCCCAGCCTTTCAAGCGCGGGTTCGATTAGAAACCTGTCCGTGGCCGTCGCGGCGCACATCCTTATCCCCCTCGCGCGAAACTCCTTGAGCACATCCATCGCCCCGGCCTTCAGCGGCGCGACGTTCGTATAGAAGTTTTCCAGCAGCTCGCCCATCGCTTCGTGTATCTCAAGCGCCGTCTCCGTTATGCCGTACTCCGAGCGAAAATAATCCGGCATCTGGCTTCCGCCCATCTTGCCCAGCTCCGCGTTCAGGCCCGGGCGCGGCTGCTTGCCCCTGCTTACCAGAAAATCGGCCGCCACGCTTTCCCATATCGGCATCGAATCGAGCAGCGTCCCGTCAATATCGAAAATCGCGCCTTTTATTTCCGTCATATCCATTATGCACGGCCTCCATCAAATCATTGCGGCTTACTCTCGCCGGATCCTTTGCCGAACCATCGCCGGACGACCTTGTCCAGCATCATCACGCTTATCGGTTTTGCCAAATAGGCGTTGAAGCCGTTGTCCATGAACATCTTTTCATTGCCCGCTATGGCGTTTGCCGTCAGCGCGACGATCGGGATCTCCGCCGCGTACTTCGTCCCCAGCGCGCGGATGAGCGCGGTCGCTTCCATGCCGTCCATTTCGGGCATCATGTGATCCATCAGAATTGCGTCGTACACCGGCTCCCCCGCCTCGATGCGGTCGACCGCGATCCGCCCGCTTTCCACGCAATCCACCTGCATCTTGTACTTGCGCAGCATTCCCGCCGCCACATCCAGATTCGTCGGCAGATCGTCGACAAGAAGCACCCGGATGCCGCTCAGGTCCGGACGCGCAAGCTTTTCGCGCGCCTCATCCTTCTTGTCCAAATAAATGAAGTTGCGCAGGTTCTCCGCGGTTTCCCTGCCTATTACCGTATCGGAAACCACCCTCTGGAGTATGCGCACGCGGAACGTCGTTCCCACACCGTAGTCGCTCTCCACCGAAATCTCTCCGCCCAGCAGCTCCACAAGGCTTTTCGTGATGCTGAGCCCTAGCCCCGTCCCCTCGATCCTGCGGTTCGCGCGGACGTCTACCTGGTTGTAGTCCGTGAATATTTTTGCAAGGTCGTCTTTCTTTATGCCTATTCCCGTGTCGCTGATCGTGAAATCCACCCACACGTTGTCGTCGGCCCTGCCCGTGGCGGCTTCCCGTCTGCAATATATTCCAAGCGTGACCGTGCCCTTGTGCGTGTATTTGAAAGCGTTGCCCAGAAGATTGTTCAATATCTGCTTGATGCGTATATCGTCCCCGTAGAGCGAGCTCGGCATTTCCTCGTTTATGTCCAGCCTGAAGGTTATCGGTTTGTCCCCTATCCGTATGAGGTTGAGCGCGACCACGTCGTTTACGTTGCTTGCCACATCGTATTTCACGGGCATCAGCTCGAGCTTGCCCGCCTCTATCTTCGATATGTCCAGCACATCGTTGACAATGGCCAGAAGCGTATTGCCCGCCGTGTTTATTTTTTTCAGCTTCTCCCTCAGATCGACCGGATCGCCGTCCTCGAGCATCAGCTCCGTGAGCCCCACTATCACGTTCATCGGCGTGCGCATCTCGTGGCTCATGTTTGCCAGGAAGTTGCTCTTTTGCATATTTCTGTCGACGGCCTTGCTTCTTGCGCTGTCCACGCTGACCAGCAGAATGCTCAGCGCGGCGGCCATGACGAGCGCCACCAGGCTAATGATCTTGATCATGTCGTGCATCTCTTTGTAGTATTCCGCCTCGTCAATGACGAAATTCACCCACAGCCCGTTATCGATGACACGCGAAAACAGCAGCGCCCGCACGCCGCGATAATCGCTGACGTTGTGCATCGAGACGTCCCTGCCCTGCCTGATCGACTCGGCCGCGGCGGCGAAATCACTGTTCCCGGCGCCCATCAGCTCCCCTATAAGCCCCTCGTTCGGATGGGCGACGACGATCGCCTGTTCGTCCACTATGTATCCGTAGCTGTTGTCCGTGATTGGATTGCTTGAAAGCAATTGCTGGATGGGACCGAACGGCACGTTCATCGCGACGACTCCGAGGACATTCCCGCCGGCGTCCTTCAGGCAGCGCGAGTAAAACACCACCGGGACGCCCAGATTCGTGTCTATATAGACCGGCGAAATAACGATCCCGTTCCCCGCCTCGACGGCCATGGTGTACCACGGGCGCTCAGCCGGCACGTAAGTATCGGGGGGAACCCAGCCCCTGCCGTCGAAAAAGGCGTCGTACACGTCGAAATAACCGTAGAGGCTGTGATAGCTGAACGTGCCGATCTTCTCCTTGAATTCGTTTTGGGAGCATTCCTCCAAATATGCCTCGATGACCTGCGGGCTCTCCCCTCTTTCCATCATCACAAGAACCATATCGCTGAAGAAATGCAGCGCCACGGTCGGCTCGTTGAGAATATACGAAATGGACGCCTGCATGTCGTCCACCTTTTCCTCTATATGGTCCGTCAGCTTTTGGTTCAGCGTACGGTCCATGATGAAGCGGCTCGATAAAATCACGACGAGAAACGCCGCAAATACCAGCAACACCTTGGAAAACGGCCTGTCGAAGCTGAAAATGCCCTTGATATTAAGGATCAATCTTTTCATACTTTGTATATTCCCCACTCTTCAAGGAACCGTTTTGTACGGACGCGCGTATTCCGACCCGGGGCATTGTATCACAGGGGACGCGATTTGTCCAATATTTGTCCAACAAAGTGATTGCATAAAAATTGAAAATGAAGTAGCATAGTAGCCGGTATTTTTTTTTTAAATTTGGAGGAACGTCAAAATGAACGAAACCCTTAAAACCATTGCTGACCGGTATTCCTGCCGCGACTTCGCGGACGACCCGCTGACCGACGAACAGGTCAAAGCCATCGCCGAAGCGGCGCTTGCCGCGCCGAGCGCGAGAAACGCGATGCCCTGGCAGGTCATCATCATAACCGACAAAGCGCTTATCGTGGACATGGACAACGAAGGCGTCCGCATACTCACAACGGGCGACGACCCGCTCGGCTATGGCAGCAGGCTCAAGGAAGAGGGCGGGAACCTATTCTACAACGCCCCCTGCATGGTGCTCCTTACCGGCGACGGATCACCCTACGCCGCAAACGACTGCGGCATAGTCAGCCAGAACGTCACCCTTGCCGCCCACTCCCTGGGGCTGGGCAGCGTCATCTGCGGCCTCGCGGGCGTACCCTTCGGCGGCCCGCGCGGCGAAGAACTGAAAAAGCGCCTTAAATTCCCCGAAGGCCATAGCTTCGCAATAGCGATCCTGGTGGGAAAGCCAAAAAGCGGCAAGGAACCGCACGAGTTGGATATGAGCAAGGTGACATACATCAGGGGTTAGGGGTGAAATGAAAAAAGCCACAATAACGCTTGAACGCGGCGATACATTTTTTACACGCGACAGGGATATGTACAGGACGTTTTTCCCTTTCCTGCTTGTCATCACCCTGCAGGGCATCATCACCATCGGAGTCAACCTCGCCGACAACCTCATGCTCGGGAACTTCTCCGAAACCGCCCTGTCGGGCGCGGCCGTCGTCAACCAGGTGCACTTTCTCCTGCAGATGATAGCCGGCGGCGTCGGCGCGGGCGTCGTGGTCCTCGGCGCGCAATACTGGGGCAAAGGCGAAACGGAACCGATACGCAAGGTAATGTCCATCGGGGTCAAGCTCTCTCTTGCGATCGGAGTCGTATTCTTCGCCGTGGTCAGCATAGTGCCGCACGGCATCCTGTCGGCGCTCACGAACGACTCCGCGGTTATTGACGAAGGACTTAAATATCTATCGATCATGCGGTACACATACCTGCTGTTCACCATATCGATCGCGCTCGTATCAAGCCTGCAAAGCGTACAGACGGCGTTCATCGGCACCGTGACCGCGTGCACGACCATCGTTATCAACATATGCCTCAACTACTGCCTCATTTACGGAAACCTCGGCTTCCCGAGGCTCGGCATTGCGGGAGCGGCGATCGCGACCGTGACGAGCCGCTCGGTCGAGCTTATCATCGTCCTCACGTACATCTTCTTCCGCGATAAAAAACTCCGCATAAGACCCGGCGACCTTCTGCGGACCGACTTTTCGTATATGCGCGACTTCATTGTCGTCAGTCTCCCCGTATGCCTCGCCGGGGCGCAATGGGGCATAGCCCAGTTCGTGCAGACCTCGATACTCGGGCATATGTCGCAGACCGTGATCGCCGCCAACGCCATCGCTTCAGTCATTTTCATGTTGCTCGCCTCCCTTGGCATGAGCACGACGAACGCCGCAAGCGTCACGATAGGAAAAGTCGTCGGCGCGGGCCAGTTCGAAAAGGTGCGGCCCTACACACGTACGCTGCAGATGATCTTCCTCGCCATCGGGCTGTTCACGGGCGCCCTGATATTCTTCACGAGGGACGCGGCGCTGAAGCTGTATGACGTATCGCCTGAAACAGCTTCACTCGCAAGTCAGTTTCTGCTGATACTTGGCGTCACGTCGATTGGCAGCTGCTACGAATACCCCGTTGAAGGCGGGATCATCGCCGGCGGCGGCAACACGCGCTATCAATCCGTCGTGGACATACTCTTCATGTGGCTGTTCACGATACCATGCTCCGCGCTGAGCGCGTTTGTGTTCGGTTTCCCGCCGATAGTCACGTTCTGCTTCCTGAAATTCGACCAAATAGGCAAATGCCTGCCGAACGCGATAGTATGCAACAGATACAGATGGGTAAAACAACTGACCAGGTAAGACAGAGAACCGTCCCCTACCTGTCATAAAAAAACCGCGAAAACCGCGGTTTTTTTTTATTCAAAAATTTTCTGTTGACACTAGGGTTGCACCATAGGCTATTGTGGAGAAAAGCAGGTCACAGTTTACGAAGGAGGCCGCCTGTATATGAAGAAAAAAAGCGCTCTGCTGAAACTGTTTGTCTCGGATGACTTACCCTTCGAGGCAAGGATCCTCAACTTCGTCTGTTTCCTCGGCGCATTGGCAACGGTCGTCGCGCTCATGGCAAGAATCGTCGAGAAAATGCCGCTTGTGACCATCATGACGGTGGTCGTCATGCTGATTACGATACTCGCCGTATTCTTTTTTTCGGCAGGGCGCCTGAAAAACGTAAGGCTTATCACCGCCATCGTGGTTTACGGGATAGGCGTCGTGCTGTTCCCCGTCATTTTCTTCACCAACGGCGGAGCGGACTCCGGCATGGCGGCGTACTTCACGCTGTGCATCGTGCTGGAGCTCCTTATGCTGAAAGGAAAACCGCGTATCGTGTCGCTGATATTGACGTCGGCCATCGTTTTATCGTGTTATCTTTCCACATTGTTTTTGGGCGTCGGTCTACTTCCCGCAGAGGGCATGACCCCCTTCCAGCGGTTTGTCGACAACATGCAGTCGATTTTCGTCTCGGGATTCTTCATGGGCTTCGTGATCGTGTTCCAGAACAACGTCTATCTAAAAGAGAAGGACAAAGCCGACAGCATGGAGCGCGAACGCGCCGCCGCTCTTGAGCAGGCGCTGACCGCCAGCCGCGCGAAAAGCGACTTTCTGTCCAATATGTCTCATGAAATGCGCACCCCCATGAACGCCATCATAGGCATGACCGCCATCGGGCTCGCGTCGAACACGGTGGAAAAAAAGGACTATGCCTTCAAAAAAATCGACGAAGCTTCAAAGCATCTGCTCGGCGTCATCAATGACATCCTCGATATGTCCAAGATTGAAGCGAACAAGCTTGAGCTCTCGCCGGTCTGCTTCGAGTTTGTCGATATGCTTAAAAACGTCGTAAACATCATAACCCTGAAAGCGGACGAGCGGCGTCAGCATTTCTATGTCAACATCGACCAAAACATCCCAAGCTCGCTGATCGGCGACGACCACAGACTTGCGCAGGTCATCACCAATCTGCTTTCGAACGCCGTCAAGTTCACGCCCGAGGAGGGTACCATCCATATGGGGGCGCAGCTTCTCTCCGTGGACGACGGCTTCTGCCGCATACAAATCGACGTCACGGATACCGGCATAGGAATAACCCCCGAGCAGCAGTCGCGCCTGTTCAACTCGTTTGAGCAGGCCGAGGCGGGGACCTCGCGCAAATTTGGCGGTACGGGGCTCGGTCTGTGCATATCGAAGAAGATCGTCGAAATGATGGGCGGGGCTATGTGGGTCGAATCGGAGCCGGGGAACGGAGCGAAGTTCTCGTTCACCATCGCGCTAAAACAGGGCTACAAAGCGCAGCCTCCCCTGCTCGCAAGGGACGTGAGTTGGGAAAACCTGCGAATCCTCGCCGTGGACGAC
>Ga0082212_10009230_pt1 | contig 12736 bp, 11 predicted proteins | sample TergutNt197P3_FD_71548 | JGI IMG/M metagenome (GOLD analysis project Ga0082212, IMG submission 71548) | Neocapritermes taracua P3 segment gut microbial communities from Petit-Saut dam, French Guiana - Nt197 P3 | ecosystem: Host-associated > Arthropoda: Insects > Digestive system > Gut ... | reverse complement strand
AATCCTTTGCTGAAGGAAATCATTAAATTTTTCCAAACAGGTGTTCCTCCTGTTACTTCTGAAGAAACGCTTGAATTATTCACTTTTATGGAAGCTGCCGACGAAAGCAGGCGGCGGGGCGGATTAGCAGTGAGCATGGCAGAAACCCGGCAAAAAGCGCTTGCACAGATGAAGAAAATCTGGTAAATCAATGATCAAATACAATTAATTGTTCAATTGAATACATAAGTAAATGAAAACATCAAGAAGAGATTTTTTGAAAACGGCCGGCGCTACATCGGCCTTATTGAGTGTGGGAGGTGCGTTACCCGGATTTTCGGCTTCAAGTTACAGCCGTATTATTGGCGCCAACGATCTCATTCGTTTGTCAATAGTAGGTGTGAACGGTCGTGGAACAGCATTGTCGACCAATTTTGCCCGTATGCCGGGAGGTGAAGTCGCTACCATCTGCGATTGCGACCAGAGAGCAATCACTGCGTGTATAGAGGCCACGAAAAAACGACAAACAAAAGTTCCGAAAGGCGAAAAGGATTTCAGAAGGTCATTAGCCGATAAAGACATAGATGCTGTGGTGATTGCTACGCCCGACCATTGGCACACTCCGGCGGCATTGCTGGCTTTGCGGGCAGGCAAACATGTATATGTGGAAAAACCTGTCAGTCACAATCCCCGCGAAGGCGAAATGCTTGTCGAAGCAACCGCTAATTCAGGAAAAGTACTGTTAGTGGGGAATCAGCGCCGCTCATGGCCGAACCTGATCGAAGCAATCAATGCGCTTCATGAAGGAGTTATCGGAAAAGTACATTCCGGAAAAATGTGGTATGCCAACGCCCGCCCCTCCATAGGCGTCGGTAAAGTTGTCAGAGTGCCCGATGAATTAGACTGGAATTTATGGCAAGGTCCCGCACCGCGTACCATATACAAAGACAACATCGTACATTACAACTGGCATTGGTTTTGGCATTGGGGTGTAGCCGAAACGGCTGCAAACGGTGTGCACATGATCGACTTGCTTACCTGGGGTATGAAATTGAAATATCCGAAAAAAATATCTTCAATGGGCGGACGTTATTATCATAACGATGATTGGGAAACTCCTGATACGCAGCTTATCATCATGGAGTTCGACAATGCGTTAGTACATTTCGACTGCTACAGTTGTAACCCGAAAAGAACAGAAGACGCTGCAGTGGGCGTTATGTTTTACGGAGATTTGGGAAGTTTATATATATCAGGTGGCAACGATTATAAAATATATGACATGAAGAATACGGTGATCAGGGATGTAAAGAGTAAGATGGGAGGATTTCAAACGGGAAATACGGTGGATCCTTCCCAGAATTTGGATATGATTCATTTCCAAAATTTTTTCGATGGTATTCGAAAAGGAACGCCGCTGGCATGTGACGCTGAACTGGGTCACCAATGCTCTGCGATCATGTTGTTGGGCAACATCTCTCATCGTGTTGGTCGCACGCTCAACCTTAATCCTGCCAACGGACACATCATTGGCGACAGCGAGGCGCAAGGTTTCTGGAGCCGCGATTACGAACCGGGCTGGGAACCGAAAATCTGACGGACATGAACACACGCCGAACTACTATTATCTCCATTGCCCTTATTGCATTGGTGTTTTTTGTCATTGGCTTTGTTTCGTGGCTCAATGCCATTCTGATACCCTATTTTAAGATTGCCTGCGAACTGAACAATTTCCAATCCTATCTGGTTGCCTTCGCCTTCTATATAGCATATTTAGTGATGTCGGTTCCGGCCGGATTGCTATTGAAGAGAGTTGGATTCAAGAGGGGGATTATGACCGCGTTCTTTTTCCTTGCAACCGGCGCCTTGGCGTTTGTACCTGCTGCGCTGACACGTACTTACGGAATTTTTCTGACAGGGCTGTTCACCATGGGAACCGGTATGTCTATCCTGCAAACAGCCGCTAACCCGTATATTACTATTATCGGGCCTATTGAACGGGCAGCTCAACGTATGAGCATCATGGGTATCTGCAACAAATTTGCAGGCATTGTTTCTCCGCTCATATTTGCGGCGGTCATTTTGAAAGCAACTGACAGCAATTTGTTTGCATCATTGGCCGATATGACTGAAACGGCTAAGAATGCGGCTTTGGATGAGTTGGTCCGGCGTGTGATTGTTCCCTATTCAATTTTAAGTGTGTTTTTAATCGCTTTCGGCTTATTAATTCGATTTTCGCTTTTGCCTGAAATCAATACTGAAAACGAAAGCAGGGAAGTTGCCGAATCGCATAGCGGAAAAACGAGTGTGCTTCAATTCCCGTATTTGGTTTTAGGCGCCGTAGCAATTTTCACGCATTGCGGAACGCAAATCATTTCCATAGATACCATTATAAGTTATGCAACCTCCTATGGATTAAATTTACTGGAAGCAAAAGCGTTTCCATCTTTTGTGCTGGCAGCCACTATTATCGGTTACACCACAGGAATTATCTGTATGCCCAGATTCATTAGTCAAACCAATGCTTTACGGGTTTGTACGATTACGGGACTAATATTATCCTTCTGTATCATCTTTTGTCATGGTTCTGTTGCACTTTTCGGACTGCCGGTCGATATCTCCGTATGGTTTGTTACGTTACTGGGGATACCTAATTCGTTGGTTTATGCAGGAATATGGCCTTTGGCTATTCGTAATCTCGGGCGTTTCACCAAAACCGGCTCGTCTCTTTTAATCATGGGATTGACAGGTAATGCTCTTTTTCCGTTAGCATACGGAAGATTAGCCGATGTGACCGGTGACCGGCAAGCATACTGGTTGCTGATACCGCTTTATGTATACCTTATATTTTATGCCGTTTACGGACATAAAATCATCAATTGGAAAAAATCATCGAACCTTGACAGCGCTTCGTTTTAAGACAAATACCTACAAAATTTTATGTTATGAAATATTTTTTGATTTTTTGTGCAGGACTATTAGTATTTATATCCGGTTGCAAACACGGGCAGGGAAATACTAATAATATAGACATCAGGATTGTAAACGACGGGGGTAACCCCAGATCAGAAAGTGATATCGCGGTTAATTCTAACGGCATATATGTGAGGCCGTTTAGTGAAGACGGTGACGGAAATTATAAATTTCACCTCTGCGTTGAACTTGTAAACAACTCAAATGCTGATATTGAGACGACCGTGACTGTTGAATGGGGTGAAACAAGGTATCAATCTGTACGTAATTATTTATTGCTGACCACTGAAGGAGATATATGGAAACGGTACGATGCAGTTATAGACGGCTCATTATCCATTGCGAAAATAACTGTTCCAAAAGGTAAATCATTTCTCGGTCTGCTACCTGCTTACCCGTTCAACCGGTTGACTTCACTGCTGACAAAAATTGAAAACAGACCAAATATTCAGGTCAGTACCATCGGAAAATCCCGGTATAATTCTCCTATATTTGCTGTACAGGCCGGCAATCCGAATAAGAGACCACTTGCAGTCATCACAAGGGTACACCCCTATGAGACGCAAGGATCGTTCTTTATTGAAGGTATGCTTCAATGGCTGTCAGGGGAATTATCCAGCAGTAAATACAATTTATCCGACTTTTTGAATAATCATCGTGTGGTCATACTCCCAATGGTTAATCCTGACGGCGTTATTTTAGGGATGCAAAAAAGAACTCACGGAGGTCTGAATATTAGCGAAGATTGTACTATTTCTCCCGAACCTGAGGCTGTCGCCATCAGGTCGTTTTTGCGCGGGCTAAATCCCGTCGCAATATTGGATTTACATGGCTGGATGAACAGCCGCGACAATTTTGTTACCAATGATACTGTGAAAGGTCAATTGCTGTATGATACATTCATGTCCGACAAAGTATTGTTTAAGTATGACATTCAAAAAGTCATCCGCGATACGCCTGAAGTGGGCAGAGAATATAATATCGGCGGCTATCTGAAAGATCAATGCGGATCGATATTCTTTAACAGTTCATGGTGTGGGTTTCATAGAGACATCAATGATTTTCACAACATTGGAATTGTATATCTGAATACATTGTCTGCCTTATGCGCAGAATAATCTGTTAACCTGTGTGATTGCCATTGTAAATCTCATATATTTTTATTTTATATATCTATGGATTATCAAATTCGTCAATTAATTATTATATCCCCCATTCATGAAATCTTTTCAAAAAGACTTATTACGGGTTAAAATATATCCTGCGCGTGAAGAAATGGGACAAGCGGCAGCCAATGATGTTGCCGAAGCCATTCGTTTTGTACTGAAGCAAAAAGAGGATGTGAATATGGTATTCGGAGCAGCGCCTTCGCAGAATGAATTTCTGGAATCGTTGCGTTGTCAGAAAAATGTGGATTGGCATCGTGTCAATGCTTTTCATATGGACGAATATGTCGGTTTGTCTGACGATGCGCCGCAAAGATTTGGTAATTTTCTGAAAGAAAGATTATTTGAAAAGTTACCGTTTCTATCGGTCAATTATATCAACGGCAACAACGATCCCGAAAAGGAATGTGAACGTTATGCGGGATTGTTACGGCAACACCCGCCTGATATCGTCTGTCTCGGAATCGGCGAAAACGGACACATCGCTTTCAATGACCCGCATGTGGCCGATTTCGATGATCCGTTTTGGGTCAAGATGGTAGAGATGGACAAAACCTGTCGCATGCAACAGGTAAACGACGGTTGCTTTGCGGCTGTGGAGGAGGTGCCGGCACATGCAATGACGTTGACCATACCGGCACTGATGAGCGGGACACATTTATTCTGCGTAGTTCCAGCCCAATCAAAAGCATGGGCTGTATACCATACCATCAACGACGCCGTTTCGGAAACGATTCCTGCAACATGTTTGCGCAAACACAAAAATGCAGTGTTGTATGCCGACATGGACAGCTCATATCAATTATCATTATAAACCACAAAATCAACTTACATGAAAAGACGTCTCATTTTCCTGAACGCTATTACCATTGCATTATTTTCGGTTTTCAGCCATACCGGACAGGCTCAATACTCTTATATCCGCCCCAATCCCGATGCGGTAAAACCATTTATCATCAATTACGATGAAACCAGAATTCCGGCATACACCCTGCCCGACCCGTTAGTTACTGAAGCCGGCCGGCCGGTTACCGACGCAAAAATGTGGTGGGAACAACGCCGACCGGAACTTCTTTCGCTATTCGAAAACGAAATGTTTGGTCGAATCCCTACACATTCCCGTGATGAATTTCTTCGGCAACCTCGCATCGAACTGCGCAACGAAAAGAAAAACGCTTTGGGCGGAAAAGCCCTTCGACGCGAGGTGCGTTTACATTTTACTGCAAAAGTCGACGGCCCTTACATTGATGTATTGCTTTACCTTCCTGCTGCTGCAAAACAGTCTGTTCCGGCTTTTATTATGCTCAATTTCAGAGGAAACCAGGCTATAACCGACGAACCGGACGTTCTTGTTTGCGAATCCTGGATGGGTTCGCAATCCGATGGTTCAGTGGTTAATTACAGGTCTACGGAAAAATCGCGAGGTGTGGCAAAATCGCGGTGGGAGTTGGAGATGATCATTGATCGTGGTTATGCTCTTGCAACGGCTTGTTATCATGATATAGATCCTGATTTTGACGACGGTTTCCAAAACGGCGTCCATCCTTATTTTTATAAAGACGGACAAAAACGGCCTGCGCCTAATGAATGGGGAAGTATTGGTGCGTGGGCATGGGGTTTGTCGCGTATTCTTGATTACCTCGAAACCGAACCGGCAGTCGATTCCAAACGTGTGGCTGTTGCCGGTCATTCGAGGCTTGGTAAAACGGCGCTTTGGGCAGGAGCACAGGATCAGCGCTTTGCTGCGGTCATTGCCAACAATTCAGGTTTTGGCGGTGGATCGCTGTCAAAACGGTTTTTCGGCGAAACCATTGAAATATGTAATTATTTGCGGCCACACTGGTATTGCGGCAATTTCACATACTATGACAATAACTCGTCGTCTTTACCGTTCGATCAGCACGAACTGCTCGCCCTGATAGCGCCGAGACCGGTATACCTTGCCGTTGCAGAGAATGACCGGGCTGCCGATCCAAAAGGTGAATTTTTGACCGCATTGAACGCCAACGCCGTATACCGGTTATTAGGAACGCCGGGTATCGGGGATATTCCCGAATTGAATGCCGCTGTGAAAAATGGAAAAATGATTTACAGTGCCCCGCTTCCTCCACTCAACAAGCCGACAGGAGCCACCATCGGTTTTCATATCCGCACAGGCGGTCATGACGTAACAGCTTACGATTGGGAACAGTATCTGAATTTCACTGACAAATTTTTTAAAAACTAAAAAAAACAAAATTTGAGGTTCCCTAAAAATAAATGTAGCCTTTTATTTTGATTTTTCTTTTTCACAAAAAATAGGTTACTTTGCGGACGCTATGGCTTTTCCGAAAGCCGTGTTCATCAAAACATATCATCTTCATGAAAGACGTAAATAATAAGGATATCCGTTCAAAAAAAGATCTGAAAAACGGGCAGCAGGAAATTCCAAAATTTGTAAAAATATTGTCAGACAAATATTTTAAATTTGGTTTTGCAACTTTTTTGTACCTGCTTTGGGCGTATTGGGTGGGTAGTTGGTGGCTGCTCATCGGGGTACCGATACTCTTTGATTCGTATGTGTCGAAAAAAGTCAACTGGACTTTCTGGAAAAAACGCGAAGGCCCTAACAACAAGGTGGTGGAGTGGATTGATGCGTTGATTTTTGCCATTATCGCAGTAACGCTCATCAATATTTTCATATTTCAAAATTACAAAATACCAACAGGCTCCATGGAAAAAACCTTGCAAATAGGCGATCACCTTTTTGTGAGTAAACTGAAATACGGCCCCAAAATACCGAATACGCCACTTTCGTTTCCTTTTGCACAGCATACTATGCCGTTGACTGCCAATACCAAATCATACGTGGAATGGATACAGTGGCCATATAAAAGGTTAGCAGGTTTGACGCATGTCAAAAACGACGATATTGTGGTTTTTAACTTCCCGGAGGGCGATACGGTGCTCCTGCAGGACCAGGCAAGAAGTTATTATCTGATTGTACGCCAGTATGCCGAACAATTGCAGGAACGCGATAAATATTCGAACAACGAAGTACGTGAACCGGATTTTTATATAAATCTGTCGAGAAAACAGATTTTGGGCGAGTACGAAATAGCCGTTCGTCCGGTAGACAGGCGCGACAACTATATCAAGCGCTGTATTGCCATACCCGGCGATACGCTGCGGATTGTAAACACCCGGGTATATATCAATGGTAAGCCTCAGGAGCAATTTCCAAGGATTCAGTTCCGTTACCTGATACAAACCGATGGCTCGCGCATCAATGCCCGGACGCTCGAAAAACTGAACATCTACAAGGATGATATGAGAGATTGGGGCAACGGACTGTACGAAATACCTTTGATTGCTGCAAATGCCGAAGAATTTAAGAAGATGGGAAATGTGCAGTCGGTACAGAAGAGTATCAGACCGCAAGGCCAGTATGACGCCGAAGTATTTCCGCACGACGGGCGTTACCCGTGGAATGTGGATAACTTCGGCCCGCTGTGGATTCCAAAGAAAGATGTTACCATAAAAATCGACACTGCCAACATCTGTTTCTATTATCGTATCATCACCGCCTACGAGGGCAACGATTTGAAAATCACTGACGGCGAAATCCATATCAATGGCGTCAGAACAGACAGTTACACCTTCAAAATGGATTACTACTGGATGATGGGCGATAACCGTCACGATTCGCTCGACTCGCGTTTCTGGGGGTTTGTGCCTGAAGATCATATCGTGGGGGCGCCCCGCTTTGTATGGCTCTCGCTGAACAAGGAAAAGACTCTCCCGTTCAATATCCGGTTGGGCAGGATGTTCAGGCCGGCGGGGAGATAGTTTCGGGTTTAAGGTTTAAGGTTAGGCACACGAAATAAACAACATATAAACATAGATTTGATATGATTAAATTTTCAAATCGCATCCCGTCAGGGATGCCAAAAACTATTATATTTTGTTTATTTTTCATACCTTAGTACAAATTATATAATCGAATCAGGAGTAAAAATCTTTTCATATTTCAATTTTTTCAGAAATTTCCCCTATATTTGCACCTTAATTATTAATTATTAATTGTTAATTGTTAATTAAATCGCACATACAGCCCGCCGCCGCCGTTTCGGAAATGAAAAATATTTTTTCATTTTTATTTGTTCAGCGACGGGCATAAAAGCCCCGACGTTGAGCATAAAACGCTCAACGTTCATCATAAAAGGATAAACGTTCAGCAAAAAAGGATCAACGTTCAGCAAAAAAGGATCAACGTTCAGCAAAAAAGGATCAACGTTCAGCATAAAAGGATAAACGTTCATCAAAAAAGCATGACACGCCATCAAAAAAGCATGACACGCCATCAAAAAAGCATGACAATTTGTCAATTAATAATTAACAATTAATAATTAATAATTAATAATTAATCTTAAATCTTAAATCTTAAATCTTAAATCTAAAATCTTAAATCAAAGAAATCATGGCAAAGAAAAAACAAACCGAAATCGAAAAGAATGACAGGGATATCGAACAGTTCCTGAAAACAAATGATGCAAACGCTCCGCATTATTTCAAAGCGCCCGTACCGCTGGCTGATTTGCGCAAATTCAAGACGGAGCTGGAAGACATACTTCACAAAACGGAATGTGAACTGGGCGATGTGGACTTCCAACTGATGACCGACGCGCAACGCCGCCGGTTGATGGGTTCGGGAATACGACGGCTGGGGTTTATCGTCAAAACAGGCGAAATGATACTGAATTTCCCCGATTATAAGCCGCCCTTTTTAGATGAATCCGATTTTCAGGATCAGGTAGATGAAATCATCGAAACGCGCACCATTACCGTCTACCTCGAACAGCTTCTGCGTATCTATACGGATATACTGCTGATTGCGGGCGACGAAGCGTTCAGAATGGCGCTGATGTACTACGCATCGGTGCGCGACGCCTCACGACGCGGAGTACCGGGTGCGCAGGCCGTGTTCAGGGTATTGCAGGCGTTCTTCAGGCGAGGAAAACGAACCGGCGAGGAACCCACCATTCCCGAACTGGAACGCGACGTGCACGCGCTGCTCCAACACCGCAAAGACGGCAAAATAGTGATCGAAGGCAGCGCAAAGCACACCACCGCAGGCGAACTGGAAATAATTGACGAAACCGCCAAACCCAAAGGCGCATTTAAGGAAACAATTCAGGGAACGATATGCCCGCAGTGTGGCGCCGAAAACGTCGAACACGCGAGATTCTGTATTCAGTGCGGACAAAAATTGCAGGCGGTTTAATAGTATATAATTGCGTATATTTTTGAGTTGTAGGCAAACCGACGAGTGCGCAGTGGACAACAGCCTGATAAATTGAAAGTCAAATTGAAACTATAAACCGTCCCGAAAAGGCATAAAAAGGAAAAGAAAATGAAAAGAGCAGTAATTTTATTAAGTTTAGGAGTGTTTTTGACTGTTTCGTGTGAAAAGCAAGAACCTCAAGTTTCAGATGAGTATTTTAAAGTAACAGTGCTTGGAAAAGGATTTGATTGTGGAAACACTTTTGTGATTCGTTTTAATGAAGAAGTTGCAGAACTTCCGGATAGTCCTGTGAAAAATCATTATTATGCAGATAATTTACCTGAAAAGCATAAAATAGAAGGGAAAAATATTGAGAATCAATTCCGATTTCCTAAAGAAGATGCAATGTATGCTTGTACATTGATGGGACCAACTTATCCTCATATATATATACTTGAGGTTAAATGAGCATTGTTCTTCACAAACAAAAATGCACTGCATACAACGTGCGGTTTTGCGAAAGCGGGGCAGTAAAAATTAAACAAGCAGCGGGCAGGATTGGTTTCCTGCCCGCTTTTTTCGTATAAAAATTACCTGTGTTTTCTCTTGTCAGGGGTGGTTTTTGTTTTGGTATCGGTGAAAAGTATTACTTTTGCAAAAAGTAAAAAAATGAAATCCGAAAATCAACCAGTCTGGTATAAAGGTATCAGTGTTAATGAGGTCGTGGAGCAGTTTACCGTGGGGAAGGACAGGGAAACGGACATGTACCTGGCACGGTTCGACGTGACGGGAACCATGGCGCATATCCGTATGCTGGCCAGCATCGGTTTGTTGACAGGCGAAGAACTGTCCGTGCTCGGAGAAGAATTGCGCGTGATTTACAGGAGCATATCAGACGGCAGTTTTTGTATTGAAGCCGGCGTAGAGGATGTACATTCGCAGGTGGAGCTGCTGCTTACACGTAAATTGGCCGATGCAGGCAAAAAAGTACACAGCGGACGTTCGCGCAACGACCAGGTGTTGGTGGACATCAGACTGTTTGTTCGCCACGAAATTGAGGAAATTGTCACAGGCGTCTGTCGTTTGTCTGATGTTTTGATGACGCAAAGCGAACATTACAAAGATGTGCTGATGCCCGGTTACACTCATTTGCAGGTAGCGATGCCTTCGTCGTTCGGGCTCTGGTTTGGCGCTTATGCCGAAAGCCTTACCGACGATCTCCGGTTGATGCAGGCAGCCTGGCAGATAACCAATCAAAATCCCCTCGGTTCTGCGGCAGGTTACGGCTCGTCGTTCCCGCTCAACCGCACGATGACCACTCAATTGCTTGGGTTCGATGACCTGAGCTACAACGTGGTGTACGCACAGATGGGACGCGGCAAAACCGAAAAAACGGTTGCATTTGCCATGGCTTCCATTGCCGCTACGCTGTCGCGTTTCAGTATGGACGCCTGCCTGTACATGAGCCAGAACTTTGGGTTTATCAGTCTGCCCGACGAACTGACCACCGGATCGAGCATCATGCCCCACAAGAAAAACCCCGATGTTTTCGAACTTATCCGTGCCAGATGCAACCGGATACAAGCCTTGCCCAACGATATTACGCTGATGGTGAACAACCTCCCGTCAGGTTATTTCCGCGACATGCAGATTTTGAAAGAAATGCTCTTCCCCGCCTTTGCGGAAATAAAGGATTGTATTGACATGATGGCTTACATGACCGGACAAATTATCGTTAACCGGAATATTCTCGAAGACGATCGTTACCGATACCTTTTTAGCGTAGAAGCGCTCAATGAAAAGGTTCTTGACGGAAAACCCTTTCGTGAAGCCTACAGGGAAACAGGCATGGCAATCAACGAGGGCAATTTTACTTCTGTAAAAAGGGTGAAGCACACCCATGAAGGCAGTATTGGCAACCTTTGTAACGACAGGATACAGGAAAAAATGAAGACCGTGCTGGCAGGTTTTTCTTTTGAAAAGGTGAACAGAGCTATGACGGAATTGATGCTTTAATCTGTGAAAAGATAAACATTTTTTCTCATTTTTCAAAAAAATCCCTTATTTTTGTTAATAGAATTAATTCATAACCAAATAATGTAAAAAATGAAAAATAGATTGATTATTAGCATGTTTCTGTTGTTTGCACTGGTTTCCGGTCAGTATGCGCAGGAGTCAAAAAAGGTAACCTATGCCGATAAAAAACAGATCGAAGATTTCTTCAGGTCGAAAACAATGGTAGTGATGGACGCCGATGCGCTGATCGGCTACAATATTGTGGCGCCGGACGCCGTGAAAAAGTACTGGACGATCACGCCGTATGAAATCATCAGTTCCGACCAGTTCGACAAATTGCGCACCGACCCGAAACTGTCGTTTATCTTCCTGTCGAAAGTCCGGTTGGGAAAAGACGTTGAAGAGGTGTATTACCTGTACATGAACGTGGTGATGGGCGCCAAGGTGAGAGATATCACCGATTTGCCCGAACTGTTGTCGCTGCCGCTGGCCTATACCGGCGTAGACGAGGATGATTATTTGGATAAACTGCCGTTGATGATACGCTTTGCACAGGTGCACCTTGAGGGGCTGAAAACCGCAAAAAATACCAGGTTGCTGTACAATCTGAACAATTTGGGCGCTGAATCGCAACGGTTGAAAGACCAGACCCTGTCGCAGCTTGTGAAGGAAAAAACTCTTCTTGTGAAGGAAAGCGATCTTTCTGAACAGGTCAATACCCTGGAAAAGATACAAAAAGAATATGCCGGCACAGTAAAAATTGTTACTTCCGAAGAGATGGAAAAAGCGATTGAGGAACAGGCGCCCAATACCGCCGTTCTTCACCAGATAGGCCCTGCCGAAGATGAAAATAAAGGACGATCGTACCGCCAGATATTTGGCACTGACGACGCTAAACTGTATTACTATAATCATCAGACCATCTCACAAAAGCGGCCTGCCGGTATGCTTGCCCGCGATTTCCGTCTGATCAGCGGAAAATTGTTTTAAATAATTGTTAATTATTAATTGTTAATTGTTAATTCATCTTCATAATCAGGCAATTTATGAAAATAAACGCACTTTTCTTTGTGCGAAATGTGTAATATATTCATACACACCGTATTTCTACTGTTCATATTCGATTCCGTATTTGTCTAACCGTCTGTAAAGTGCGCCGCGGCTCAAGCCCAACACCTGCGCTATTTTTGTCAGGTTGCCGTGGTAGATTTCCATCGCTTCGAGGATAGAATGACGCTCGATGTCGTCCAATGTGCCGATTTGCAGCAGTTGCGCCTGTGTTTGCGTCTTTTGGGCGGTAGCGGGAAGGTTGAAGTCGGCGGCGCAGATTTCCTCCTTG
>Ga0082212_10009229_pt1 | contig 12737 bp, 9 predicted proteins | sample TergutNt197P3_FD_71548 | JGI IMG/M metagenome (GOLD analysis project Ga0082212, IMG submission 71548) | Neocapritermes taracua P3 segment gut microbial communities from Petit-Saut dam, French Guiana - Nt197 P3 | ecosystem: Host-associated > Arthropoda: Insects > Digestive system > Gut ... | reverse complement strand
CAGCCTTTGTGCGAGGCGGTATCTATCCCTTCGGCCATGCCGCTCACTATGACCGCCCCGCACGAGGCGAGTTCCTTGGCGAGCTCGTAGGCGGCGTTTTTCCCGTAATCAGTCATTTTTCTCGTGCCCACCATCGCCACGCACAAATTGTCGTCTATGTCCGGCAGGCGCCCCCGGCAATACAATACGCAGGGGAACGCCCTGATGCCCCGCAGCCGCCCGGGGTAAAGCGCGTCGTCGCAGTTCAGCGCCGAGACGTTGTTTTTCGCGCAGAACTCGAGTATCTTTTCGGCCTCCCCGGTGTCCTTTGCAGCCAGCTTTTCAAGAGTCCCTTCGTCCATTTCGAAATCGCATTTTTCGGTCAGCTCGTCTTTTGTCGCGAGATATATGCTTTCGGCGTTTTTGAATATGCCGAGAAGTTTCTGAGGCAGCGCGTTTCCCGCGCCGCAGGCGACGGACAGCCATATGTAATACAGATCGCCGGACATGTTCATCGATCTCCTTTTTTTATACTTTGTTCGTGCTCTTCCCGATCTCCCACAGCACGATCCCCGCCGCGACCGAGACGTTGAGCGATTCGCTGCTTTGGTTTATCGGGATGATCATTTTCCCGTCGCACATTTCCGTGATTTCCGGGTCGAGCCCGCTCCCCTCGTTTCCGAATGCGACCGCCGTTTTCGCGCCGAACTCGACATCGCCGATGGGGCGGGAATTTTCGTCTAAGTGCGCCGCAAATACATTATATCCGTTTTTTTTGAGATTTGCAATATCTTCCCCGATATTTTTGCTTATTTTTATGTTCTGCCTAAAAAGCGCGCCCATCGCGGCCCTCTGCGTTTTGCTCGAGTATATGTCCGCGCAGTCGCCCGTCAAAATCATGTCGGCATCGCAGAGCGCGTCCGCGGCCCTGACAATCGTCCCGACATTTCCCGCGTCCCTCACCGAGCACAGAATGACCACCGGCTTTTCGTATGACGGCCCGGACTGCTCCGGTTTCTCCATCACGCACATGGCCCCCTCGAAGCCCTGCTCGTCGGTGATTTTTTTATACACTTCTTTTGTCACCACAGTCATCCCGAAATCCGTCATGGCCGCTATTTTGCCGGCCGCGTTTTCCGTGGCCACGATATATCTTATTTTTCCCCGGCATTTTGAATTGAGCGCCTCTTCCAGCAGCTTGAGGCCCTCGAAATAGAAAAGGCCTGTTTCGTTCCTGTGTTTTTTTTGCTTGAGCTTGCACAGCTCGGTTATGAACGCATTGTTTTTTCCGGATATGAATTTCATGTCCCCCGCGCCCTTATTTCACAGGGGCGGGAAAACCCCGCCCCTGCGCATTGTTTTTTCCGGATGGATTCAAATCCCGTACAGCCTGCCGTTTGTTATGTTCATTCCAACAGCCTGGTTCAGCAGCCATCGGGTTATGACGATAGCTGAGAACATGGATATGACAACGCCCATGAAAAGCGTCATCGCAAAGCCCACTATCGGCCCCGAGCCGAAATTCCACAGCACCGCCGCCGCGATCAGAGTCGTCACGTTGGAATCCAGGATGGCCCGAAAGGCGCTTTTGAATCCGCCGTTGACCGAGGCTTTCACGGTTTTTCCACTCCTCAGCTCCTCTTTTATCCTCTCGAATATGACCACATTGGCATCCACCGCCATGCCTATGGACAAAATAATGCCCGCGATCCCCGGCAGCGACAGGTTCGCCTGGGTCACAACCAGCGTTATGCCGATTATGCCCATGTAGGCCAACAGGGCTATGGAAGCTATGCACCCCGGGATCCTGTAGCACGCTATCATGAAAACGATGACGAGCATGATCCCGATGGCTCCGGCCAACAGGCTCGTCTCAATCGATTTTTCCCCGAGCATAGGCCCGGTCGCAGTCAGCTGCACGTCCTTGAGCGCGAAGGGCAGCTGCCCCGCCGAAATTATCCCCGCCCAGTATTCCGCGGAGCTTTTGTCGTAGTTTCCCGTGATCATGCAGTCTTCGGAATTTATCTCCTTGTCGACGTTCGGCCTCATCATTTCGGTTTCGTCCAAATATATCCCTATGTAGTTCTCCCCGGAGGGCTTGGCCGCCGCGATCCGCGTGGCTTCGGAAAATTTCACGACCGCCTCCGGTTTGAGTTTCAGGCTTATGAAATACTCGTTTCCGCGGCCCCGGGCATCCCCGAAATTCGCCGACGCGCTTTCTATGTCCTTTCCGTCCATCACCACGTTTCCTTCAAAATCCCGAAACTCGAGCACCGCGCTCGCCCCGAGCATCGCGACTGCTTCCTCCGGGTCCGATATGCCGGGTATCTCGACCATGATCTGCCCCAGCCCGCTCGCCGCCACGGTGGCCTCGGTGTAGCCCAACATGTCCAGGCGGCCCCTTATCATGGCCACCGCCGTGTTTATCTCATCGCCGGAAGGAAGCCTGTCCGCGTCCGCCTCATATACGATCGACGACCCCCCCGCGAGGTCAAGCCCCAGTTTTATCCCGCTTTCGTCGAATACGCCCGCTATCCCCCACACCCTGATTCCAAACACCGCGATCAGAAGCAGGCATGCGACCGACAAGATGGCAAGCGTGAAAGTCATTATGCTTTTTTTCATTTCTTTGTTCCTCCGAAATTATTAAGATCAAAATGATATTTTGGCCAACGGATTCCATTATAACACAGTCGATCGAAAAATGTCAATGATTTTTTGATCATATCGATAAAAATCTTGAAAATTTTTGATAAATTTTCAAGATTTCTATTGACATTTTCCGAATTTTGGTATATAATACTATTATACCTTGATGTAAATAATATTTACCTTGGGTAAATTAAACTTACTATCGGCGATTTTCCTGATGTTTCCGGGTATTTTCCCGAAATATGCGGGACGCGGGCGGTGCCGGCTTGGATGCTGTAAAGCTTTTCGCTTGACACATTTGCCGCATAGGCCGCCGCAAATAAGCCTTCATCCTATGTAGGGACGATTGCAGGTCTCTTGCTTTAGTCGGGCGAACGGTGGTCGTTCCCTACACTCCCCATTAAAATATATCGATCGACATCACAAAAATTCGATCATGCTCTCTTCCCAGAATTCCGGCGCCTCGTATCCGAGCAGGTTCGCGAATGTGGCGGCGAGGTTCGCCAGCCCGAAATCTTTGTTTTTGACGATGTACTCGCCGCCGTAGAAGTCGTCGGCGAATATGCAGGGGACCGGGTTTTGCGTATGGGCGACCTTGGTTTTCGGCTGCCCGTCTTTGTCTGTGAGCGGGGCGTTTGTTTTTTTGTCGGTTTCATACATTTCGTCGGCGTTGCCGTGGTCCGCCGTTATTATCAGCACCCCGCGGGTTTCGTCGACCGCCTTTTTGATCCTCCCGAGCTGCAGGTCCACCGCCTCGACCCCGATTATCGTGGCGGCGAGGTCCCCCGTGTGGCCCACCATGTCCCCGTTTGGGAAGTTTGCCCGGATGAACCTGTATTTGCCGCTTTTTATTCCTTCGACCAATATGTCGGTGATCTCGGCCGCCTTCATCCAGGGGCGCTGCTCAAAAGGCGCCGTGTCGGATTTTATCTCTATGTACTCCTCGGTCTGCTCGTCGAATTTTCCGCTCTTGTTGCCGTTCCAGAAGTAAGTGACATGGCCGAATTTCTGGGTCTCCGAAACCGCGAGCTGCGTTATTTTCCCGTTTGCCAGGTATTGGCCCAAAGTCCCCGAAATTTCGGGGGGGTTGACCAAGTATCTTTTCGGTATGTGCAGATCCCCGTCGTACTCGATCATACCGGCGTAAAATATGTCCGGCTTTTTTATCCTGTCGAATTTGTCGAATTCGTCTCCCGCGTCAAAGGCGGTCGAGATTTCGATCGCCCTGTCGCCCCTGAAGTTGAAGAACACCGCGCTGTCGCCGTCGGACATCCTTCCGACCGGAAGGCCGTTTTCGGCGATCACGAACGCTTCGGAGAACTGGTCGGTTTCCCCTGTCTCAGCTCTCAGGGTCTCGATCGCCTCCGTGGCGGAGCCGAATTGCCGCCCCTCGCCGAGCACGTGTATGCGCCAGCCCCGCTCGACCGCCTTCCAGTTCGCGCCGTACCTGTCCATGGTTATGGTCATGCGCCCCCCTCCGGAGGCGATCCTGGCGTCAAACCCGCCGGAGTTCAGCTTCCCCATGAATTCTTCGATCCTGCCCACGTAGACCAGCGCCGAAAACGGGCCCACGTCGCGCCCGTCCAACAATATATGCAGCCTGACTTTTTTTATGCCTTCCGCTTTCGCCTGTTTTATCAGGGCCTCCAGGTGCTCCATGTTCGAGTGGACGTTGGCGTCGGACAAGAGCCCGATGAGGTGCAGCGCCGAGTTGTTTGCCGCGCAATTGCCGCACAGATCCCTCCAGGTCCCTGAGGCGAACATTTTTCCCGATTCGATCGCCTCCGTCACCAGCTTTGAGCCCTGCGCGAAAACCTGCCCCGCGCCGATGGCGTTGTGCCCCACTTCGGAATTTCCCATGTCTTCGTCGCTGGGCAGCCCCACGGAGGTTCCATGGGCCCTGAGCCTCATGGAAGGGTGGGATGCCGCCAGGCGGTCGAGGGTCGGGGTATTCGCGAGGCGCACCGCGTTGCCGGGCCCCTCTTCGGCGATCCCGACCCCGTCCATCACCACGCATACGAGCGGCCCCCCTATTCCCGCGAATTTTTCGGACTTCTTTAAAGTTCTCTCCATAATGCCGATTCTCTCCTTTATCAAACCAAAATCGCTGCGTACCGCGTCAATTATACAACATCCGGCGCCGCGATGGCAACACAAAATCAAAAAAGTTACAAATCCGAATATAAATTTTCTCAAAAACTTACACGAAAATTTTCAAAAAGGTGGTACAATGGAGCTGTATGCGCATAAAGGCGCAAGCGATGATTGTGGGTGCGGACGATTATGAATGATGCGAAAAAAAACGAAAAAGGCCCAAAAAGCGGAAATATGGCCCAGGCGATCGAAATTTTCGCGCTGGTCCCGGCATCTGTCTTCCTTTCGGTGGCCGCCTCCGCGCTGTTCGGCGACTTGGCCGGTGCGCTGTGCGGCGTGCTTGCGGCCGCTCTGTTCGCGTGCGCGCTGTTTCTAATGTTTCCGGCGCTGCTGCGTCTCGGCGCGGCTGCCGCGTCGGCTGCCATAAGCTTTTTTATAGCCTATTCGATCTGCGGGAATATCGTGAACGCCCTGGCGGGCGCGATGTACATCGCCGCGGGGGCGCTTGTCTATCTCGGGGTGAAAGGCAAGCGGCCGAGGACGAAAATCACCGTGACCCTGGCCTGTTTCCTGGCCATGTGCCACATTGGTCTGATCGCGCTCCATTTCCTCACCAAAACAGGGGCTTTTTCGATCGAAATGGTTTCTTCGGCGGTCGATGCCGGGCTTTCCGAGGGCGCGCATCTCGCAGCTTCCCGGATCCCGGCGTTTTCGGCGATTCCCGACGCGGACAGCGCCGCGTATATGCAGGAGCTTGTCAAAAACACGAAAGCCATGGTTCCCGCGCTGTTCGCGCTGTACAATCTTTTTGCCGCATATCTGCTCGCTTCTTTTTTCAGGTGCGCATACAACATCCTCATACCCATGGCGAACCCGGGAAGGAAAAAAATAAAGAACAAATACTGGAGGCTGAACATTTCCGCCGTTTCGGCGATAGCCGCGATAGTTTCCATCTTGGCTTCATTTTTCGTCCCCTCCCAAAAATATCCCCTGCCCTCCATAGTTTTGGCGAATCTGGCATATATTCTCGCCCCGGGGTTTTTTGTGGTTGGCATATATTTCATGCATGACAAAGTGTTCAAGGAGAAATCCGGGATCTTTTCCATCGTCCTCGCGGCGGGCGCGCTGACGGCCGCCATGGTGCTGCCGGCCCTCTTGCCCGCGCTCGCGCTTGCCCTGGTAATTTCGGGGCTGTGCGCCACCTTGGCGGGCGATGTTAAAAAACTAGTCGAAAAAGCCAAAAAAGCCTTGCTGGGCGACCGCGGCGACGACGATGACGACGATGATTGCATCGACTGAAAAAATTTTGCGTTAATGGGGAAATGGCCATGAAATCCGGCGGAAAATTCCGAAAGTACATATCGGAGCAAAAAACTTTTCTATGTTGCATCGCGAATTTTTTTTGCGTGCTTTTGGTCCTGGCTTTTTTTTGGTTTTCCAAGACCGAGTCCGAGTACGGCAGTTCGCTGAAACTGGCTTTCGCCGTGTTCGCCGCCGACATCGCCTTCTCCTTGGCGATCATAATTTGGGGGCGCTCCTCGAAGCTTCCGGCCGGCAAGAAAAGAAGCGCGGGCGACCTCGGACCCGCAATCGAAAGCATGACGCAGGAGCTCATATGCTCTTTCGCATTCCCGGTTTTGATGACTGAGCCCGGCGGCCATATCGTCTGGCACAACGAAGCGGCCTTGAAATATCTGGCCAAAGAAGGCGAGTCCGGGATTTTGGGCAAAAACATTTCGGAAATCTCCGGCAACCAGCTCTCCGCCGAAAAATCGCGCGCCATTTCGGAAACCCAAAAAAACGCGGCGAAAACGAAAGAGGAAAACAACGGGAACGCCCATGTGGATGTCTTCATAAACGGCAGATCCTTCAGAGTCGAGGCCTTCAAGCAAAACGCGGCTCCGCAGCGGCAGCCCGGCGAGCCGGATGTGTACGTTTTCTCGGATATAACCGAGCTAGAGTATCTAAAATACGAAGCTGAGATGAAAGACCCCGTCGCGGCATATTTCGTAGTCGACAACCTGGATGAGACGAATCCGAAGCTTCAGGACAAATACAGGGGAGCCTCGGCTGCGGTTTCCGACCTGCTCAACGAATTCATGGCTGGCTGCGGCGGGCTGATAAAGGAATACGGCAAAGACAAATACCTCTGTTTTTTCGAGAACCGGGCGCTGAAGAATTTCATAAAATCCAAGTTCGGCATCCTGGACTCGATCAGGGACATAAAAATAGAGGAGCTGGACATGCCCGTGACCGTTTCGGGAGGGGTTTCGAATATATCCGGCAGCCTCTTCGAAAAAGAATCGGCCGCGCGCCACGCCCTCGACATGGCGCTCCAGAGGGGCGGCGACCAAATAGGGCTGAAGGGCGCGTCCTCCACCGAATTTTTCGGCGGAAAAACCAAAACCGTCCAAAAGAGGACGAAAGTGAAATCCAGGGTCATAGCCAACGAGCTCGCCCAGTACATGAAGAGAAGCTCGAACGTCTTGATCATGGGCCACAAAAACAGCGACGGCGACAGCATAGGCGCCTCGGTGGGCATGGCGCGGTTCGCCATGTCGATAGGGCGGGAAGTCAACATAGTGGCCAATATCCACGACCCGAACATGAAATTCGCCTTCGCCAAGCTTCGCGGGTTCGAGGAGCACAAAAACATTTTCATAGACGAGCCGGCCGCATTGGACAAAATCACCGCGGAGACTTTCGTGGTGGTCGCGGACGTGAACAACCCGCAGCATTTCGAATCTGAGGCCGTGTACAAAAACGTGTACAGGTGCGCGGTCATAGACCATCACAGAAAAGTCGCCGAATACGCGAAAAGCCCCGACGTGGAGTACATAGTGCCCTCGGCCTCCTCGGCGTCGGAGCTCGTGGCCGAGATACTCGAGCAGTCGCTTGCCCCGGGGGACTTGGCAAAAGAAGAAGCGGAGCTTCTGCTGGCCGGGATATTTTTGGACACGAAAAACTTTTCGCGCAACACGGGCGCCATGACTTTTTCCGCCGCCCTGTATCTCCGGGGCGAAGGGGCGAACCCCTCGGACGCGGAGGAAATGATCTCAAAGACGAATTTGGAGGAATTCATCAAACAGGCGCGCTTCGAGGCGAACATATCGATATACAAAAATTCGGTGGCGATATCCGTTTTCGAGGACGAAGCGGAGCTGGCGGACAGGAACGCCGGCGCGAAGGCGGCCGAAAGGATGCTCGAGATCGAAGGGGTGGCTGCCGCATTCGTGATATACAGCATAGAGGGCGTCGCATACATATCGGCGCGCTCGCTTCCCTGGGGGAACATAAACGTGCAGATAATCATGGAGGCCTTGGGGGGCGGCGGAAATTTCGAGTTCGCGGGCGCGCAGATCAGGAACCTCTCGTTAGAGGATGTTTCGGCGCTGCTCAAAAATGCGATAGACGACTATTTCGACGCAAAATAGTGAAACGAATGAGAACAAAAGGAGGCAAAGGCGCAAATGAAAGTATTGCTCAAAGCGGATGTGAGGGGCCAGGGCAAAAGCGGGGAGATAATAAACGTCTCCGACGGCTATGCCAGAAATTTTTTGTTCCCGAGGGGGTTGGCGGTGCTCGCCGATGCAAAAGCCGAAAACGAAGTCAGGACAAAAAAAGAGGCCGAGCTCCACAAAATAGAGCATGAAAGGCAGAAAGCGGTCGATCTGGGCGAAAAACTTTCGGCGATAACGTTGAAGATCGTCTCGACCGCCGCCCCGGACGGGAAGCTCTACGGCTCCGTGACCGCGGCCACCATATCCGAGCACCTCAAAAGCAAGGAAAACATGGACATAGACAAACGCAGGATAAATCTCGACGAGCACATAAAATCCTTTGGGACCTACACGGTGGAAGTGAAAGTGTACCCGGAGATAACCGCCAACCTGACTGTCGTGGTGACGGATAACTAAACAATAGCGAGGGGAAATCAAAATTGAGCAGCAACTCCAATTTCATCGACGCTTCCGGAACCGGTTTCGAATCGCCCGACTACGACATAAAAAGGATCCCGTACTCATTGGATGCGGAAATGTCCGTGCTCGGCGCCATTTTGATCTCCCCCGACACATACGAGCAAATAGCCGAAACGCTTTCCGTCGGCGATTTTTACCTACCAAACCACAGGGAAATCTACGAGTCCATAACGCATCTTTACCTCAAAAGCCGCTCGATCGACTTGGTGACCTTGCTGGACGACATAGCCTCAAAAGGGCCGCGTTCGGACGATTCGGCCAGAAACACCGCGAAAGAGTATCTCATGCGGCTCTCGGACAATGTCCCCGTCATCGGCAACGTGAAGGAATACGCCGGGATCGTGAAGGAAAAATCGCTGAGGCGGCAGCTGATATCCGTTTCGAACGATATAATAAAAATGGCCTATGAAGACCCCTCCGGATCGGATATCATAATAGACAGGGCCGAACAGATGGTTTTCGCGCTCGCCCAGGGCAAATCCACGCAGGAGTTCGCCCATGTGAAAAATATAATGGCGAGCGTGTTCGCCAACATCCACAACGTGGCAACCGACGGGGAATCGGCGAGGGGGATTTCCTCCGGATTTTCGGGGATCGACAGCGTATTGGTCGGCATGGGCTCCGGCGATCTGATCATAATCGGGGCGAGGCCCGGAGTGGGAAAAACCGCCTTTGCCCTGAACATCGCCATAAACGTCGCCTCGAGAAAAAAAACCATAGCCGTGTTCGAGCTTGAAATGTCAAAGGAGCAGATAGTGTCGAGGATTTTGTCGAGCGAATCCTTCGTGGACAACTACAAGCTGCGGAACGGCAATCTGTCCAATGAGGAATGGACCAAGATAACCGAAGCGGGCGCGAGGATATCGGAATGCGACATATACATCGACGACACCCCGAGCATGACCGTCACCGGCATGAAGGCGAAGCTGCGAAAGCTGAAAAAGCTCGATTTGGTCATAATCGACCACTTGCAGCTGATGCAGACGGAGAGGGGGACCGGAAACAGGGTCCAGGAAATTTCCGATATCTCGAAAAATCTAAAAATTTTGGCCAAGGAGCTCGGCGTGCCGGTGATCACCTGCGCCCAGCTTTCAAGGGGCCCGGAATCCAGGGACAACAAGCGCCCCATGCTCTCGGATCTGCGGGAATCGGGTTCGATAGAGCAGGACGCCGACGTGGTCATGTTTCTGTACCGCGAGGACTACTACAAAGAAAGCGTGGAAAAACACAACAGGGCCGAAATAATATTCGCGAAGAACCGCCACGGCGCGCTGAGAACGGTCGATGTGGGCTTTGAGAAAAAATTTACGAGATTCTACGATATCGACGAGGCGCACAAGGAGCCATAATGCCTAATTTGGAAGATGATTTGCCGCAAAAAGCCGGCAAGCTGATAGCGGAATACAGCATGGTCAAAAGCGGGGATTCTGTTCTCGTCGCCTTTTCGGGCGGGAGCGATTCCTCCGCCCTGCTTTTTTTCCTTGCCAGGCATTTTGACAAAAAAGAGAACATATTCGCGGCCCACCTGAACCATATGATCAGGGGCGCCGAATCCGAGCGCGACGAAAAATTCGCGGTCGAGGTTTGCGAAAAATACAGGATAAAGATTTTTTCCGAGCGCCGGGACATACCGAGCATAGCGAAAAATTCAAAAAGGAACCTCGAGGAGGCCGCAAGGGAAGAGCGATACGCTTTTTTGCGGAAAGTCGCGGCTTCCATCGGGGAAAACGTGAAAATCGCCACCGCGCACACCGCTTCGGACAACGCCGAAACCGTGATCTTCAATTTGGCGAGGGGATGCGGGCTCGACGGGCTCTGCGGGATCGCCCCCGTGAGGGAAAATATCATAAGGCCGCTTCTTTCCTGCGCCAAAGAGGATATTTTGAGGTACTGCGAAAAAAATGACATAGCATATGTCGAAGACAGCACAAACTCCGATGAAAACTATGCGAGAAATTTCATCCGCCGCAACATAACCTCGAAACTCGGGGAAAAATTCGGGCGCCCGGACGAAAACATATTCAAAACCTCCCAAACGCTGCGGCATTTGTCCGATTTCATAGATTCCATGGCCGGCGACATGGCAAGCGATCCGGATGGCGTCGATGTGGGAAGTTTGCTGGCAAGCCCAAAAGCTTTGCAGCAGGCGGCCATAGGGAAGCTTTATGAAAACGCAGTCTTCCCGGAACGCCGGAAACTCGAGCATAGGCATATCGAATACGTGGGGCAGCTGCTCTCCAAAAAAGGGAAATCCGTGGATCTGCCCGGGCTCGTGAGCGCCCGGGTTTCAAAAAACAGGTTGTCCATGGAAAAAATCAGCGGCAAAAAAACCAGCCGAAACCGCAAATGAGCCAAAAATTTTTAATTCGTCAGAAAATATTTACAATTTATTTAACTTACACTTTATCTAATCGTGATATAATAGGTATTTGTCAAAGCGGATTTTGGAAAGATGGGGAGAATGCGGCATGACAAAAGCTGGCTTTTGCAAATATCCCATGTCGGATTTCAAAAAAATAATCGCGACAAAGGACCAGATAGAGGAGATCGTGTCGCGCATGGCGGGGCAGATCAGCGAGCGCTACATGGGCAAAAACCTCCTCGTGTGCGGCATCCTGAAGGGCGCCTTCGTATTCATGTCGGATCTGGTCAGGCATATGTCGGTACCCGCAAAAATGGCGTTTGTAAAAGCCTCGTCGTACGGCAGCGGCGCCTCTTCCTCCGGGGACGTGAAAATCACGGAATTTTCGGATCTCGCCGAGTGCCGCGATCTGGACGTATTGGTGATAGACGACATATTGGACACCGGGCGCACCTTTTGCTCCCTGAAGGAATTTTTTTATGCCAAGGGAGCCGCGGACGTGGAATTTTGCGCGCTTCTGGACAAGCCCGAAAGAAGGGAGCTCGAGATCCCCGTCAGCTACATCGGGAAAAAAATAGAAAACGAGTTCGTGGTGGGATATGGGCTTGACCATAACGAGAGGTACCGCAATCTTCCCTACATTGGGGCACTCAACCTCTCTGCCTGTGAGTGACGATACGCTTACATCACCTAAAAAGGTTTGCAGGAATGCGACGCTATACGTATGATAACGGCACGGCAGGCGCGGTGGCACTGCTTAAAAGACAATAGAAAAGGACAGCGCACGTGAAGAATCCAAAAGCCAGGACTTGGATAATATACGGAATCCTCGCAGCAGTACTCATATTCTTCATTGGCTCCCAGCTTAACAGCATGGGCCAGGAGGCCACACGGCCCGACGCTCTCACCACGAGCGAGTTCATGGCTGCGGTGGACGACAACAAGGTAACCGAGGTCACTTTTAACGCTGCCGACGGCTCGCTTACGGGCTACTATCTTGCCCTCAACGACAACGCAGAGATAGAGTCCCGCGCTTTTGTAGCCACGTTCGTGGGAGAGGACACCCTCAATGAGATGATGGCCTCCCACCCGAGCATCAATTACGACATCATCATCTCCGACCCGAGCTTCTGGACCAACATCCTCTGGTACGCCTTGCCGCTCATTGGCTTTGCGATACTCATCTTCATCGTCTTTACCCAGTTCAACAACGCCAACAACCGGCAGATGAACTTTGGTAAGAATAAGGGTAAAAAGGCCATCGAAGAGCGTCCCAAAACGCGGTTTGCCGACGTGGCGGGCATTGACGAGGCGGTGGAGGAACTCCAGGAAATCAAGGACTTCCTCTCAAGCCCGGGACGTTTTTTGGAGCTGGGCGCAAAGATACCGCGCGGTGTTTTGCTCGTTGGCCCTCCGGGTACCGGAAAGACGCTCCTGGCGCGCGCCGTGGCCGGCGAGGCGGGGGTGCCCTTCTTCTCGATATCCGGCTCGGACTTTGTGGAGATGTTCGTGGGTGTGGGTGCCTCACGTGTCCGCGACCTCTTTGAGAAGGCCAAGGAAAGCTCTCCCTCCATCATCTTCATCGACGAGATTGACGCCGTGGGGCGGCAGAGGGGCGCAGGTCTGGGCGGCGGCCACGACGAGCGCGAGCAGACCCTCAACCAGCTGCT
>Ga0082212_10009228_pt1 | contig 12740 bp, 9 predicted proteins | sample TergutNt197P3_FD_71548 | JGI IMG/M metagenome (GOLD analysis project Ga0082212, IMG submission 71548) | Neocapritermes taracua P3 segment gut microbial communities from Petit-Saut dam, French Guiana - Nt197 P3 | ecosystem: Host-associated > Arthropoda: Insects > Digestive system > Gut ... | reverse complement strand
TGCCTTCGAGCCAACCGGTCGAAAAACCGCGTGAAAACGTCTGCTCGAGGTGCCGCATAGAATCGGCAACGGAGAAAGGGGCTTCTTTTTGTGTTTCCATAGGTTTTGTCCCTCCATAAGGCTTGCGCCGGAAAATCTCGTAACCGTTCACAGTATTTCCGCATGATATTGTAAAATTTCTGATTATGCTGGAACAGGTGGCGGCTGGTTTTGCTTGAAATTCGAGAATTGGTATCCACAAAAAACCACAAAAAGGTCATCATACACATGTTTTTAGCGAGACAAAAAGCGAATCATGACCCCTAAAGCGGCAATGAAACCATCTCAACGAAAGAATCGTACCATCATTTTGCCCATCGGACAAGACGGATACACTGAAATCGTGTCCTGTCCGCCAAGGTTTCGAGCCTAGATCGACCAACACTATCATCTGAATCCCGATCTCTTTCCCGAAACCTTCGAGAAAGGACAGAAGTTTCATCGACGGCATCGACAGCAGATTTGCAAAAAGCGTATGGAGTGTTCAAAGATGAAGCCCTTTCCCTTGCCCCTACAGGGCAGATTTCACTTGCCCAAACCATCTCACAGAGTTGTGTGGATACTATTGACTCGGTGGGTGTTCTCGCCCTCATTACTTCAGCAGGTCTCTCAAACGTTTGTTTTGCTCTTCCATCGTTTCGTTCCGCAGTCGTTGTTGCTGTTTGATAATCGAACGCAATAATTCAATCACCTCGTGGAAACTTTCCATCGAAGCCATCTTGTCTCGAATTGCCGTCATTTTCAGGAGAACGTTATCAAATAGAAACAAAATCTTCTGCCGCTCTTCTTGTGCCGCCGGACGATTTTGTTCTTCGCGTTCCAACAGTATTTGATTCAACTCGTCGAGAGACTCGTCAATGCCAAGAAAGTCCACGCCCATCAATTCCTGCATCGGTTGCATTATTTCATAGTCGATTCGCTTGCGTTCGTCCTCCGTGAAAATCCGATTGTTAATCATTTCCGCACGAATCGTCCGAAAACCCTCCACGATACTCATTAAATCATAGACTTCCTTACTCGTGTCCCGGAGCATTCGGGCAACATGATATTTTCCCAAGTCCGATTGCTCCCCAGAAATCGTGTCCAGTATTTTTTGCTTTCTCGCTTCCCATTCACGTTGCCGCATCTCTCTGTTTTCATCGGATTCATTTTCGATGAGTTCCCACGTCAATGCCATCGCTTCCTGAACTTGCGTCTCCGTCGGTTCGAGAGAGAAGTCGTTCAAAATGTTTTTCGTTCGCTCGACTTCGCCGATGACGACTTCAAAGCGTTGCCGAAGCGTAATTTCCCGATTTTCCAGCAGATTTTTGAGTTTTTCTGGTGTAACGATTTCCAATAGCCAGCGCGGTCCCACGCCAATTTGTCCCAGCGCAGTATCCAAATCGAACAGATCGCTTGCCTCGACATGGAAAGCCAATTTATCGTCTGGCTGTAACGAAAGTGGCGAGGCGGCAAAGGATTGTGACAGAGCGAAAAGTGTCTGTCCTGAAGTGATGCCGGAAATCGGAACCGTTCCCTCCGTCGGTTCACGCGGCATTTCTTCCAATGCAGCAGGTTCGATATTGTATCGGCTCACGGCGGTTTTCAAGCCGTTATCGTCCGTTATTTCTCCGATGATCGGCATGACCGCCTCCGGTGTGATGACGGGACCGATTCCCTCCAACCGTGCCGTTATAACCGGCGGTTGATCCTTGATGATCCCCAACTCCGCTCGAATCGGATGCCGATTGGTGAGCGAATCAATATCCGTGAGACGAAAATCTATTGTTGTCTCCTCACGCATCGCCGGGAGGGTGAGCGTAATCGAATCATTAGCGTCCACCGTGAGCGGAATGCCTTCCTGATTGATCATTGCCGTTGCACTTTGGAGCGGTTTCGTGGACTTCGCCGTAATGGTGATTGCCGTACCATCAGGGATCATGGTGCGTCCCGTTAGTGCGACGGTGCGTTCGGGACGCTGCATATAATCGGGAAATTTTTGGTTCAACACCATTTCGGTCAGTGTCGGTGTGGGAACGACTTCGATGAAAAGATTGTCCAGAGTCGAGTCGGCACCGCGAATTTGCAAATGAACGGTTTCCAGCATTTCGGGAAAGGTCGTTGCGAAAACTCGCCATCGGGTTCCTTCCCGGGTTTCGATGCGGAACTGGTCGATGTTCAGCGTTCGGTAGCCGACATCAGAAGTTCCCATCCGCACTCGAACGGTTTGAGGAACGCTCGGCTTTTCCGTGTTGGCGCGAATCGACAATGTGAAGGAATCGCCTCGACCAATGCGGACTCGACCGTCTTGAAAACCATCAACGAACAACTCGGACCGCCGAGGATATTCCAGTTGTGCGAGCAAAATGTTTCGGGAAAACCAAAGAGATACTGTTTCGGAATGATACATGCATCCTGCGGTTACCGCTGTCGCACAAAGCAAACTGATCGCAAATCGCAAATACAAGCGACCCGTGCAGAAAAATTGGTGAACGTTCACTCCACGCAGTGCGGCAACGGCTTCGTCGATGGTGTGTTGCAACAATTCGGGATTGACTTCGTTGTTGTCCTGCCACTCAACGGCTGTAACAAGGGCTTCGTTCAGTTGGGGAACATAGTGTTCCAGGGCGGTGGCAAGTTGATCGCGGCGGATCGAGGCAAAACACCGAAAAAATATCCGTTTCCCAAAAACGTAGGCAATCGTTACAACCAAAATCGGCAGTAGAATTGCCCGAGCGACCAATGAAAATTCGAAAAACCGATCAAGGGCAAAATCGAGAATGAACAGCAGAATAAGTGTGCCGAGCCATACGGCAATTCCGTCGAGGGTTGCGTAGAACCGTATCGACCTATTGAGACGGTCGAGTTTTCGGCGAATGATAACGGGAAACCGCGGTGGCATGCCTAACAATTTACAGGAAAAGAAGGAAAAAGGAAGGGAATTACTCCAGTAGATGATCACGTTTTGATTTGTGTATCACAGGTATGCAGATGCCCATGCAAAACCGAGTGATTCGGATGGACTCGGACAGCCTCGGACGGATAGTTCCATTGGATGAACATTTTGATTTGATGCCGTGTTTTCTAGCACGTACTGGTATTTGTAGTGTCAGACGACTTGTTAGAAAAAACAGCGTGATTTCCCGAAGGGAAAAATGGCAACCCATTATACAACTTGTCGGCAAACTGGAGTCCGGCTCGTAACGATACATTGACGAATCCCTTCCCGCCGGGTATGATGGCGCAGAATGCACTTTCTCTAACACAATCATCAATGGATATTCACGATCTCATCAAAAGTTTACGAGAATCAAATGACGGCAAAATCGTTATGCTGGTGTCCGACGGCATCGGCGGGCTCCCCATGAAGCCGGGAGGGCTCACCGAACTGGAAACTGCCAAAACACCGAACCTCGACGCACTGGCAAAAGTTGGTGTACAAGGACTTTCCATTCCCATCAAACCCGGCATCACCCCCGGTAGCGGTCCCGGTCATTTAGGACTTTTTGGCTACGAACCGCTCAAATACATCATCGGTCGCGGGGCATTGGAAGCCGCTGGAATCGGCTTTGCCATGCAGGACAACGATATTGCGATCCGATGCAACTTTTGCACTACGGATGCCGCGGGGAACATCACCGACCGCCGGGCAGGACGCATTCCATCAGACGAAAGTGCCGCCGTCGTACAAAAATTGAAGGTTATCAAAATTGAGTCGGTGCCTGGAGTCGAAGTCATTGTCGAACCTGTCCAGGAACACCGTTTTGTGGTCGTTTTCCGGAGCGAAGGTTTGGGCGCAGACGTTGCCGATACCGATCCGCAGAAGACGGGCGTGCCTGTGATGGAGCCTGCCGTGCTGTCCGGCGTGAAATGTGCCGCCTCGGAAAAAACGGTGAAAGTAGCGAAGGAATTTCACGACAAAGCCGTCAAAATTTTGGCAGGCGAAAAGAAGGCGAACAATCACACGATGCGGGGGTTCGCCAAGAAGCCGCACATGCCGAGTTACGAGGAACTCTACGGTCTCAAGGCGGCATGCATTGCTGTCTATCCGATGTACAAGGGATTGGCAAGTTTCGCCGGAATGACGCTCGTGGGCAGTCCCCATTCGCTTTCCGAAGAGATTGATGTGTTGGAGAAGGAATGGAAAAACTACGACTTTTTCTTCGTGCATTTCAAATATACGGACAGTCGCGGTGAAGACGGCAATTTTGATGAAAAGGTCAAGATGATCGAACAATTCGACTCGGTGGTTCCTCGGATCATAGCGTTGAAACCGGCATGTTTGGTAGTAACTGGCGATCATAGTACACCAGCAAAGATGGCATCACACAGTTTCCATCCGGTTCCGACGCTGATGGTCTCGGACTTGGCACGTACCGATGCAACGGAAGAGTACAGTGAACGTGCGGCGGTGCTGGGCGGACTTGGACAGTTCGAGGCGATGTATATGATGCCGCTGGCAATGGCTCATGCCGGTAAACTCGGAAAATTCGGGGCGTAAAACGAAGTCTGCTAATAGAACGAAGCGGCATGACGGGGTTCCGGGAACTTTGCAGATCGAGTGTCCTTTCCCCGGAAAACCCCAGGGCTATCACAAGAATTTTGTTCAAAACTGTCGGAAATTTTCAAGAGTGTTCTGTACCATCAAAGAAAATTCAACAACGACATCTGGTACATCATACTCGTTACCTGCAAGGCACTTTGGTATGCCAACTGTTGACTGAGATAATCCAGCGACAGTTTTTTATAGTCGATCCGAAGAGTCATGTCCAATGTTGCCTCGAACTCAATGTTTTCGTCCGACAAACGTTCCGACACGTTGTCCAAACCAGTCTGCATCACACCCAGCGTTGCCTGAGCGGCATTCAACGTTGCCACCGACGCTTCCAATAGTTGCGCCGCCCGCTCGATCTCCCGCGTGTCATTATTCTCCATGGCAATCTGCATACGGATCAACGCCGTAAAGAGAGAGGCAGTCTCCTGGGGATTAGGATCGTTTCCCTTCAACTCACTGTCCGCTCCGCCCATAAGCGTGCCGGTACTGATAGTCACCAAGCCGCTGCCGTCGCTCGGCAAGCCGTCGGGATTCACATTATTCAGAACGTCAAACATTGCCCGAACCTGCGGCGATGCCTGCGTTTGGAACAATTCGACCACATCGTTCGCCGTCGTAACCCCCGGCACAATAACAAACTGAAGCGTTTTCGCCGCCGCATTATAATAGAATCCCGGCGACGTACCCTCGATAAACTCGACCGACACATCGTTGGCATACGTTCCCACGCTGTTCGCTGTAATGAGTAGCGAGCCGTTCATCACATCCGTATTCATCATTCCATAAGCAACTTCTCCCGGCGTTGTTTTCGTTCGGTACTCTTCGCCATAGTTGACCAGACCGAGTTCGATCGCCGCCGTCGAGAGCAAGGCACGATCCACGCGTGTAATTTGATCTCCGAAACTTTTATCGACCAGTTCGATTCCATTGCCAGTTACGGAAAGCGATGCCGTCAACAGACCATCCCAGTTATCAGGGTGTTCATTGATGATTCGCAGAATATCGGCAATCGTTTCCGCTTCATGAATGTCGATTTCCATCACAGTTCCATCGTTGCGTGTAATGATAAAGTCAATTCCGCCATTTGATCCTCCCGACGTTTTGACGAATCCATCGTACACGACTCCGGTGCCGTTGTTGGGACCGCCGATTTCACCTAGTTGTAAATCGAAAAACTGTTTCGGTCCCGGTTGCGTTTCAAAGGCACCCACAATTTCACATGCGGTCGTTACTCCCGAATTGATCCCAATGATAATCGTCTTGGTCGCTTCGTTCATCGCTACGGTTACTTTTCCCTGCGGGTCAGCCGTCGGCACGAATTCAAGTGTGTAATCGTTCCATTCTGTTCCTTCGTTTCGAGCCGTCAGCAAGAGCGTACTGTTGTCGGAAACGCTGATGTACGTTGCCGAGGCGTGCGTGCCGGGTCCGGTGTAATCATGGACTCCCCTTCCGAAATCAAGGGCTTCCAACCGGGTACGCAAATCCAACGAGCGTACTCCCAGTTGTGATGCGGTTGAACCGCCGTTTTCACCGATGCAGAAATCCGCTCCGCTGACCCGGCTCTGGATGTTAATGCCGTTTTTGGCATCGTTAATAGAGGCATAGAGTCCATATTCCGGCTCGCACAATACCGCAAGCAGATCGCCGACCGTCTTACATTCCTCGAAGGAAATCGACCAAACGGCATTGTCATTGACCAGTTCGATGCCGGTCAAGTCAAGATCGGTGCCGCTTCCGCCGCTGGTGGAGCCATACGACACGGGCGCACCCGGCAACAGCGGCACAATACCTGTGCCGGATAATCCCGAACTCTGCTGATCCCTGCCGGTTGTCGAAGCGGTGTAGGGTGTGTCTGCATCATTGATCGCCTTGATAATGTCATTCGCACAGGTGTTGTCGGGATGAATCCAAATGAGCATCTCGCCAGACGCTTCGTCATATTCGACCCGCTCCTCTCCCGGTGTGATCGTGGAGTCGGCTTGTAGCGAAACTTTTAACCCGTCGAATTGACTGCCGTTGGACTTCGCCTGAATAATAATATCGTTATTCGCTCCCGAAAAGCGGAGTTCGACACTCGACTTCGTGCCGAGCAGATCGCACAACTGGGTCGTTTTCGTCAAGGCAGGGTTAAGGTCTTTGGTAACAAGCGGCTGGGTTCGATTGAATTCCACATGAGTTGCAATTCCCAGTGTCCGGGCAGTGATGCCGCGACCGACTTCCGAAATGGAAATTGACCCAACGGTATTTTCCGGGACAGAAAACACCAAACCGTTTTCGGTAATATCGACCTCAATGTTCACGTAGGGATTCTTGCTGTTTTCGATGGCTTTTTGCACATCCCCGGCTGTAACGCACCGGCTCAAGTCCACATCGAAGGTTTGAATCCGGTTGTTGGCAGTATGCGTAAACCGGAGCAACCCTTTTTCGACCCCCTTTCCGCCATTGAGATCGCTCAATAGCGTGTCCGCCGTCAGAGCCGGATTGAGGTCGCTCCCCCGCATCGGATCGGAAATTGCCCCGAAAACATCCACGCCGTTTAAGTTGGACTGCGAAAGCAGATCGGTGTTGCTCCAAGAGGAAACATTGTTCACGCTCCCGGTGTATTTGACGGTGTACGAAGAGTCCGTTCCCCACCAAAACGGCATCGAACCGGTGGTTGCCCCTGAAAAAAGATAGCGTCCGCCGAAGGATGTGTTGGAAAAACTGAAAAGGCTTTGGATTGTTTGGCTCATCGTTTGTGCGATGGCGACTCTCTGATCGGGACTGGTGGCGGCATTCAGGGCATCGAGAGCCATCGTGGTCGCGTCATCCGTCAGGGTATTGACTTTGGAGAGGGTCGAACTGGTTGCAGTAAGAAACGTCTGGGTGGATTGCAGGTTGGAAAAATTTTGGTTTTTTCGCTCCATTTGTGTCAAAATGGAAAGCGTAGCGGTGGCGTTGAAGGGGGAGTCGCTTCCGTGCTGATATTGCCGTTGTGTGTAGAGTTGTTGCTCGGTGAGTGCTACCGCAGCGGTACTGCTCGATAAGGCACTCAGTGCCCGATTGTTCTGTAAGGCGACGCTGGAACGTCCGAGTCCGAGGGGAACGATTGTCATTATTGACTTCTCCGTTATAACCGGATTTTTGGGAATTATCGGCAAATTCGGTATGAGGAGTTAAGGAAAAACCGGAGTCTCGCACACAAGCAAGGGGTGCGATTTCCACCGGAATCAACCTTGACCGATTTGCCGTGAATGTTTATCCTTTCCCTGTATGAATCGGAATCGGCAAATATCCATTTTCACGATCATTGGGGTCATCTTGTTCGCACCGTTGTCTTTCCTTTGGCACCTGCTGAACCAGTTTCTCCTTTCGCCCTGGGGACTCGTCGTTCCGATGACACTGCTCATTGCCCTCGCCGCCGTCCAGCAAATTCAAAAGACTCCCGTCAACATTGCCCAATTCTATACCGAGCAACTCGAAACCTGCGACGAATCGGACATTCCCCGAATGATCAAAAATCTTGTTCAAATGGGAGATGCCGGGGTTCCCGGCTTGGTCACGGGGTTATCGTCAAATCGAGAGTCCGTTTTTACTGCTTGCCGGAATGTATTGCACTATGAATTCGACCGATGGGAGGAATCTCCCCATCAGGAACATCATTTCCTCGTTTTATCGGAGGTACTCTTGCAAACGTGCGACCAATCATCTCACGCTGCCCAAGCCGAAGCGATGCGGTTCGTTGACCGAATCATGCAAATCCGTCCCGTTGTCGATTCGTCTCCCGAATCGATAGCGTACCGCCAGAAGACGATTGCTCATTGCGAGCGTCTCTATTCCCAACTAGAAAGTCAGCGGCGGCGAAGGATCGAGCCGAAAAGCAAGGACTTTGATTCGTCCACGGACACCGTTGCTTCATTGAAAGGGCGAGCCAAGCAACCGGCACTTCTCGCTTCCAATGGTCAACCTTTCATACCGACCTCTGTCCGAAAAGATAAGAATGAGGCGATCCTTGCCGATGCCGGGAGTTTCAATCCTTTTTCTGTGCCCAGGGCAGATCGCCTTGTGGCTTATCAGAAAACGTTGCAAAACCGTCCCGCCGAAAATCAGGGCAATCCTCGTCTTCCAAATGACCGGGAAACACTGGAAATTGCCAATTTTTCATCTCCATCGGCTTTTTCTGCCGAAATTGAACAAAAATTTGCCCAAAACGTTGATGCAGATGGTGCATATTCACCGCCGACCATCGACATTTCGGAAGAATACCGCAACAAGAAACAGTCCGAGACTGGCGAAACGCCTAGTTCGGAGAGTTTGCTCACGCCGGAACTCCTGAACACCCCTTTGGAACATGTTCCTAATTTACCAACAACGCAACTGATGCAACTGTTGCATCATCCCGAAACGTCTTACATTGAATCCGCCCGGCGGACGCTAATGTCGCGTGATGGTTTTCAGGAATCCCACATGAAATTGGCGTGGCGGCTCTATCATCCGGTGCCGGCGGTCAGGCAAGAGATTGTGGCAATGTTGCCGAACACATCGAACGTTCAATCTTCTGTTTGGCTGAAAGTCTTGTTGAATGATCCGAGCGGTGATGTTCGTTATCGGACGGCATCCTTTTTAGCAACGACGAACGATCCGGCATTGCGTCAACTTTTGATTGACCGGGGCAAGCGGGACACCGATGCACGAATCGTTAGTCTTGCGGATCGGCTCAATGATTCGCAGGGAAGCGTCCGGCGATAACACCGCACTCGCCATCGACGCGACCAACAATCGCTTCAATACGGCTTTCGCCGAAAAGTAATAGACCGTCATTTAATATACCGTCATTCCCGCGAAAGCGGGAATCCAGAGGAGTTGATATGAAAGTCTTCTGTCTGGATTCCAGCCTGCGCAGGAACGATGTAAGCGGCATCACATTTTCGAGCGAAAGTCATAAGATTCATTCGTAATAAAGTCAAATTTGTAGGTTCATTTTTTGTGGAGAAGAGCGGGAACTGGAGGTGGGCTATCTCCCCTCTGATAAAGAATTTCTGGAAGACGGGACGGGCTACCATGGCAATTCCATCATTCCCACGATCTGACTCGCAATACGGTCAATCTGTCTTTGTTCGGAAGTCAAGAGCGAATGACCGAATTCGGCAACCATCGCATCGCTTGCGGTAATCTGTGTTGCCCCGTCACTCCAGTCAAGAGAATCGAACTGCCAAATATCATGGGAACGACGATCCCGCCATTGGACTTCGAGAGTGATCTGACCGCTTTTTTGACGAGGATCGTTTGACGGATCAACCAGAGTAACCCGCTGCTTTTTTTCAACGATTCGGCATTCCAAAACGCTGTCCGCACTGGGACGACCAACGACCTTGTAGGGGGAATGCTCTTCAATCTGTTTACAGATCGCCTCGGTGAGCCGCTCGGCAAGATGCCGCCGGGTAGGATCGGCATCGACCATTGGAACATAGACGGTCTGAATGTCCCGCCCGAAAAGAGAACGCGAACCGACCTGATAGCCGTTGAGACCAATACATCCGGGCAATAACAACAATGGCACAAAGATCAGGAACCGCATGACGTAATCCTAGCAATTTTTTCGGATTTTACCAAGAGCAAAATTGTGCCACTTTCGCCGCCCGCTCTTGCGTTTTTTCAGGAAAATCCTAGAATATCGGCATGTCAGCCTGTCAACAATGTATCAATCCCGCGTGTGGAAAGCAATTCGGAGTCGAAGAAATCCTCCATGCCTGTCCGGGCTGCGGTGAACTCCTCGATGTCGAGTACGACTGGAATAAAATTGATCCGCCGAAGTCGCTCCACCATTTTGAGCAATTTTGGCAAGAACGTTCTAATCCGTACCGATTGAGCGGTGTCTGGAGATTCCACGATCTGCTCCCGTTTTTGCCGTTAGAACGTTGTATCACCATCGGCGAAGGACAAACGATCCTTCAGCAAGCCCAGCGGGTGGCTCCTTTTACCGGTTTGAAGGAAGACCGGCTCTATTTACAATACGAAGGACTCAATCCGTCCGGCAGTTTCAAAGACAACGGAATGTCGGCGGCGTTTTCCCACGGTGCATCCGTCGGGGCAAAACGGGCGGCATGTGCTTCTACGGGCAATACCAGTGCCTCGCTGGCGATTTACTCCGCCTGTACCGGTTTAATGCAGTCGGTTATCTTCATTGGGTCAGGAAAGATCGCCTACGGCAAACTTTCGCAGGCGTTGGATTACGGAGCGAAGACTGTCCAAATCCAAGGGGATTTCGATGATGCGATGACGCGAGTCCAACAGGTCTCCAAAGAACTCGGTATTTATCTCGTCAATAGCGTGAATCCCTTCCGCCTGGAAGGGCAAAAGACGATCATGTTCCGTGTGCTCGAAGCATTGCATTGGGAAGTGCCGGACTGGATTGTCGTGCCCGGCGGAAATCTCGGAAATTCCAGCAGTTTCGGCAAAGCATTTATGGAGTTGCACAAGTTGGGACTCATCGAAAAGGTTCCACGATTGGCAATCATCAATGCGACCGGTGCGAACACACTGTACCGTCTCTACGAACAGGAGGAGTTGCGATGGAACGGCGGCAACTACGACAAGGCACTCGTTCAAAAGTTTTTCGATCAAATGACGGCGGAAGGACGCAAGGCTTCCACCATTGCCAGTGCCGTCGAAATTAACCGTCCCGTTAACTTATCAAAGTGTCTTCGGGCATTGAGTTTTTGCAACGGCGTTGTTCGGGAGGTAACGGAGCAGGAGATTCTGGATGCGAAGGCAAACGTCGGGGCGGGAGGTCTTGGCTGTGAGCCGGCGAGTGCGGCAAGCGTGGCTGGCACAAAAAAACTGGTTGCTGAAGGAGTGATCGATAAGTCGGACCGTGTCGTTTGCATTTTGACAGGACACCAGTTGAAAGACCCCAATGCGACGGTAGCGTATCATGGAACGGATCAAGCGTTTTTCGAGGAAACGTTAGGCAAACGCGGCGTGAACACGACGGAGTTCGCCAATCGTCCTATTTCTGTAGCGAATGATCTCGATCAAATCATTCGGGTCTTGTAAGGGTTGACGGGACGTTTGTTTCATCTTTCTCTGTCTCAACGGGACAGAATGTCTATAATCCACAGCGTAAGCCGGGGAAAACGAACTCTCAGGCTTTCGCTCGAAAATGTCATGCCGCTTATGACCTTGCTGTTCAACGCTCTGCCGTCGAACAAGTTATGATTCACCGCCGTCCCGTCACGCAAGTTGCTCGACAACTTCGTTGCTCACCGCAGTCCATCAAAAATTGGATCGACAAACATCACAAGTCCCTGCCCTCTTTTCACGCTCGGATCGATACTCCGCTTTCCGTTGAGCCGGAAGTGCTGGTCTTCGCTCCTGACGAAACGGAAAAAATACTGACGATCCGCAATGATGGAAAAGTGCCGATTCGGCTTCTTTATGCCACTTCGTCTTCCAATACTTGTATTGTCCCTGTCGGTGTAGAGGCGATTGCGCCTGGCGACTCTATCAGTCTCATGGCTTCGTGGAGCGGAGCATTTCCCGCCGAAAAGCAGATGATCACAATCCATACAAACTACTCCCGGCAAAAGATTTTGCTCGTTGCCCTTGTCCGATGGGGTGGGCTACGTTGTCCTTCGGAGTTAGTCGGCTTGAAGTGGTCGGAAGTAAATTGGGCACGAAACCGGTTCACTGTATATTCACCGAAGACCGAGAAGCAGGGCAAATCGCAGAGGGTTGTACCGATTTTCAAGGAACTGTACCCGTTCCTTTTGGAAGCGTCCGAGGCAGCACCGGAAAACATTGACCGGGTGTTTCCCGAAATTACGGACAAAAAATCATTGGGGTCTTTCATTGCAAAGACGGCAAAACGAGCAGGAATCCCATTGTGGGAAAAACCATTCCAAAATATGCGCTCGACACGGGCAACGGAACTCATTGAGGAATATCCCGCCCACGTTGTCAATTATTGGCTGGGACACTCCGAGGCAGTGGCGATGGCTCATTACCGGCAGACGGGGAAAGCCATCGACAAGTTTTACGACCAAGCCGCAGGGCAACAACCTACTACACGGTTTCCCAAATGCTCTTCCATAAGATTGGAGAAATTGTTATGCTTCGCTCCGAGCATTCCTTTTTCAAGAAACATCTATGTCACGGACGGCAGTACCCCTTACATTAGACGCTTGCG
>Ga0082212_10009227_pt1 | contig 12740 bp, 8 predicted proteins | sample TergutNt197P3_FD_71548 | JGI IMG/M metagenome (GOLD analysis project Ga0082212, IMG submission 71548) | Neocapritermes taracua P3 segment gut microbial communities from Petit-Saut dam, French Guiana - Nt197 P3 | ecosystem: Host-associated > Arthropoda: Insects > Digestive system > Gut ... | reverse complement strand
GGCAGGGCGACGTTTCTACCGCTTTCTACTATACGCGGCGTCTCGCTCAGCGAAAAAGAAGCCGGCGGCGACGAAGGGTTTGAGGGCGTCGCCGTGGATCTCGTCGTGTTTGATCAGAAATACGCCGGGGTATACGCAAGCCTCCTGGGCCGTGTTATCATTTCTGACGATTTGAACAACGCTGTCAAAATAGCAAAAAGGCACGGGCACAAGTATAAGGTCGTAACGCTCGACGGGCAGGTCGTGAACGCGGGGGGATCGATGACCGGCGGCTCTGCCGTAAACAACGCGGGCATGCTCTCAAGGGCAAACGAGCTGAAGCAACTGGACACGCGTATCACAGGGTTCTCGGACGAAATAGCCAAAGCCACGCGCGAACACTCCGAATGTCTGCGCGAGAAGAACGCGGCTGTATATGAGTTGGAAACTGCGCGCACGGAGCTCCGCGAGGCGGAAAGCGCTCTTATCAGGGCGGAGGGCGCGGAAACCCACCAGGCGCAGATTTTACAGTCCTCAAAGGACGCCATAGCCGCGTTTGAGCGTGAACTTGATCTTATAGGCGGCAGGATAGTCAGCAATACTGATTCGACAGCGTCCGCAAGGGATATGATCAAGGCTCTTGAAGCCGACGCGGATTCGCTGAGGAAACTGATAGATGAAGTAGTCAGCGGGCAGGAGCGGTTATCCCTTGAACGCGACCGCGTGAATGCCGCGCTGGCGGAGCTGCGCGCTGAAGGCGCCGCCCTTGAAACGGAAAAGGAAATACTTGAAAAGGACGTTTCCGACCTCACGGCAATGCGCGACGAGATGTACGGCAGCCGTGAGCGTCAAGTCGAAGTGATAGACGGTTTGAAGGCGCGGGGCGACGAGATACGCGCGGAGATACTGGAGAAAGAGCGTTTATCCGCCAAGATCGGCAATGAAATCGGATCGCACAAGGACCGCGTAACGCAGTTGAATGATCAAAAGCTTGATATAGAAGCAAAGCGCAGCGCTTTGAATAAGTCTGTCCAGGAGAAAAACCATGAGATACTGAACCTCGAACGCGAGTGCGCCCGCCTGGAGCAAAGGGAACTCGCGGCCCGGATGGAAGAAAAGCAAATAGTCGACAAATTGTGGGATACCTATGAACTAAGCCGCAGCGCCGCAGCCGGCGCGGGCGCCCCGATAGAAAGCATAGCCGATGCGCAAAGACGCATAACAGCGTTGAAGCGTGATATTTCGGAACTCGGGAACCCGAATATCGGCGCGATAGAAGAGTTCGACCGGGTAAATACTCGTTATACATTTTTATCAACTCAAAGAGACGACGTTGAAAATGCTAAAAACGAACTTGCCGGGATCATCGATGAGATCACTTTGCAAATGCGCGAGATTTTCCTGCGCGAGTTCGCTGTTATAAACGAGAGTTTCGAAAAAACATTCAAGGAGCTTTTCGGCGGAGGGCGAGCTTCTCTTGAACTTGAGGACCCCAACGACGTCTTGAACTGCGGCGTCGAGATCCATGTTCAACCGCCGGGCAAATCGCTGAAGACGCTGACCCTGTTATCCGGCGGCGAGAAAGCCTTCGTTGCGATCGCGATTTATTTCGCGATCCTTGCGGTGCGGCCGCCCCCGTTTGTCGTAATGGATGAGATAGAGGCTGCGCTGGACGACGCTAACGTCGTGCGTTTCGCGGCATATATGCGGCGAATGTCCGTAAATACCCAGATGATCGTGATCTCGCATAAGCGGGCGACCATGGAGGAAGCGGACATTCTTTACGGAGTAACAATGCAGGAACTAGGTGTTTCCAGTATCCTCCGGATCGACCTCGACGAGGCGGAGAAACATTTCACGAAACCGGATGAGAAAGTAATGCAGAAGTAGTAATACAGAATGTGTGCGGGTACAGTTGGTTGAGTATTTTTAGTAAGCTGAAGGATGGATTGGCAAAAACAAAGAACAGCCTGTCGGCGCAGCTGGGCGGGCTTATCGCCTCGTTTACCGGCGCTGACGAAGAGTTTTTTGAGGAACTTGAGGAGACGCTGATAATGGCCGACCTGGGCGCTCCGGCGGCCGCAGAGACGGTCGCAATGCTGCGTGAGTCAGTCAAACAGAACGGCTGCCGGACAGGCGATGAAATAAAAACGGCGCTTACAGAGATCCTGTCGCAACTGCTCGACGTAGGCGGCTGCGAGTTGAAACTCGATACAAAGCCTTCTGTCATTCTGGTGATCGGCGTCAATGGGGTGGGGAAGACCACCACTATCGGCAAGCTTGCCGTGAAGTATATCAACGAAGGCAAAAAAGTCCTGCTGTGCGCGGGCGACACTTTCCGCGCCGCGGCGGGTGAGCAGCTTTCTGTCTGGGCTCAGCGCGCGGGTGCGGATATCGTCCGCCGCGACGAGGGCTCCGACCCGGCTTCGGTGATTTTTGACGGTATCAACGCAGCGAAAGCGAGAGGGTCGGATGTTATTATCTGCGACACCGCCGGCAGGCTGCATAATAAATCGAACCTGATGAATGAACTCAGCAAGATAAGCCGGATCGTCAAGCGCGAATTGCCGGATGCGGACATAGAAACCCTTCTTGTTCTTGACGCTACTACAGGCCAGAACGGCCTGATCCAGGCACGCCAGTTCAAAGAGACCGCCGATATAACAGGTATCGTGCTTACCAAACTTGACGGAACGGCGAAAGGCGGCATTGTGGTCGCTATTGCCAGCGAACTCCGCGTCCCTGTGAAGCTTGTCGGGGTCGGTGAGAAACAGGATGATTTGATCCCGTTTGACTGCGGTGAGTTCGCGGAAGCGATCCTTGCATAGTCGTGAGAGAACTTATGAAATTTATTCTTGCTACCGCGAATCCGGGTAAGATAAAAGAAATGCGGGATATACTTTCCGCTTTTGATATCGAAATCGTGACGAGGGCCGATCTCGGAATAGACGTCGAAGTCGAGGAAACGGGTACGACTTTTTATGACAACGCGCTGCTTAAGGCCAAAGCAGTTTGCGCGATGTCCGGGCTGCCCGCCATAGCCGACGACTCGGGATTGATGGTCGAAGCGCTGGACGGCGCGCCTGGCGTTTATTCAAGTTCATTTGGCGGCGATGACCTGGATGCGGGCGAACGGTACCTTTATCTGCTTGATAAAATGCTTGGCATGGAACAAAGACGCGCAAAATTCGTCTGTACTATTGTGTGCGCATTCCCCGACGGAGGATCACTGTCGGCAACAGGCGAATGTCACGGCGAAATATTGACCGCACCGCGCGGTTCGGGGGGGTTCGGGTACGATCCGGTATTCCTTGCGGATGGCCTGAACAGGACTATGGCCGAGTTGTCGGCCGACGAGAAAAACGAAGTGTCCCACAGAGGGGAAGCTCTCAGGAATTTTGCCGCTTCATTAAGTAGACGCTGATCAGTTTTACAAAAGGGAAATGTATTGAAAATAGGTATTTTTGGCGGTACTTTCAATCCGCCTCATATCGGTCATATCAAGTCTGCCGAAAAGGCTGCGCAAGCGCTCGGGCTCGATCGCCTGATCGTTATTCCGGCTGCCAACCCTCCGCACAAGCAGGTACAGCAGGGCACGCCACCGGCGGAAATGCGGTATGACATGGCTCGGCTGGCATTCGCCGGCGTCCGGGAAGCTTATGTTTCAGATATTGAGATCGCTGACCGCCGGCTCAAGTACACAGTCGATACTCTACGGTATATCATGCATGATTTTCCGGGAGGCAAGTTTTATCTGTTGGTCGGGACAGACATGTATCTGTCCCTTGAATCATGGAAAGACGCAGAGACGCTTATCAAGGCAGTAACGCCCGCTGTCTTTTCAAGGAACTCTTCAGACAACACGCTCATATCGGAACATGCGAGTGTCCTCCGTGAAAAGTACGGCGTTGAAACCGTGATCATAGAAAACGACGCCGTAGACATTTCTTCATCGCAGCTACGGGAAATGCTTCCGGATCGGGAAGGCCTAAGATACATTCCTGATACAATTTATGCATATATTATCAAAAACAGGCTTTACGGCGCAAAACCGGACTGGGATTGGCTCCGCGGCAGGGCGTACTCGATGTTGGATCCGGCGCGTATCCCCCATGTCGCGGGCTGCGAGGCTGAGGCTCTGCTACTGGCGGCTCGGTGGAGCGTCGACGCCGACGACGCGCGCGAAGCGGCGATTTTACACGATATCACAAAAAAGCTGACGCCGGAAGAAAACCTTAAAGTACTGGCCGAGCATGAGGTCGGCATTAAGAGTTTCAAACCGGGAGAAGAGAAGCTTCTCCATTCAAAAACCGGCGCGGTTCTGGCCGAAAACGAGTTTGGGGTGACAAAAGAAGTCGCCGATGCTATAATGTGGCATACTACAGGCAGGCCGGGGATGTCGACGCTTGAAAAAATCATCTATCTGGCAGATTATATTGAGCCGACAAGAGATATCGAAGGTGTCGATGATTTGCGGGAATCAGCGTATTGTGATCTTGACGGCGCCGTGATTATGGGCCTTGAGATGAGCATATCAGATATGCGGGAACGCGGCATTGCGCCTAACCGGGTTACTTTTGACGCTTTAAGTGATTTGGCAGGAAACGCTTTGAATGATCGGTAATTGCGTACCTTTTGCGACCTGTTGATATAAGGGAAATACATATGACGTTTTTCGGCAATAAAAGAAGCGGCCGCCATTTATCAAAGAACAACGGCGGGCAAAATGATGGCGATTCCGCTAAAGCTAAAAAGCCAAAGTGGAGCCTTAAGAAGAAACTCCTGGTCATCCCCGGCATAGTAGTCGCCGCGCTGGCAGTGCTGACGGTGAGCGCTTTCGCATATCTGAAGTGGGCCAGCGGTAAGCCGCCGGAAGTCGCTGAGAATCCGGCGTATGTCGGCCCCGGTTCCGTCGTGGACGACCCTGACACCCCCTCGAACACCGGGCAGCCGCCGTTAATAAATAATAATCCTGATGTCGCCGCCGGGGGGCAGCCGATCAGGGCCCCGGATAAATATACATTTCTGCTGCTCGCCACTGACGACGGTTCAAACACGGATACGATCATGGTCGCGACATTCGATACGGCGGAAATGACGTTCGAAGTCGTTAACATTCCCCGTGATACGATGGTAAATGTCAGCTGGAACCTGAAAAAAGCAAACTCAATACTGGCCAATATGAGGGTCCGGCACCGGGGCGAGTCTGATGAGCTGCAAAAGGCTATGGACGACACGGTGTCTGAGTTCGCAAAAATCCTCGGGTTCCATGTCGACTACTGGGCGCTTGTGAATCTGCGCGCGTTTGTGACGCTGGTGAACGCTGTCCATGGCGTTGACTTTTTCGTGCCGGTTAATATGAATTATGACGACTACGACCAAAATCTTCATATTCATTACAACAGAGGGATGCAGCATCTGACCGGCCAGCAGGCGCTCGAGGTCGTAAGGTTCAGAAACACATACGGAGGCGCGGATATCACCAGGATAAGCGTTCAGCAGAATTTCCTGACGGCCGCCGTTCAGCAAATACTGGAGAAGAGGGACTCGCTGGATGTTTTCGACTTGGCTACAGTTTTTATAAGGGATGTCAAGACGAATATTCCTTTTGAGACACTCGTTTGGTTTGGCGTGCATTTCCTGAAAATGAATGCTGAAAACATTACGTTTGAGACTGCGCCGGGTAATTATATAGATTATGTCGGAATCGAATCATACGTGACGCTTTACGTCGACGAATGGTTGGAACTGGTAAACAGAAAACTATCCACGCTTAATGCGGATATTACGGATACGGACGTCAGCATACTGACCCGCGGCGCCGACAGGCGGCTTTATGTGACGGACGGGGACCGTCAGGGCGACCCGTCGTGGGGCGCGAACAGCAGGGGGCCGAATCCTGATGGAACCACGGGAGGCGGCGGCAACAGCAATCCGTCTTCCGGCGGAGGCGTCTCAAACGCTCCGCAGCCCGGTACGACAGGCGACCCCGACAGAACCCCGGATGACGGTGATGAGCCTCCCGGCGAAGGCGACGGCGATCCGTCGGAGTTCGATCCCGACGACGATTATCAGCAGGGGGGCGCAAATGAGCAAAATGATGAGCCTACGGGCGAATCAAGCGACGCGCCCGGTGAGGAGCAGCCTGACGAAGGGAGCTATGAGCACCCTGATCCCCGGCTTGAGCTTCCGCCTGAAACGATAGAACCGCTTGATTCAGACCCGTATGGAGAGCCCGGGGGAGGGGAGTAGTCCCCTGTCCGGAATACAATTCGAGAGGAATGATGAACAGTAAATGCTGACTCCTAAAGAAATCGCGGCGTTTACCGCGAGCGCGCTTGTCAATAAAAAAGGTAACGATATCAAGCTGCTGAGGACGACGGACGTTACGATCCTGGCGGATTATTTTGTCATATGTACCGCGACGTCGACGACTCAGTTAAAGACTTTGTCGGACGAGGTCGAAAAGGTTTTGAAAGAGAACGGTGAAAATCCGCTGCGGCGCGAGGGGCACAGAGCCGGCGGATGGGTGCTTATCGACTTCGGCTGCGTCGTTGTCCATCTGTTTTTAAAGGACGCGCGTGATTTTTATATGCTGGAGCGCTTGTGGAGCGACGCCGACGATGTGACTGAGGAGTTTGGGATCGTGCTGTAGTTCACTTAATAAGTCGCCTTGGATCAGTCGCCTTGGATGAATGGCTCCAAATGCATTCCTTTCCGCTCGGAGCCACAATCCTGTTCCACTCGCGAGATGAGGCGTCCATGCCTCATCTTTCGGAATGCATTTGGAGTCATTCATCCAAGGCTTAGTTAGCAATAAAAGGTAGTGTATAAAATGAAATACGAGTTTGGCAGGATAGAGAAAAAATGGCAGGAGAGATGGGAAACTGAGAAGGCTTTTGCCGCTGTTAACGGAAGTTCAGCTCCAAAGTATTATATACTTATAGAGTTCCCGTATCCGTCGGGTACGGGGCTGCATATCGGGCATCCGCGGCCTTATACGGCGATGGATATCGTGGCGAGAAAAAAGCGCATGCAGGGTTATAACGTTCTGTTTCCGATAGGTTTCGACGCGTTCGGGCTTCCGACCGAGAATTACGCGATAAAAAACAAAGTACATCCTGCTGTTGTTACGCGAGAAAATATCAAGCGCTTTACGGAGCAGCTGAAGATGCTCGGTTACAGTTTTGACTGGGACAGATGCGTCGACACAACCGACCCGGAGTATTATAAATGGACGCAATGGATTTTTCTGAAACTTTTTGAAAACGGGCTTGCTTATAAAGCGCTGATACCTGTGAACTGGTGTACGTCATGTAAGTGCGTCCTTGCGAATGAGGAGGTCGTCGACGGGGAGTGCGAGCGCTGCGGGGCTCCGGTAGTCAGGCGCGAAAAAAGCCAGTGGATGCTCAGGATCACCAAGTATGCCCAGAGACTCACCGACGATTTGGACGGCCTGGACTATATCGAGCGCGTAAAGATTCAGCAGCGCAACTGGATAGGGAGGTCCGTCGGCGCGGAAGTCGATTTCAAAACTACGGCAGGGGAGACCCTCCGGGTGTTCACGACCCGCCCGGATACTCTGTTCGGGGCGACTTATATGGTCATATCGCCGGAGCATCCTCTGCTTCAAAAATGGACTCCTGAAAATCCGGATGAGATCGGGGCTTATCAGGAAAAAGCCGCAAAAAAGTCCGATTTTGAGCGGACGGAGCTTTCAAAAGAGAAAACCGGCGTTGAGATCAAAGGGATCCGCGCGATAAACCCGGCAACAGGCGGCGAGATCCCTATATACATATCCGATTATGTGCTTGCAACTTACGGAACAGGCGCCATTATGGCTGTTCCGGGGCACGATCAGCGCGACTGGGAGTTCGCGAAGAAGTTCGGCCTGCCGATAGTAGAAGTCGTCTCGGGCGGCGATATCGAAAAAGCCGCGTACGCCGACTGCGATACCGGGATCATGGTCAATTCCGGCTTGATCAACGGTTTACATGTTGAGGATGCGATCGCGAAGATCACAAAATGGCTGAATGAGCGTGGGCTTGGCGAGGAAAAGGTCAACTTCAAGCTGCGCGACTGGGTGTTTTCACGCCAGAGGTATTGGGGCGAGCCTATCCCGATAGTCTGCTGCGAAAAATGCGGGTATGTCGCGCTGCCGGAGTCTGAGCTGCCTCTGCTGCTGCCTGACGTGGAGAAATACGAGACGACCGAGACGGGTGAAAGCCCGCTTGCGGCAATGACTGAGTGGACGTCGACGACGTGCCCGAAGTGCGGCGGGCCGGCGACGCGCGAAACTGACACTATGCCGCAATGGGCCGGTTCAAGCTGGTATTTCCTGCGTTACACCGACCCTGATAATAAGGAAGCTTTGGCTACTCGTGAAGCGATGGATTACTGGACTCCGATAGATTGGTACAACGGCGGAATGGAGCATACGACGCTGCATCTGCTGTATTCGCGTTTCTGGCATAAGTTCCTGTTTGATATAGGTGTCGTTCCGACGCCTGAGCCGTATTTAAAGCGTACCAGCCATGGGATGATCCTCGGCGAGGACGGGCAAAAAATGAGTAAGTCCCGCGGTAATGTGATAAACCCCGATGATATCGTCAGCGAGTACGGGGTCGACACCCTGAGGCTCTATATCATGTTTATAGGGGATTTTGAAAAGGCGGCGCCCTGGTCGCAAAACGCCGTGAAGGGCTGCAAGAGGTTTTTAGACCGCGTCTGGAACCTGGCGGAGACAGTAAAGCCTGCGCCCGCGCCATCATCAATGCAGGAATCATTAAACTCGCCCGCGCCCGTTGGGGCGATTGGCAATCGCCCGGCCGATGAAATCTCCGCGCCCGTAGAGGCGGGTGGCAATCACACGGCCGATGAAATCTCCGCCGCAAATGAACTATCTGTCCATCGCGCGATAAAAAAGGTAGGCTCGGACATCGAGAATCTGAAAATGAACACTGCTATCGCGACGCTGATGGCGCTCGTAAATGATTATTACGACAACGCGCCGTCGCGCGGCGATATAAAAGCGCTCCTGATGCTTTTGTCACCGTTCGCGCCGCATATCGCCGAGGAACTATGGGAACTTCAGGGATTCGACGGGTATGCGGCGAGCCAGCCGTGGCCCAGTTACGACGAAAGCAAAACTATCGAAGCCGAGTGCGAGATCGCCGTCCAGATAGGCGGCAAGCTCAGGTCCGCCGTTACTGTGCCGCTTGACGCCTGCGATGAGACCGTCCTGAACGCCGCGCTTGCCGACGAAAAGATCAAACGAATTGTCGAGGGAAAAGAGATCGTGCGCACCATTGTAGTGAAAAACAGGTTGATCAATCTTATTGTCAAATGACCTGAGAGGATTTGAGTTGCGTGAGCAGCAGGAGCCTGGCCGGTATGCTGATCAATGCTCGCTGCGTTTCACTGAGGTATCCCGAGTTTCTGCATTCCAGACCATCATATGAGTTTTGCCCCACTACATTGAACAAAATCTTTATTTTGTTCAATTATTGGTCAATATGCCAATAGACGCAAAGCGCTGGAAGTGTTATACTCCGGTCATAGGCTCCCCTACGGATAGAAAGGCGCCAACTATGGACTACAGGACAGAATCACCGGATATACTGCGCGAGTTCCTTTTTTACCATGAAACGATCAAGGGTCATTCGAAAAAAACGATCGACGAATACTTCCTTGACCTTCGTACATTCTTCCGATTTCTCAAGATACACAAAAACCTTCTGCCCCGCGATACGCCTTTCGAAGAAATCCCTATAATGGACGTCGACGTTGAGTTTGTCAAATCCGTCTCTGTGACTGATGTGTACGAATATCTTGCGTTCCTCTCACGCGACAGGCCCAGGCACGGAAACAGCCGCAGCACCGACTACGGTCTCAACGCAAACAGCCGCGCCAGGAAGATCGCGGTCATCCGATCCTATTATAAATACCTGACATTGAAAGCCAACAAGTTGGACGAAAACCCCGTAGCTGATCTCGACTCGCCGAAACAGCGCAAGTCGCTCCCCCGTTTCCTTAGCCTCGACGAGAGCATAACGCTTCTTGACGGGGTCGGTGGTATTTTTCGCGAGCGTGATTTTTGCATACTGACTATTTTTCTCAACTGCGGGCTTCGTATCTCCGAGCTTGCGGGGCTCGACCTGACAGATCTCCGCGCGGACTCCATCAGGGTTTTAGGCAAAGGCAATAAAGAGCGCGTCGTATACATCAACGATGCGTGCGCAGACGCTATCAACGAATATCTCGCTATCCGTAAAGATATAGCGGCTGTCGACAAAAAAGCGCTGTTCCTCTCGAGCCGCCGGACAAGGATCAGCACTTCTACTATTCATAGTCTCGTGAAAAAGCATTTACTCGCCGCAGGGCTGGACAGCTCAAAATACTCATCACATAAGCTGCGCCATACGGCGGCTACTTTGATGTTGAAAAGCGGCGTCGACGTGAGGACGCTGCAGGAGCTTTTGGGGCATGAGCATTTGAATACGACGCAAATCTATACTCACATAGAAAACAGCAGCCTGCGCGACGCCGCAAACCGCTCTCCCCTTTCGGTCTACAAAAAAAATAAATAATTGTAGAATAGTAAAAAAGTCACCCGCTGGAGGCCGTTCCCTTCCGGCAACGGGTCGCTGAATACTGCCGCTCCCCTTTTAGGCTGCGAACTCCATATCGCTTGTGAAGGTCCAGGCGCCGCCGCTTGGCCTTTTTGCGTTATAATCGATGTAAATATTCGTACTTTTGGAACCGCGCCAGATCGAGATCGAGAAAACGAACTCGTCGTTGCTTATAACTTCCACGTTTGTAAAAGTAATAAGCAAACCTTTCTGGAAATGAATGTTATTCCCCGAGCCGAGATAACCACGCACGTACAACTCGTCTATAGTCGCCCGGAGCGCTTCAAAACCGTACACATCATGTATCGAGCGTATAAGCACGTTTTTTTCGGCGTCGCTGAGCGGGGTCAGTTCGATCATGTCAAAAGCCAGTATTTCTATGCTTGTATCCATAAACAGGTCTGAAGCGATGATATCGGTAATTACGTCGAAGAAGAAGCTGACAAGGCTGCCGAGGTCATAGCCGTCAGGCTGTGTGCCGCCGGCGCCGCCTGTTCCGCTGTTCCCGTCCTGAGTATTTATCGTGACTGTCCGCGTCGACGGGACCCAGCCCACCTCGAACCCGAGGAGTTCGGCTAGGTCGCGCAGCTTGAAATAGTTCGAGTTGTCGATAAGGTAAACTTCGAAAGCCCGCTCCGCCCCGTTGAAATAGATGCTTGACGTGGTGGGCGCGTATGGGCGCGAACCGGCGGCGGCGGCGCTGAGTTCCCCGCCTATTGCCGTGTACTGCTCCCCGCTTGTGATATACGCAGTTTTCAGGGCGTCGCTCCAAGCCACTTCAAACTGTGCCGAAGTGCCGCTGAGCAAAAATGCGATATCTCGCAGCTTGAAATAGTGAAGCTCGTCTATAAGATAAGCAGTCAACGGCGTAGCGGTTCCATTGACCACGAGGCTCGCGCTCGAAGGCGCGGTCATGTTGGAGCTGTTTTGCTGCTCGGCGATCACCCTGTCTGCGACAGAAAAACCATAATCAAGCAGCACCCGTGTGTCGGGATAACGCGAACTGAGGGTAGACCCCAATGTAACCGCTATTAGCCTGCGCCCGTTGCGCAGCGCAGTCCCTACAAAGCAGTACCCCGCCGGGACTGTGTAACCGGTCTTCAGCCCGTCAAGCCCTGTGTATTCGCCCAGCAGCAGGTTTGAACTGTTATATGTCTGGCCATTAAATGATACGGAACCTTTTTTTGTGATATTAAGTATCTCCGGGAATTCCTGTATCAGCGCCCTCGATAAAATCGCCAAACCGCGCGCCGACACCCTGTTGTCCGGGGAACCGCCGTAGCTGTCATGGAACTGCGCCTCGAACCCGAGCGACGAGGCTTTTTGGTTCATACGCCTGACGAACGCGTCTTCGCTGCCGGAGATATGTTCGGCGAGCGCTACTGTCGCCGCGCAGGCGGACCTGATGAGGACTACTTCTAGTAATTTGCTGACTGTTACGGTCGTGCTTTCGGAAAGCGGAACGTTGGAATATTCCCAGTCGCGTGAAAACTCCGCGACGCCCTTGCTGATTTTAACAGCCGCGTCGAGCTTCGTCTCCCCTGCCCTGATGGCGTCGTACACGACATAAGCCGACATGAGCTTGGTAATGCTTGCAGGGACCCTTTGCGCGTCTGCGTTATAGCTGTACAGGACGACGCCTGTCTCGACGTCAATGACGATCGCTGCCTGGGAGCTGATCTCCTTCTCCCCCACCAGCGCCGCTTCCGTATACAGCGGCATAACAAGGGTAAGCGCGGCAATGATCGCCAATGCAAAAGAGATTCGTTTTATGTTTCGTCTCATATCGTGTACTTCCCTCTGTTTTCACGCCAATTATACTTGTTAAGCAAGCAGATGAACCGTCCCCTTGCTTTCCTTGTTAAGCAAGCAGATGAACCGTCCCCTTGCTTTCTTGCTTTAAGGAACCGTCCCCTTGCTTGCTAGTGTGAACACTACGTTATTGTCGGCGGGGTGCAGGTCGGCCCACAGACCCTCCAATACGTATTGCTGCAGCGAGAGGACTATCCTCCCCCATATGTTGAGGCGGCTCTTGTCCAGCTCCGGCCTTTCCGACGTGATCTCGTCGCCGGAATAATGCGCCGCGAAGGCGTCGCCCACCGCGTCTGCTATGATCTCCGTATCTTTGTC